>Ga0209541_10002576_pt1 | contig 34192 bp, 42 predicted proteins | sample RifCSPlowO2_01_FD_184027 | JGI IMG/M metagenome (GOLD analysis project Ga0209541, IMG submission 184027) | Groundwater microbial communities from Rifle, Colorado - Rifle CSP2_plank lowO2_0.1 (SPAdes) (version 2) | ecosystem: Environmental > Aquatic > Deep subsurface > Groundwater | place...
ATTCACCTGAATTTCAAGGTGCTCAAAAACAGAAGTTTTTGACACATCCAAAAAACAAGCACCAGTCACCCTTTAGGTGGTGCATTGTTTTTTTGATAGTTTTGTGCGTTGACTATTACGCGGAAGCATACGATTATGGATAACTGACTTGATCAAGTTATACAGAATTCTGTTGATTAAATCACGTAAAAGTAGAATTGTGTAAATAGAGAATTCTGGAAAAAATAAGCTACAATTACCAGAATTGTCTATATCTTTTAGGTCAGTTATACAGATAGAGAACTGAAAATATAATGTCACAAAATTAAGTCAGTTCTCTATATTTAATGCTTCTGCTATATCCAGTGGCTAGTTAGAAGAATGAATTATTAGTTATTTCTTAAAAACATCTAGAAACAACAATATTTATATAGACAATTCTGTCGATTATATTCTAGTTTCAGAATTGTTCTATTAGATAATTCTAAACAAAAATTGATACAATTATTAGAATTATGTATAACTTCAAGCTCTAAAAGTTAAAAGATATCAATTTTCTAAGAATTAAATGGATAAAGATTATCGCAGTAATCTTTATAACAAACACATATATCAAATAGCCATGCAAGACATGCAAAAAATTATTCAAATTAAAGAACGCATTTTAGAAGTAATAAAGCAAAATGGTCCAGAGTTCCCTGTAAGAGTTGCCAAGGCCACGGGAGGAAATAACATATTCACCGCAGCATTTATGTCTGAATTAGTAAGCGAACAAAAACTAAAAATAAGCAACATGAGAGTTGGAAGTTCTCCTCTTTATTACATTGTAGGTCAAGAAGAACAATTACAAAAATATTCAGATCATCTCAATCACAAAGAAAAAGAAGCATTCAAACTCATTAAGCAAAAAGAAATTCTCTTAGATATAGAACAAGAACCCGCAATTAGGGTAGCTCTTAGAAGCATTAAAGATTTTGCAATACCTATAAAAATTAGAGATGGAGGTGAAGAAAAAATATTCTGGAAAATACATACACTTTCAAACGGAAAAGCAAAAGAAATCATAGAACAATTGATTAATCCTCCGATTAAAAAAGAGATAATTCCAGAACAAATAATAACGCCAATCTTGAATGTAACAGCAGCCATAGCTCCAAAAGAAACAATTCAAAATCAAAAAGTAGAAGAACCAAATAGCATAATAGAAGAAATCCCAGTAAAAAAAGTAAAAGAAATAAGTTCAAAGTTTCTTGAAAAAACAAGAGAAAAAATACTAGAAATGCAATATGAGATTACAGGCGAATTTTCGACTAAGAAAAAAGAACTATCAGGAAAGTTAAAGGTTAAAACAGCACTTGGAGATCAAGAATACTATTTTATAGCAAAAGATAAAAAGAAAATTACCATAGAGGATATTGTAAACGCTCTTCAAAAAGCACAATTAGAAAAAATGCCTGCCTTAATTCTCTCTCCAGGAGATATTGATAAAAAAGCACAAGCTTATTTCCAAGAATGGAGTAATTTAATCAAGTATCAAAAAATATCCTAAACCAATGCGTCTTCAACTTTAACCAAAAATAAAGTTGAATGAGTTAAAAACCAAAAAAAGGTAGTTTTTTAAACCCACATAACAAATTTTAGATATGGGTAGAATTAAACAATTAATGGTAAAACGTGCGAGCAAAGAGCTCCTTACTAAAGAGCTTTCCTTCGGCGAACATTTTGATGGAAATAAAAAGATGTTGGGTGGAAATACAATGCCAAGCAAAAAGATAAGAAATAAGGTTGCAGGATATATTTCGCGCCTTAGAAGATTTGAGATAAAAGTTAAAGACACAGCAGCCTTAAAACTAGCAAGTAAAACAGAGATTCTGCTAGAAACAGCTTATTCCTAAATTATCTTTTTTTTAAAGAATCTAATTTGCGTTCTAGTTTTCCCAATCGAGTACTAATTTCCTCAAGTAGCAATCTTCTCCTGCGATTATAATACATAGTAATCGCCTGAAATACAATCCATAATATAACTATAAGTCCAACTGCTTGTACCCATAATCCTATCTGCCCTAATTCTAGCACCACATCTTCAAGCACAACCATCAAAAACACAAACAGCGAATCTTTAAAAAAGCTCTCTATTATCTAACTTTGGCGCTGTAGCTCAGTTGGTTTAGAGCGATGCTCTCATGAGGCATAGGTCGGGAGTTCGAATCTCCCTAGCGCCATTCAAACCCTAGTCAGAAACCTAATCCCATCCCCTTCATTTCGAGGAATAACATGCATATGTGCATGCATTACAACTTGTCCAGCAACAGATAAATTATTCATAATCAAATTAAACCCGTCTCCTAATTTTTTATCCAATAAATCACCAGCAACTTTCTTAGTGAACTTAAGCATCTCATTTCCCAATTTATCCGGTATGTCAAATAAAGTAACAAAATGTTTTTTAGGAATTACAAGAGTATGCCCCTTAATATCTTGATTTATATCTAGCATTGCAAAAAAAGAATCAGTCTCAGCAATTTTATCTCCTTTAATTTCACCTTTTACAATCTTGCAAAAAATACAATTTTTATCGGGCTTACCTGTCATTCTTAAACACACCGCGATAAAAACTCTTTGCTAAAACGGCTCGATTAACTCTTTCAAGTTTCTCATCACGACGAGCAAAAATAGAATTTAGCCAAGAAGTTTTCTCAGGTAAACCTAAAAGAGACCTACAAAAACGATCAACTTCACTAGTCAAAGGAGTCTTACCTGCAAAAAGAGTAGCAGGCACACGCTCTGCAAGAGCCATATGCTGAACCTCATCATACTTTATCTTAGCAACAATAGGAATTCCTGTAGACTCTTGTATCTCCTCAAGATTAACATCATAATAGCCATGTGACTGATTAATAATAATCCCTTCAATAGGCCTATGACGTTGTTTTGCAAGTTGAGCAGCACGAATAGTACAACTCAAAGTAGGATAATCAGGAGTTGAAACCGCAAATAAATGATCAGAAGCAATTATAGTTGCGAGCATCTCCTCATTTAAGCTAGGAGAAGAATCAAGGACAACAAAGTCATAATTTTTCTTTAAGTGTCCAATCTTATCTTTTAACAACATAGGATTAAGTTCCTTATTATTCAAGAAGTTTCCAGGTATAACATCAACACCATATTGTAAATGCACTGCAGATGAAATATGATCTCCATTTAAAACATCATGAATTGTTTTTTGAGGAGAAACAATACCCATATGAAGTCCCAGATTAGGAGCAGATAAATTAGCATCTATCAAAAGAATTTTCTTATGATATGAATTGGCTAAATGAGTTGCAACAGCAGCAGAAATTGTAGTCTTACCAACACCACCCTTCAACGAAATAAAACCAAGTGTCTTACCCATTTCAAGATTTCTTCGCCAAACCTGTAGGATTTAACGAATGAATTACCACAAAGTAAACAAGTGCACCAAACCAACTAGATAATACAACAACAACTATCCAAACTATTTTCTCAACATTATTTCTAAATTTACGTTTAGCACAATCAACAAGCATCCAAATCCAGAATATAATAACAATTATTGCAACAATAGCCATTACGCCTGTAAATGCAAATGCAAAAGGCCAAAACAATCCATCACCAAATCCTATCATAGCATAATTTAGGGATTGTTATTTATAAACCTAATTAACCATCATTTCAAATTAATTAACAACATTTATATTATCCAATCCATATAGAACTTCATCTATTTCTTCACTTAATCCCTCACTTCCACACCCAAAGTCAAAAGGCTTGAGTTTAAGTAAGTTACGCAAATTTCTCCATTCAATAAAAGTCTTTTCCATAACTTGTTTAATATATCTCAAAACCACCCATTCAATCTATCCAAACATCATACAATTTCACAACAACCTTTTTTTCTTGAAAATATTGTTTAAGTTCATTAGTCCTTTCAATAGGGACTAACAAGCCCCCTTTACCTATTTTTACAGCTCCAATTCTATCCACCAACCCATCATATCTCTTCTTTCCAACATTAAACCCATACAGCTTCCTAAATACAGCTATTCTTTTCTTATCAGGTCGTATATTTTCAAATGAAAATAAAACACACTGCTTGACATTTTCAGCTTCTGCCTTATATTTACCATATAAAATAATTCCAGTATTCATAATAGCACGCTTCAAACTCTTCCATTCATCACCATCAAGTTTTCCGGCAATAATAGAAAATTCCTTTTCAATGCCCTTTAATTGCCATTCTTTAAATTTGTGTGTTTTAACATAGTCTTGCTTAATTTTTTCAACATTCGCACTCATTCTACTATTTGTATCAATAAATAAATCAATATCGCTCTCTTCATCAAAATCTCCTCGAGCAACAGAACCATGTAAAATAATCTTATTTATTTTTCCATCCTCAATTTTAGAAATCAAGTAAGAAACAAAATCAATAGTATAAGATAATAATTCAGTTCTTTGCGACATTTTTCACTCCGTTAATTTCATTTAAATTTTTATTAATTACCTTTCTTAATTCATTAAAACACATTATTACTTTTTCAATTCGAACCTTAAGTTTTCTTGCCCCATAACACAAAGCATTTCTTTCATATTCTATTAATTTCATAATCTCCAAAATTTCATTTCTAGAAGGGAAATCTGCAGGTACTTTTTTAGCAAGCAGATTTTTGCTCTTAAAAACTCTATGGTCAAACTGATCCCCAGAACCCTGAATCAACCTAAGTTTATGCAAATAAATTGCAAAAAGTTCAAGAGAACCTTGCGAAACATTATAACCAATATTCCTTTGATTTTTCTCTACGCCTTCTTCTATAGCATTCTTAATATGCTCTAAGTGTTCAGTATAAGCCTTTTCATGTTCTTCAACTTTCATTTTAAGCATTATTACTTTTGTAACAAAGTAAGGTTACAATTGTAACAAAGTATTTAAATCTTCCGAAAAATAGACAATCACACAAATAGACATAATCAAAAACCTAATTAATTAAAATTGAAAACCATAATGTCCTCTATCCATATATTCTCTAGGAACAGCCCTAACATCAATATCTATAGTTCTAACATGGCCATCTAAATTAACATCTAGAAAAATATTTCCTTGTTTATAATAACCTATTTTTAAACGATTGTTTAACCAATTATTCAATTCAAGAACATTACTCAGTCTTTCAGGCTTACCTACAGAAAACATAGCATCAAAAACAATTTTCTCGTCCTAGCAAAATCCTCAGGAGAAAAAGAGACTTGACTACCTCTTCTTTTAACTGGAACAGATTTTTCATAAGTCATTGTAATTTTTTATCAATATATCTAACTAATTCAACGATCTTAATCCTCTCTTGTTTTCCACTATCTCTATCTCTAACTGTAACACTCTTATCTTTAATAGAATCATAATCAATAGTAACTGCAAATGGCACTCCTGAAGTCATACTCCGTAAATATCTCTTTCCTATACTTCCAGAAACATCATAATCTACAATAAGATGTTTGCTCAAATCAATAAATATTTTTTCAGCAATCTCAACTAACTCAGGCTTCTTCATTAAAGGAAAAACACTAACAGAGATAGGCGCCATTTTGTAAGGAATCTTAAAAGTTGTCTTACCATCTCCCTCAGATTTTTTTTCATAAAACAAATCAATTAAAGCATAAGTAGGCCTATCCGTTCCAAAAGCAATCTCTAAAATATGAGGTGTAAACTTTGTACCATCTTCACGAATAGCCTCAAGAGAAGTCCCAGATTCAGCAGAATGTTGTTTCAAATCGTAATCTGTTCTATCATGAACTCCGCAAACTTCAACCCACCCATAATTATTTGTCTTTAGTTCTATATCCCACGCATCTGAAGCGTAAAATGCCCTTTCCTTAGGATGATGCTGCCTAATTCTTATTTTATCCTCAGGAACTCCAAATCTCTTAAATTGAGCATATGCAAGCCATAAGCACCATGCATAAGCTTTAGTAGATACTAACTTTTTCTTTAGTGCAGATTCTAGAGACATAGAAACAGGCAATTTCTCAGCATCCTGAAGAGTATAATCCCACAAAGGCAATTTATCATCTTTAATTAAATCAAACTTTTCCCAATTATTCTTCTCCTTAGGATCAATAAACAACTGCCCTTCAGCCTGGGTAAATTCACGACCTCGCAAAACACTTTGCCTTGGAGAAATTTCATTGCGATACGCCTTACCTATCTGAAAAACTCCAAAAGGCAATTTCTTCCTAAAATATTGATACATTCGAATAAATGGTAAATAAGTTACAGTAGCAGTCTCTGGCCGCAAAGAAGCATCTTGTCCAGCAACTTTAGTCTTCATCATTAAACTCTGTTTTTCTAATTTTTCTCCAAATCGCCCTCCACAAGAAAGACAGTTTATATTCTTATCACGAATAAATTTAAGCAATTTGCCATCCTGAAAACCATCCGCACTCACATCAAATTTCTCTTCAATTAATTTATCTGCCCTAAAAACAGCCTTACATTTTGAGCATGTTATAATACGATCAGAAAACGTCTCCAAGTGTCCCGAAGCCTTCCAAACTCTGTCAGGCATAACTGTAGGACATTCTAATTCTCTAAATCCATTAAAATTAAACACTTCCCTAACAGAGTTTTCTACTTTATTCTTCAAAAGTTTTCCAAGAGGTCCATAAGTATAGAAACCAGCTAGCCCTCCATAAATTTCAGGTTCAGGACCCCAAATTAGTCCAGCTTCTTGTAAGAAACTAACAAACGCAGATTCATTTTCAGAACTCTTTTTATTAGAATCAGTTCCCTTCAAAACCATAACAAATAATGCAAAACCACTACTTTAAATCTTTCGCTAAAAGCACGGAGCAGGGAGTGTTCAAATCCTGAAAATAAAGCACGGAGCAGGATTACTTCAACAGCAATGTTGAAGTTCCCACGGAACTTGTTCTGTGAGCACTTCGAATCCTGAGAATAAAAGCACGGAGCAGGATTACTTCAACCTCGTAAGAGTTGAAGTTGCCACGGATATCAATCTGTGAGCACTTCGAATCCTGAGAATAAAAGCACGGAGCAGGATTCGAACCTACGGAATACTCGGGCTGCAACCGAGCGCGTTAACCACTTCGCCATCCGTGCATACGCAGTATGGATACTTCTAAACTTCAGTTTACTTCATCCGCGCATATGACCCTGACAGGATTTGAACCTGCGACCTAAGGATTAGAAGTCCTTCGCTCTATCCAAGCTGAGCTACAGGGTCACACAATATTAAAATCTATAGTTTCCTTATAAAATTATCTATAAAATTCCTTTTAAATCTATCCAGATGCCCCCATTTTATTACTTTCAACTACCATAGAATTAACTACGACAACATCCTTTATACTTTGAATAAACTCGTATCTAATCATAACTCTTGGAGTAGAGACGGGTGCATTACTATCTACCACCACCATCAAACCGTAAATTTTATTATCTCGTATCATAATTTCATATACACAACCAATCTTCAGACCATTGCCTGTATAAACCTCTAGACCTAAAACATTACTCAATAAATTAGTCGGTTTATTTCTTAATCTTCCTTTCTTTAGATGAATAAATATCAAACCTCCTATAGACAAAACAAGTATTGTAAATGATAAAGCCAAGTTTCGAAGTTGATCATTAGTTATCCACGCAAAACCAGTAATTCCAGAATTAACCTCTGCTAAACTTTCTTGATTTAAAATAGAAAACTTTTGTTCTGCAAAAGCCCTTTGTAAATTCCCATATAATATATCTACCCTTAATATATAATCTCCGTTTACCAAATTAAGATTATCTAGAGTTTTTTCATAAAATAAATTTTTTTCTATAGCTTTTGTTTCAATTTGACTAAAGACCTCATACCCATTTTCATCAATTATTAAATATTTTATATGAACGTCAATTTTTTCAACACCAATCATTTCAGTAAGGTTAATGTTAAATTTGAGATTATTCTTGTCAATAAGATCTGTAAGGCCTAATCTAAGCCCTATATCAAATAAAGATTCAGAACATTGCATTTCTTCAATAGGCTTACTCTCATTTCCAACACATGTTCCTATATTCTTACATAATCTTATCTGTACATTTTCTGAACAGATACTCCAAGGTGTACAGTCCCAGTTATAATTACATCTTTGAATTATATTCGTTCCCCCACTTCCGCCCCCGCTAGAACCAGATCCAGAACTTACTTGTTGAGTTAACTCAAAAGAATCTAGAACACTAGCAATTGCTCCAGTAGAACCATTTGCATAAAAGACCACTTCATATCTACCGACTACCGAATGGCTTGGAACATAATTAACAGTTTGTCCATTAACGAGGTTTAAAGTTTGTTGTTGACTATTAGGAGAAGTTATAATTGCCCACACATTTTGATAATTCAAAGCAGAAATTGACAATCCTATTGTTGAGCCAACAACTGTAGTTCTTGGAGATATTGAATATGAACTTATGCTGACTGTTCTTGAATATTGTGTATTTTCAAAAAAACCAATGTTTAAAGTAAATAAGCTCGATTCAGCATTTCTTGTAGTTCCCCCAGTTTCTGAAAGGAAAGTAAAATTAAAATTTTCAGAATATCCTTTTCCATTAACAATCCCATTTCCAAACATAGAAACAGAATAACTATTGGAAACCCCAGTTAAAGATGAAGAGATTTGAATAAATAAAATCACAAAAAATAGACTTGTAATTATAATTTTTTTCATATTTGTACCCATTAAGTTTCAATACTTCTGCACCAACTTCCAGCTCTGACGTTTACAGCATTACTTGTTTCACTTTTTACACTTAAGGTGAAAGTGCCAACACTAGAAGTAACTGCATAAACATACAACCTATTTGGAGTCAAAGTATTTCCAGAACTCGAACCTGGAGAGCAAGTCAAAGTAGAAGAAGTTCCAGAACATGATGATTGTGCTGATGCAGAAGAATAATATTCCATAACTTGTCTTTGAGAAAATGTTCCGCTTAAAACAGATTCATAATGAATCCCTGTACCTGTCACGGCAGCATCTTGCAATAAAACGCATTCAATCAAAATATTAAATCCATTAGACAGAGGTAGAGTCAGAACTTCTGTATAAGCCCCATTATCTGTTGTTGAGATATCTAAAAGAGTTATATTAAAATTATTAAAACTCGTACCACTTAATCCTCCAGAAGTTTCGTCAGTACCACAGTTAACAGTCCCATTAGCCAAGATACTTACAACCTTATCAGTACCAGAACAAGCGGAAGTCGGAAATGTTGACTGATTCAAACTACCATAATAATATTGTGCTGAAACATTGCCTCCAACAGTTATGTTATTTGAAACATCCAAATCTTGAAACCATCCTTTAAGCCATCTTTTAGCAGAAGAGCCTAAACTTTGAATAATATTTGTTAAAGGATTTAAGTCAGCTGAAACCCCAAAGGTAAGATTACCGGACCATATAGGGTCAGATTCCGCCCCCGCTGGAGGCGTAATACAAACAAATGTTCCATTAGACAGAGTTCCATTTACAACCTGCCCCGCTGAACATTGTTGATTAAGAATATTGTTATAAGTATCATTGTAAGTCGTTATCCACGAAGCATTCATATTGTTTATTTGAGTTATGTTATAGCTTTGTGTCTTATTCCAATAACGAGAATCAATGTTTGTTATTGCAGGAATAGTCTGATTATATGCCCAAGTTGCATATGTTGAATTGTAAGTTCCTGCTGTTTGATTATACCAATATTTTCCATAGACTGTATTGTAAGATTCGTATGTAGCGTTGTAGGAACCGTCTGACTGATTGTATCCCCATTGAGCTCCAGCATAAAGTGTATTTGCAAAGGTTTGATTCCAAGAAGCATTCCCTCCACTTATTCCATCTATTCTCAAGGATAAACTTGTGTTGATTGTATTTGCTCTATCCATTGCAGGAGTAGTTTGGTTGTAATTGTAAACAAATGTGGATAACCATGTTGTGAATGGAACTGTTTGGTTGTAATTATACAAGAATGTTGAAAGCCATGTTGTAAATGGAGTTGTCATGTTATAGCTCCATTCAATTGGAGAGTACAAACTATCAGTTAAAGATTGATTGAAAGAAGAATTTCCTCCTGTTAGGAGATTATCAATTCTTGTTGAAAGAGTTGTATTAATATTGTCAATCAGACTGGTTTCATTGTAAGCGTTTAATCCACTAGAATTAACAAAACCTAATGATGTAATCTCTGTCTTATTATAATACTTTACTTGAATTTCAGTTTTATTAAAATATTGATCTAAAGCATTTGTTATACTAAGGAATGTTGACATAACCCAAGAAGTTTGAGTTGTATTAACCGAATTAGTATATGTATTTGCAGGCGTTGTCTGATTGTAAGAGTATATATCATATGTTGCATTATAACTCCCATCACTCTGGTTGTAAGCCCATTGTGCATATGTGGAGTTGTAGCTTCCATCTCCTGAAATCCCATCAATTCTTGAAGATAATGTAGAATTAATATTATCAGCATAAGTTAAGGCAGGAGCAGTCTGATTGTAAGAATATGTTGTATAAGTATAGTTATATGTAGTAAGATAACTTCCATTATTCATTAAACCAACAAAAATAGAATAATTGCCATTCCATGCAGGCTCTGTTTCTGTTATAGATTGAGAAACACAAGAAAAAGTTCCATTTGCTAAAGTGCCATTAACAACATATCCAGCAATACATTGCTGATTAATTAAATTATTATAAGTTGAATTAAATGTGCTTAACCAATTGTCTTCATTTATTCCAATATAACTCCATAAAGAAGAATTTGTTGTAAGAATAATAGAAGTATCATTGTAGGCAAATAAATCAGTTGAATTAACAAAATTAGAGGGATTACTTGCAGAATAATAAAGAGTGTCAGTCAAGCTCTGATTAAATGTTGAATTGCCTCCATTAACCCCAGAAATCAAAGAATCAACTTCACTTTTATTATAAAAGTCAAGATTCATAATGTTAGAAGTCGTATTAACAGATAAAATCAAAGCGCTTTCATTATATTTCTGATCCGTAGAAGATAATTTAGAATTAATGACAGACCATAAAGTAGAATTCTCAGAAACAAATATTGGATCACTCTCGCTCCCAGCAGGAAGATTTTCTAATAAACTCCCATCACCTATAAAGTAGGAAGCAGTTACATTTCCAGTAACATTAACATTCCCAGAAGCATCTATATCTTGAACAAATAGATTAGTTATTCTGTTAGCTAATGAACCAAGCCAGCCGAAGAAGCCTGTTTGAGTCGTAGTTATGTTTCCAGAGAAAGTTTCAGATTGATTTTTTAAAGCATAATTTGTTAAGTCTGCTCCTCCAGTACCAGAATCATCTGTTTCACATTCAACACTCCCATTAGAATATATTAATCTTATAGAATTGCCAGGAAGGCATGCATTTATCAAGGAAAAGTTGATGAAGGATATATTATTAATCAAACCTAATGGTGATTGAAATTCTAATCTTTCATTTCCGTCGAAATCTAAATCTTCTCCATTGAGTTCATAATCTTTCCAATAACTTTTTCCATACTCTAAATTAGGATTCATCATAATATTCCATGAACCATTAACTATCGCATCCTGAATTGTTGAATTAAAAATTAAATTCTCTCCTGTTAAAAGGCCGTATATTGTTATCGTTAAATTGCCCCTTTCAAGAAGAGAACCACTCATATTTTTCACATTAGTGCCTTGATCTGAAAGTAAAACTGCCGAAACCAAACTAGAAAAAAGCAAGAACATAACTAAGGATAAAAACAATCGTTTAATCATTTTTCAGACTCCATTTTCAATAAAGATATCAAAGCTTTGTTTATCGAAATCGACCGAGGAATCTTATCCTTCCACTTTACCCATATTTCTTCGGGAATTTCAAGCAAAAATTTCTTAACTGATATTTTCCGTTTGTTTTTATCCTCAACCATTTTACTTAGTGTTAGTTATCTTTACTTATCTTAGATAACTATTAGTTAATAGAAATAAGTTTTACTTAGTATTTAAACGCTTGCCAGTATAGACAATCTATTTAAACAACAAAAACATCAAATATAAATGAACTTAGAAATAGTCTTTTTAGGAACAGGAAGCGCGATTCCAAGCATAAAAAAGAATCATAGTGGGTTTCTAATAAAAACAGAAAGAGAAAAAATACTAATTGACTGTGGGGAAGGTGTACAAAGACAATTTAGAAAAGCAAAGGAAAATTTTTCAAAAATAACTAAAATATTAATAACTCATTGGCATGAAGATCACACCCTGGGACTAGCAGGTTTGCTTAAAACAATGGGTATGAACAACTACTCACAAACTTTAAAGATTTACGGCCCAAGACATACAAAAGAAAAGATAGAATTATTTCAAAGAATTTATTCAAGATATAAAATAAGATTAGAAATTAATGAAATAAATAACAGCATTGTTTATGAGGACAAACAAATAAAAATAGAATCTTCACAAATGGATCACGGAATTCCTACATTAGCATATAGTATAATAATAAAGGATCAAACAAGAATAGACAAAGCAAAACTCAAGAAACTAAAAATTCCAAATTCGCCATTGATTGGAGAATTACAAAAAGGAAAAGATATAACTTTCAATGGAAAAAAGATAAAATCAAAGAGCGTCACATACACTCAACTAGGAAAAAAAGTAACAATTATATTAGACACAGCAAAAAACCAAAACACAATACAATTAGCAAAAAACTCAGACCTATTAATCTGTGAATCAACATACTCTGCAGATGAAAGCGAGCAAGCAAAAGAATACAAACATCTCACAACATCTCAAGCAGCAGAAATAGCAAAGAAAGCAAAGGTAAAACAACTTGCGTTAGTACACATATCAGATAAACATCTTCACAGATTACCTCAACTCTTAAAAGAAGCAAAAAAAGTCTTTAAAAACACTTTAATCCCAGAAGATCTTGAAGTTTTGAAAGTGTAAAATGAGCAAGAAAATAGTAATTCTAAGAGGAAAAAATGCAAGTGGAAAGACAACAGCATTTAACAATCTAAAAAATTATTACCACAAGGATAAAAATTTATTCAAAAACTGGATCTTTGTAGATAACGGTGCTATCAAAGGAATGTTTACTAATTTAGATGACCAAAATTGGAGAGATTATAGCAAAAAGATATTTTTAGATGTACTAAAAACTATTCTCCCATTAAAAAGAAATATACTTATTGAAGAAACATCCAATGAGATGCTAAATAGAAATTTTAACAAAGAAATCAAAAAATATAATTATCAAATAATGACCTTCCAATTTAAGGTTTCTCTTAAAAACGCAATCCTAAGAGATAAAAAAAGAGTAAAAGAAAAGAGCCATCAAGGGTTAGGAGAAAAAAAGATTAAAGAGTTAAGAAAGTTCCATCAAGATCATTTGGACAAAGAGGGAATTATAATAAATACCGATAAACTAAGTAAATGGCAAGTAATAAATTTTGTTATAAAAAAGTTAAATCTCTAATATAAACTCCCAAGTATCTTTTAAATCTAATCTAACTAAAAATAGTGTAAAAAATTAAGCCGGAGAAATAAAGATAATTGTGTCCCCTCGCAAGAAAGTTGGGCCATAATTTCTCTTCAATTCGCCATTTAACATTTCCTTGGCATTGTCGAGAACTATATTGATATGAATATCAAAAGCCTTCAACACTCCAGAGAACTGTCTATCGTTCTTTAACTGCACTATAACCTCTTTTCCCTTCGAATTATTCAAAAGGTCTAAAGGTCTTTCAATGACGTTTGCCATAATCGAAATGTACATGAAGAGTATTTAAACTTTGTTCTACTTTTTGACAAAGTTTAAAGATTATGTAATTAGCAAAAGTAAAACTCCTTAAAAAAATAATTTTAGAAACCTTTAAAAACAACCTTTTGAAAATCAATATATGAATAAAGGCAGAAAAACAACTGGTGGAAAATATCACCAAAATCACAAGAGAAAGTGGCATGAACACAAGACCCAAGAAAACAAAACTTCTCTTGGAGAGACAAAAAGTAAAATAATTCGCACAAGAGGTGGACTAAAAACCTCAATTCTTCTTAAATCTAATAAAACCAATCTTACAATTGGAAATAAAACAGAACAAGTTGAAATAAAAAACGTTCTTCAAACTCCTCAAAATGTATTCTTAGCAAGACAAAATAGATTATTAAAAGGAGCAATTATTCAAACTTCTAAAGGTAAGGCAAGAATCACAAACAGACCAAGTAGAGAAGGCATGGTAAACTCAATTTTAGTCGAATAATCTCTAAAAGCTACCCAAACATTTAAATACTCTCGCGAAAAGTGTAGTTTATAAAGTTTTCGATTACATGAATTTTGTCAAAAGATGTCCTGAATGCAGCAGTATAAACCTCACACATGACGATCAGAAAGGAGAAATCATTTGTGGAGATTGTGGTCTTATCATTGAAGACAAAATGGTCGACACAGGCCAAGATGTAGGAGGTCAATTTGATAAATCAGAAAAAAAGGGACGTGGTGGCGCCCCAATGTCAAGACAAAAGTTTGACCAAGGCCTTACAACAAACATTGGAGAGATCTCAGATATTTACAAACTAGAAGCAGGACAAACCAGAAAATTTCTAAGATTAAAAAAGTGGCAAGAAAGAGTATCAACTTCTATTGAAAGAAATCTTCGTCTAGCAATGGCTGAATTAAGAAGAGTATCCTCTTTCTTAACATTACCTTCTGTTGTAAGAGATGAAGCTTCGCGCGTATATCAGTTCGTTCTTCAAAGAGGCTTAGTCCGTGGAAGGAGCATGGAGTCTGTAATTGCAGCATGTATTTACGCAGCTTGCAGATCTTATAATATTCCAAGAACATTAGACGAAATTGCAAATGCTTCAGATGTACCTCGAAAAGAAATAGGTCGCACTTATAGATTTATTATCCGTAAATTAGGTATAAAAGTAAAACCATCTGCTCCAAAAGATTACATCTCAAGATTTTCATCCATACTCCACTTATCACCTCATGCACAAAATGAAGCAATAAAGATATTAAAAAAAGCAGATATTTCAGAGCTTACTTCAGGAAGAGGACCTGCAGGAATTGCAGCAGCAGCATTATATGTTTCAGCTTTAATGAATGATGAAAAGAAAACTCAAAGAGAAGTTGCAGACGTCGCAGGAATCACAGAAGTCACAATAAGAAACCGTTACAAAGAGTTAATAGAACGTCTTGGAATCGAGGACAAACTAAAACTTAAAGAAGCAGAATCTAAAAGTTCAAAACAAAAAAACGCAAATAAAGAGAAATAGAAAATCAAAAAATCGATGCACCACCACGACTTAAAAGTCGTGGTTTGAAAAGGTGCTCGATTTTTGGATGCTCAAAGTGTTGACCACATTCTAAAGAATGTGGTTTTAGGGAAACACTTTGACATAAAACAAATTACTACTTCTTTTAGTAACAAAACCGCCAGATAATTTATAAACCGTAATTCTCTAAAAATAATATGAAAAAAACATTAGCATCTTTGGCCTTTGGAGCAGCTACACTTTTAGGTGCATGCTCAACACCTAGGTTTGAAATGGAAAATAACATCAGTGGTATTAAAGAAGCTAGAATGACTCAAAGAGATGCTCCATTCAATTATCAAACAGTCAAAATAGCAGGAACAGAGTATGAAGTAGAAGAACAAACTCATGTATATTTCCCTGATGAAGAAGACTTTCGTTTAAGGTCTGATATGGAATCAACTCTTTGGAGAAACTTTAGTGGAAAAAAAGCAAGATTAGAATCAGACGAAATGATGATTCCAACAAGACTTTATGTAAACAGTGAAGAAGAAGCAACAGTAAGAATACCTGCAACAGAAATCGAATTTGATACTACGGGACCTTACGCTTTAAAGGCAGACATAACAAGACCTGATGGAGAAGAAATGGGCATAACGAATATTAATGAACAACTTGAAAAATATGGCATAGAAACAAGAATAATTAATGGTAAACCTTATGCTATCTCAGTAGTCCTAGATGATGCTAAAGAAGAAATAAAAAGAGTATTTATAATTAACACAGGAGAAGATGCAGAATTAGGAACAAGAAGAAGCGATGGAGCAATAAGTATTCGTAGCACTGGAATTTATGAATTAATCCCAACAAAACAATCAGATTACAATTCAAGACCACTTATTGTAAAACATGAGACTATAGAACCGCTAGCTCCACCTCTAATCCGCGAACTAACCCGAACACCTTCCATAAGAGAATTTAGATATAAGTAATTAAATTCTTATTTTATATTTCCTAGGAGAATCAAGAAACTTTTCTACATTTAAATTACTTATTAGTTAAGAGCTTACCGCAGAATAAAATGCCAAATATTATAGACAAATAAAAATAAATGTCGAAGCTGAAGACAGAAATAAGTAATAAAGATATGTCAGTTTATTATTAGGTTGCCCCTAAATTAAGAATAATACCTGATCTTAAATCATTTTGTGTGAAACCACCTCTATTCAAGAATTCAAATGACCCTTTGCCCAAAGCACTTTCCAAATAACTTTTCTCATCTTCTATTAACCAAAGAACTCTGTCTTCCGGGAAAGCACCTAGCTCGGAATCAGGCCAAAAAGTAACAGGTCTCTTTAAAAAAATACCGTCTAAATAAATTTCAGGAGTAACTCTCATATCATCTAAAGTAAGATAGTTTTTAGAATCTAAACTTAAACGCACGCCATTGCCAGAAGGAATAGCAACATTCTTAACAGAACCAGTGCAACTTTCCAGAATATCTAAATCGCAACTTCCATTTATATTCTCAATCCATATTCCCCTACCATTAAAAAAATCATAACTCCCTTCACCAAAAGTAGTATCCACAATATCCTTGCCAGCTGTAATAAAAGCAATCTTCCCATTTTCATTAACACTCCCTATTAAAATATTAATTTTATCTGAATAAACCTTACTTCCTAAAAGATATATACTAGTAGGTTGCCCACTCAAAAATAAATAAGACGGTTTTTTATCATTATAACCATTATAGAAACTCAATATCCTCTTCTCAGAAGCACCTGAAGGAGTCGTAGCAGGAGTCGAACTCCCAGGAGCCGGAGCACCGCTAGATTTTACAGCCTCGGAAGATACAGATTTCACAAAAACATTCTCAAATGCCTTAGCCCTCAAAAGCAAAATTTCTGCTTTATCTTTATCAAAGAATGCTTTATCAAACAAATCTTTCAATCTAAAAACAATTCCTCCAATACTACCTCCATCAGCTTTATCAACTTGACTTCTCAAACCATCAATCTCTATATTCAAACTAGCTGGATCAGAAGGATTAGCATTTGCATTTAAAGTTTGTTTCTGTATTTGTTCAATCTCACTCAATGTTTTATTTTTCAATCCAACATTTATCTCAGTAATAGCTTTATTCAAACTATCTTTATCTAGCCAACATTTCAATCTACCAGTTCCACAATATCCTACTTCAACAAATCTATTTGGAGTTGTTGCACTTCCAGGATTACTAGTTGCGCAAACTCTTACAATTCCTCTATTATAAATCGCAGGATTTAATGCCTCTTCTCCAGCACTCTGCAAATTAGGGTTAAGTAATGCAAGAGGACTTACACTTCCAGATACACATTCTGCTTCAGTAGTTATATCCGTTCTAGCCAATTCATCAGAAACAATTGAATCACTTACATAATTTACTGCAAAACTACTAGACACCTGTTTAAACCCGCATTCTTCTTTATCATTTATCCTTACACATAACTGCTGATAACCCTTAGGCGCAGTAAAGTCTTTGCTTTCTGTAGCATATTGCCCTCTAGTAACAAATCCATTAGCAACAACTACAACAGGATTAGTAGCATATTGAGAACTAGCAGGAGGATCTTTTAGATAAACACTAAATGAAACTCCCCTATCATTTCCGGCAAATATATGGTAAAATACCTTATACTGTGAAGTAGCAGGAATAGTCGCATCTGTAAAATCAATAGCGCTATACCAAGCATGGAATTGTGAAGGCGAATCTGGTTCAATCAAAGTCTCAAATGCCTTAGGCCCTTTAGCCGAAATAAATGCACGACATATTTCAGTCCCAGCTTCTTCAATATTTCTAATCTTGAAGGCATCAAACGAATTTTTAGCATAATTCTGCGTAAAGTAACTAGCTGAATCCTCGGCGTTCTGCCAAGAACTCTGAACAGTCATATATTCTCCCCCACCCCTAACATTTCCCTGTCCTCCAGTATAAACATGTTCAACTATCTTAGGGATAACTATTTTAGCAAGAGGAGCAGCCTGTCTCCAGAAAAATTCACACATATAAACAGAACTAACCTGATCACAAATTCCCACATATTTCCCCGTATCAATAGCTTCTTGCAAACATTGCTGATGAGATTTCAATACAGAAAGATAACCATCAATTCCTGCTTTAATTCCTGTCAAACAAACAGGCAGAACAATTCCATCTTGATAATTAGGTAAACAAAGCAACGCACTTCCAACAATTCCTGATTGAATTACGTCTGAAACATAATACTCTCCTCCAAAATTACATCTTGAAGTAGGACAAATTACAGGATCACAAACATTAAACAATATCTTACAATCTGTAGGGCTCATGAAATCTTGACACTGACTTCCTGGAACAAGTGAAGCAGCTTGCCCAACATTAAGCGTATTTCCTCCAATTTTAACAGTCTTCCCTTTTCCATATTGTCTTGCTGCATCTTCGAGAGCTCTAATTGCATCAGAAACAAGTTTCTTAGTATCACTTTCGCTCAATCCAGGAAAACTACTAAATGACTGTCCTGTATAAATATTAAACTGAACACACTCATCATCTCCATAATTAGGGGCATAGAATCCAACACGCCTATCTTTCATCACATTACATACAAAGAAACTAGAAGGCGCACCACTACTCTCATAAGACTTAGTTCCCCCGAACAAAGGAAGGCTCTGAGTCGTTGCAGCATAAAATCCTCTATTCAAATCAAAGGGAACAATTGCAGGAAGCCCTTTGTAAGGTTCTGTTTCAAAATATTTAACAGTAGCTTCCCCAGGTCCAAATTGATTGTTGTAGCTCTTAGCATCACGAGTTTCAAACTTAGAAAACTTATTTTTAACACCACTAGCCTCATTAAATTTAGCAGGAACCACATAATTATCCCCTTCTTTTGTTAACTCAAACATTTTATCAACAACTAAAGTATTTCCCTCCGACCTCAAAACTGCAAGATAAGGAGTAGAATCATAATAAACAATTTGAGCAGGTTTCCCCACATAATCTGAACGCAACCCAAAGTCCAGAGGCTCCAATTTCCCACCAAAATAATTACCTACAATAGCATCTTTACCCCCATAAGTGGGTACTTGAATTCCCCCTAAACCCGTTCCAGCAGCAGAACTCTTAACATCAGCAGAATCTTTCTCATACCTCAATCTCTCATTAATCAACGCGCCAATATTATCAAGTTCAGCAGTAGCCTGTGCATCACCAATAGAACTGCCTTTTTGTTTTATAACTTGGCAATTAAAGTAAATATCTCTCAATTGAGAATATGTATAAGAGTCTACATTATATCCAGATGGAAACAAAGAACTCAATGGCTTATCCTCATTTTTAACTCCGAGTGTTTGAGTTCTACATTCAGAAATTATTTCGTCAATCAATTCTTTCTTAGCCTGGGTATCGTTAAAATTCTCCCCTGCAAAAATTCCTTCACGATTAGGGTATTTCGCACCATCTTCAATTTTTTTAGTCAATTCATTTGTTGCTTTAATTGCCTTCTTACTCGCCTCAACACCTTTAGCGATTTGTTCAGAATTAGCATTATAACAAGCAGTCAATGAACTATATTCTTTATTATTAACTCTCTTTTGACATTCGTCTGTCCATCCTCCAGGTCCAGACATGACTCCTCTTCTAGCAAGAGCCTCTCCATCGAGTCCAGTAAAGAAATTCTTAACAGTCAAAACACCAGCAGTAGCAAAACAGGCAGCTTTAAGTCCAGTCACAGTTTCTCCTAATTTATTTGAAATAGACGTCCAAGTTTTTATCGTTTTATTCAAATTTTCAATCTGTTTTTTAGCTCTAGAAGGTGTAAGTTCTATTGCCCTCTTTTCAATTCCAACCCCAACAGTAAAATTACTCACACTTCCAGATTTTGTAACTGGAGAAATTCTAAGTTTAATATAATTTTGAAAGTCCACACCAGATAAAGTAATAATTTCTCCGCAAGCTGTAACAGGCCTATCATTAAGTCTAACAATTCCACCATATACTTTAGAATTATCATTGTTCCCTGTTGAAGTGCAAGTTGTCTTAATCTCCACACTGTTTGAATCTATAACTTTAATCAAACTTATCTTTCCCACTGTAAAATCTTTAGTCATGCCTTGTATAATTTCTTCAGACGTGCTCCTCCAACTTATTTTAGCACTTGACTTCTTACTGACTCCAGAAACATCAATTAATCTTATCAAATGAAACCCATCATCAGTTTCAACATTTTGAGAAGAGAAAGAATTATCTCTAGAATAAAAACCATTAAGGTAACTCATAAATTTATCTTCATTACTTCCTTGGGGATATAAATTAAGATACTGATCTATTAAATCAACAGCAGTATTTCTTTTATCATATTTTACAGCAAGTTCTATCGCGTTAGTCAGTGCAACTTCCCCATAAGAAAGTCCTAAATCATTCTTTCTTTCATTTCCATAATTATTTACAATCTCAGAATACTGATTAAGAGCATCAGAGATATATTTTCCATAATTTCTCTCATACTCTTTATCTACAAGTTCAGGCAAAGAAACAGGTCTTGTAAGCATAATTGAAATCTGTTCAGCCTTACTTTCCACTGTAATCTCATAAAATACTCCGCTTTCATTTCGAATAACTTTAGAAATAGTATATGTCTTATTTTTATCAACACTAAAATTAGCGTTTATTTTATATATCTCTTCCTCAACATTCAAAACATTATAAGAACTAGAAAGTTTGAACGTCTCGCTCCCGCAAGATACATCAACATTATCGTTTTCAACTTTTCTAACCAAACATTTACCATTCAAAAATCTAGAACCCACATATACATCAAGAATATCATCATCAACTTGAATTCTTGCAATACTTGAAGGAGGATTAAAATTATCATAATTAAATTGTAATGAAGTCTGACAATAAGAGCCAGGTAAATAAACAGAATTAGGTTGAGGACTATTTTTCTGTAAAGTCAATTCAGAATGCTTAATATCTCCAGAGTAAAGTTCAAGTTTTATTGAATTATTATTTTCTGTATCTCTAACTCTAACAGACATCTTTCCTCCAAAAAGAGATTGCTTATTCTTAGCAACACTCCATTCATCATTATTTGTATCTCTAATAATCAGTTCAGTAGTTCCTATTCCTAAAGAATTTTCAGAATAGTAATCTATACTAGCACTTAATGTGAAATTGAAAAATTTAGGCAACGTCTTCTCATCAGGATTCCTTTTCAAAACAACAACAACATATCCTATATTACTTTGAAGAGGTGTTCCTAATAAACTATTTGTGGTTCTTAAAGCAGCATTTGCAGGGTGAAAACCAACACCTGCAACATATTCTGGATATTTACCATTAAACCTTATATTCCTAATTTGCTTGATGTCTATTGTAGGATTAACTTGTAATAAATCAAGTTGACAGAAAACAGGAACGTTCTGCTCAGCAAGTAAGTCGCTACGAACAACAGCAGGCTGACATCCAACAGGAGAAACTTGAATAACGATGTCTTGATTTGCAGTACAAAACTCTCTATTAGACAAAACAGGCCAATAGGTGCTTGCCTGTCCTCCATAATAACTATTAAAGCTACTTCCATAATTCACAAAGCTAGCAGTTCCAGTTCGACTTCCGGAAAATCCATTATCTGAACTTACAACTTGTGCACTAGCAAAGCCAATAAGACAAACTAAAAAAGCAAAGGATAAATATATTCTTTTCATGCAAAACTGACCCCCACTCCAAGAGAATTAAACGCCTCGAAATTATATTGTAACTGTTCTAAAGAATTAGGAACAGGAAGTTCGCTCACGTCTATTACAATTTTCCCAGAAGCAAGTTCACTGTCTAATATATAATAATCTTTAACCTTGCCTCCTCCCCTCAGAGCATAATCTATTTTAGTGGCCGGAATATCAACTCTTACACATTCTTCTTTAGTAGAACCAAAGAATCCAGCTATTCCACCCTTACTAATTTTATAACATTCCATTTTACTTGTGGCAGGGATAATTACATTAGATGTTCCATATACAAAAGCATCTATACTATAAAGTCCTTCTTTAAGATTAATTTTATTTGTTTCTGGAATAACTACATTTGCTGAGTACCCATCAGAACCAACAAAATGAATAACAGCCGTAGAATTCTTCACAGTCTTTCCGGCTAAAGTAATCTCGACAGTAACAGGATACTCCTTATCAAGAATTATCTCTGCAAAAGAATTACTATTAGATGAAAACAAAACTTTGGAATCAGCATATCCCGAAGCACTTGCAATTAATTCTCCATTAACACAAATAGGTATTTTTGCATTTAAACCATTCAAATTTGTAGCTCCCAAATCGCAAAGACTATCAAAACATTTGTAAGAAACATTAGCAGAAATAGGATTAAGGGAAGTATCATAGGTATTAACTTCAACATCCCCTTCGGCAAAAGAACAAACATCAACATCTTGTTCATCAGAAATAAATGCAGTAGTAGAAGCATCAGAAATAACATTATTATCTATATCCACAACCATAGGAAACTGGAAGTTTTCAAGACCATCACCTATTTGCACCAAAACAGGGAATCTTAAATCGTAAATAAAATGATAAGGTACATAACAAAAGCCCATGATTCCAAGACCCTCTTGAGTACCCACTGGTTCAGCAATCATAAGCGCCTGACTTGCAGGAGTAATTTCAATTTTACTTGGAAAAGCCTCGCCTAAATAAAGCACATTTGCAGGCGCATTAATTCCAATATCTCTTTCAAAATATTTATCCCCTGTAGATGTATCAAATTTAATCGCTCCCATATTGGCAACAAGCCCTTCTCTTATCTGAGAAACAACCTCGTTAGTTTTCCATATCTTAGGGCTACACTGTATCTCTACACCATCAACAGGAGCATAAGATTGTAAAACATCTAATGCATAATTCTCTAAAAATAAAGAACTTCTTTCACTATTATAAATGGATAAAGCATCTTTGTATAAAGCACCAAGCCGACTATTTACATTAACGCTATGAGTAGTTTTTCTAGCACTATCTTTATCAATAGAAGCAGCAAGTACTGAATCAACAACAACAAAAACATCATTATCTTCAATAGTAACAGAAACTTTAGGCGTATTTTTCTCTATTACAAATCCACGAGCATAAAAGTCAGAAAAATCACAATCATTAAGCCTATCTGCAACAAAATCACTAAGCTCATTTTCCATATCATTAGCACTAGGAACATTATTTATAACTAAATTATTTGCAGAAAATCCATACCAATAAGGTATTTTAAAACCTAAGAAATTCAAGTGTGAAGAAAAAGGATTAAAGTCGCTTGCATGACTCAATTCTCCGATGTCTATTCTCCCGCCTTGAGATTGAAGCAAACTCATCCCATTAGAAATCTCTTCAGAAATGCACCCATCATAACGAGCATAAATTGGGGCAAGTGAAGCAGGAATATTGCTTCCAAATAAAGTTCCCCTGAAGGCAAAAAACAAAACAATAATTCCAACAATAACCAATGCAACAATTACAAAGGCAGTAACTTGCCCACGTCTATCAAATTTAATCACGTTTTTTCTCCCCTTTATTTGCTTTCTCCCTAACAAGCTCGATTAAAGCCGTATTAATATCTTTATCTATAGTCTCCTTAAACTTCTGCCACAACTGCTCGTCTTCAATAAGCAACAAGTATTTCTTCACGTTTTAATTTTTCCCCCAAATGCGAGTGTAAGCAAATCTTCTGATTTGCGCACATGTTGTGCTTTGCACAACTTTGAAGACGAGCAGTTTAAATTAAAACGCACAGAAACTTTTAGTGAACAAGTTTCTGCTGTGGAAAATTTTATTACTTTCATAAATTCCCCTGTATATTTAAAATTTTCATCAAATCCTCTTCCTAGTATAAAAATAAGAACTATATAAATATTATTAGTAACTTACTGACTAAGTTACTTACTTAGTAAGTATCATTTAGGCTTTTAAAAAATAACGCTTCACCAAAGAAACCAATCTCTAATACCAAAACAAGAATTAGTTTATTGATTTTATCTGAAAATCCAAAAACAAGATTAACCTAATAAGGAGACCTAACTCTCAACCCTTTAATCTTCTCAAAATCTTTTACATTTCTTGTTAATAATTCCGATTTATTAATAATAGCAGTTGCAGCAATAATGGAATCAGGCATATCTGTTCCATAAATTCTTGATAAATCTCCTGCTTTAAGAGCAATCATATTATCTACGGGTATTTTATTTAATACATTAAGCATATTAATCACAAGAGATCTAACATTATTATCAAAACAACTTTTACCTTTAATTAATTCTGTTTCAGTAATAGCTGAGAAAAGAACATTTTGAGGATTAAGAGATAATTTATTAAAAAACTCTAAAGCAGGAGGGTAACTACGAAGATGATCTATAAAAATACTCGAATCAATAACTACCAATTCAATCTTTTCTCCCTCTTTTTCCACTCAGACCTCACCCTTTTTTGATACTCTTCACCCGTTTCTTTTATACCTTTCCATGCACCAGCAGCAGCCATAATTGGATTTATATCAGATTTAGTTATTATAATTTTATCGCCCTCTATCAAAATAGTCACTTCATCCCCCTCCTTAAGCCCAGCTACTCTTCTTACATCCTTAGGTAGAGTTATTTGATAATTCCTTGTTATTTTTGATATACCCATATTATTACTATGTTTATTTAGCTATTTTTACTAGAATAATCTAGTATTTAAAACTTCCGAAAAAGAAATAAATTCACATATCCACAATCTTCTTTATCTTCTTCCCATCAAACAGAATTTTATTAGAATATTTTTCTTTCAATATTTTCTTAGTCCTTGAATCTATTAATCCTGGAATAAAGAAACCAATAAAATTATGACTCTTAAGAAGATTGTTATCTTTTCTACCAACCATTTCAGGCGCTTTGTCTTGTAAATAACAATCTAAAGCATCTTTTTCAGATTCAGGATATTTTAACAAATGTTTTTTCAGAACACTTCTAATTATCTTAAACAGCTCATTTTTATTAGAATAATTATCAATAAATTCAAACAATTCTTTTTCAACTTTCCAATATTCAAATATGGTTCTAACTTTGCCATTATATTCCTCATTATAATATCTATCTACTGTAGCCCTAGTAACATCATTAGCATTAGCAAATCTCTCTAAATATTCCCTATCATTTTCATACCAATAATTAACAACCGCTCTGGCTGCTTGAAAGTTTACAGAATTATTATCAAAAAATCGATGCACCACCACTCACTAAAGTGAGTGGTTTGAAGGGTGCTCGATTTTTGGATGCTCAAAGTTGCATTCATCCTCGCACTGAAGTGTGAGGTTTTCTGCATCAGCAACTTTGACATAATATACCAAATCTTTGAGAAATTTGATATCAAAAATAAGATTGTATTTCCAATAATAAGAACTAAAGTAAACAAAACCCAGACTGTAATATATGCAATTATCTAATCCAAGTAAGTTTTCTATATGTGGAGCTTTTTGAGGAGATTTATGAGTCTTAGGCAGTTTAAGTTTTCCATCAGCTATAATTTTACGAAATATTTTCTTATCATGGATTGCATGGACTATAACGGGACTATAGTAAACGCATTTAATTTCCGTATACTTTTATGCGTTTACTAGATAGAAGACGCTTACGATTATTTAGTGCGTCTACTATATCATAAGCTTTAACAAAAGAAGCAAGAAGTTTCTTTCTCTCATTCATCTGCTTTTTAATAGATATTTCTTGTTTTTTAAAAGGATTTGGAACTACCATATTTCTTAAAAACAATTCAAACTTATTAACCTAACTAAATTTAAATGGCCCCACCAAGAATCGAACTTGGGCCTTGTCCACGTCAAGGACACGGTCTACCATTAGCCTACGGGGCCTTTTCAAACTCCACAAGAGAGGGCAAAAAGATGGTTATAGGCACAATAAGATATATAAAAATCTATTGAACTTAAAACCCAAACCTTTTAAATAAATTAATCCTATTAAATACATGTTCAAGAAAAAAAAGAGCAAGTCTCAAGATCATAAGTTCTGCCCTGTATGCGGAATAAAATTAAAATTAACAGATACATTTTGTGTAAAGTGTGGATACTCCTTCGCAGCAAGAGTTGAAAAAAGCAAGAAATTAAAGAAAAGAAATCTAATCATAATTTTAGTCTTGTTAATAGTCGCCTATTTTGGATTAAGATATGCAAATGGCCAAACTCCTTTTCCAACATCTTTTGCAGATGCATTAAGAACGATTATTCCAATCAAGTAAATTACAACACTTAAAGTTTGTTCTTAGCAAACAAAATCTATTCTGCTAAAACTCTGATCAAAATAGTTTTTTCTGCAATTAAAAGAAAAGACAAAAACTATCTTAGAATCAGAACTAATGTAGTCCAAGATAATGAAATGTTACTAAAAGCTCCTTGGTATAATCTTTGTCTACTTGTCAAAAAAGATATTTAAATCAACATTCCTTTGATTTATCATGAATTTTAAACTAGATAAATACCAGAAAGCAAGAGGAGGATATTCAAGAATATTAATTCTATCCTGTAGAGTTTGTGGAAATAAAGTTGCAGAATATCAAAAAGATGGTGCAGGTAATTTAAGACGTCTCTATTTAGACAGAATAGTTTCTCCAAATAAATTAGTTAATTTAGAGAAAAAATCATTGATGTCTATAGATCAATTGAGATGCTCTAAATGCAAAGAAGATTTGGGAACACCTTATATTTATAAAAAAGAGAATAGAAAAGCGTTTAAGTTATACCAAGATTCTTTAATTAAAAAGGTAACAAAATTAAAGAATTAGTTTAGAGACAGTTCTAAGAGAAGAATCTACTTAAGAGACTAACACTATCAATTAACAAAGTTTAAAATTATTATAGAAGAATAATTCTAAGCCTAAAAACCTCAGTTGACAAGGTTTAAAAACCATTAATCCCCAAAACTAGAAGCATACCCTTGCGTCACCTGGCCGACAAAAGGTTAGCTATTTTGTGCCTCAAAACACATTAAATCTGCCAGAATAAAATGAAGTTACCAGAAAAAACAAATAGATATTGTCCGCATTGCAAGAAGCAAACATCTCAAACAATAGGCGTAGCTAAGCAAAAATCTCGTTCTTCAGCACATCCTCATTCGAGAGGTTCAACAAGCAGAGTAAAGAAAAGAGGATTAAATTCAGGATTCGGTAGCCAAGGAAGATACTCTAAACCAGCAATAAAATCTTGGAAGAGAAAGACAAAACAAACAAAACGCCTTACAATATTATACACTTGCACAATCTGCAAAAAATCAAAAGGAAGAAGTAAAGGAAAGAGAGTATCAAAAATACAAATAGGAGAGAAGATATCTAAGTAACATGGCAAAATCATCTAAAAAAGTAGTTCGTAAAAAATTCTTTGATGTTCTAGTACCACTAACAGCAACAGAAGTAAAGCTATATGCCTCTAGTGAAGAAGATCTAAACAACAAAATTGTCAAAATAGATATGACTAAAAACTTGAAAGGAAAAAATGTAGATTTAAGAGCAAAGGTAATCTACAAAGATGGAAAGCTAGACAGTGAATTAATCAGCTTAATCCTTCTTCCAAGTTATATCCGAAGAACAATGAGACGCGGAATAGACTATATAGAAGACTCATTCAAGACCTCCTGTAAAGACGCCCAAATAGTAATCAAACCATTCATGATTACTCGTAATCACGTTTCAAGAAACATAAGAAAAGAAATAAGAAATCTTGCAAAAAAATTCCTTGAAGGATATTCAAACATAAAAACAGTAAAAGAATTATTTTCAGAAATAATGACTAACAAATTACAGAAGGCAGTATCTCTAAAAGTAAAAAAGATTTACCCATTAGCATTCTGTGAAATTCGTTGGATTGAAGTCATTGGCCCTCCAATAAAAAAGAAGGCGGAAGCAAAAGAAGAGATTGATAAATAAAAATAGTAAAATCTCTCAAAAATCATAAATCAAAAGCCTTTTAACATACAGTTTTCTTCAAAGTTTACCGCCTCCATAGCTCAGGGGTAGAGCATTAGTTTTGTAAACTAAGGGTCGGGGGTTCAAATCCCTCTGGAGGCTTACACGTTTCGTGAAAGCCCCACAATCCTTAAATAAGGCTTTATTGTAGTTTGTATATGGTAACTAAAGAAAGAAACATTAATAATTTTTATGAATATTGCCTTACTACTTGCTCACCTAAAAGACTAAATAAAATAAAATGGATTTTAGATTATGCTAAAGAATCCACTAAGAAAGATTTATTTAAATTAAAAGTTGGGGACATTGTTAAGTTCCTATCTGATGTTAATCAATCAGACTTTAAGGCATGGACTAAAAACGATTACAAAAAGATATTCAAACGTTTTGTTAAGTGGTGCTATCAAGATTTAGACATGATAGAAGGAGATAAAGTTAAACAGGGATTTAAAGGAGTATCTCAATTAAGAGCAAGAAACAAAGAGAAGATAAATAAAAATAATTTTATTAAACCTGAAGAATTAGAAAAACTAATTAGAACTGCTAAAAGTCTTAAATGGAAAGCATTAATATCCTTTGCCTATGAGTCTGCTTTTAGACCATGCGAAATAAGAGCTTTAACATGGAACGACTTAAGGTTTGATGATAGCTTGAGTATATGCAGAGTTTCTATAATATCTCCAAAGACTAACAATCAAAGAGAGATCCCAGTTAAAGATTGTGTCGTTCATTTGAAAAGATGGAAAGAAGAATATCAATTTAAGGATAGAATAGATAAAGATTTTGTTTTTCCTTCTCAACATCATCGAGATAAACAAATGGGTGATGGAGTCATGAGTCAAATGTTTATGAGGTTAAGTAAAGAAGCTAAGATAAGACATATATTTCCATATCTACTTAGACATACTAGAATTTATGAAATTCAAAAGAGATTAGGAGATACAAGAATCTCTTCTAAATTTGGAGGACACTCAATAGAAACATCAGAACTCTATAATCATCTTGATAGCGATGATGTAGAAGAAAGTATGCTTAAAGAGATATACACCACAAAAGAACTAACCGAAGAGCAGAAAAATAAATATGATGAACAAATGGATAAACAAGAGCAAGAATTAGAGAATATAAGGAAAGAATTAAAATTCTTTAGAGGAATGAGTCAACAAGTTCAACAAGTAAAACTTATGCTTAAATCAAAAGGAATATCAATTAATTAACGTTATTGTTTCCTTAAATATTATTTTAGGCTTTTGAAGTTATGCACAAGAAAAAGCGTAGCATTACCTTAAACATAGATCGTGAAGGTTACATTACCATAGATCAAGCTGTCAAATCCGCAGATGAAAATTTCTTACAACTTATTAGAAGGAGAAAGCGAAAATGAAGATATTAGTAATTGCTGTTATCTTATTTCTGTTGGCTGGATCATTAATTGGATTTAATTTTATTCATTCAGATATTCCAAAAGCAACCCCAACGATTCAATATTCTGAACCAATAGGTCCAACTCAAGAGTTTCCTTATAGATTACCTTCAAGGAGCATCTTAAATGGCTGATCCAATTCAAACATTACAAAGGCTACAAAGTCAAAGAAGTATACGACAAGGACAAGATAGAAATGCTTTGCTTCAAAGACAAAGGCAAACTCAACAATTACAACAACAGATTCAAAGGCAACAGGAAATAGCAAGGCAACAAGCCCAACAGCAAGAACAAACTCAAGCAGTAAGTAGATCTTCTTTAAAACAAAGTGCATTAGCCTATCTAGCAAGAACTGGAAAAGCTAATGAATCTTTTAGAGCTTTATCGCCTAGAGAACAAGAAGAGGTAAGAGACCAAGCAAATGATATTCAAAAGAGTGGTGCTATGAACCAAGCATTATCTCAAGTCTCTTCAATCGAGACTCAACTTGGCCAACGCTTAGATCCTAAAACAAGAGAAGCATTGGTTAAAGAAACATTGCAAACAGGCCGAGCATCTTTAACAATAAATCAACTTACAAATCCTATTTCTAGTTATGGTAACTTTCAAGGGCCTGTTCCAAGAGGTATAGATGAATCTACCTTTAGAGCTACAGGCCAGAAGGTTGCAATAAAACCAGATAATAGGTTTCAAGGCCCTGTTCAAAGATTCACAGACCCTCAATATTTCGCAGAAACAGGAAAGAAAAGGCAATTACCTCTTGTTGTTAGTGCAGTTACGAGCGGAACTTTCCAAACAGATATTAAAAGATTAAGTCAAGATGTTAAAACAGCATACAAACAAAATGATTTACCTCAAATAGTTAGAAGTACATTAGGGACAGGCTCAAGTATTTTATTTCGTGAAGGTGTAAGAAAAACAGAACAAGGATTAAAAAATGTGGGTGTAGGTGCTGATTCTCCTTTATTCAAACAAACCTCATTCCCTACTTCCCGAGTTGTTGGGGATGTAGCCTTAGGTTCTTTACTTGTGGGCTTAAGTGGAAGTTCACAAGTAGCAGTAAGTAGATATGTAAAGAATGGAGTTATTTATGAACTAGATTCTGCAGGTAATGTTATTAGTTCTAAAGCTGTTTCTCAAGTTAATAAAGAGATAACTGACTTCAAACAGTTGTTAGATGAGTCTGCAGTATTCAAGAAAGCAGGTGGCTATTATTCTAATGAAGCAAACTTACGAGAAAAAACAAGAGAATTAATTAATAGGGCAAGTCCTAACCAATTAAAACAATTAAAGGATTTATATAGGAAATCAGGTAGATCTGATTTGTTTAATGATATTCTTGCACAGGAAAAGGATTTAGCCGTTAAAACAAATATTAAGTCTGCTTCTGCTATCAAAGATAATCCAGCTCAACTAAGTGGAGTGGGACAAGTAACAAGTCAGTTTACGGGTACAGGCCAATATGAAAGAACTGAGATGGTAGCCGGTGGTATACCTAAACAAGGAAGTAATCAAATAACTAATCCGATGCTCTTAAGTAATAAGAATACTGCCTTTGGTCAAAGCTCTTTTAATATTCAAAACTTAGCCCTAACTAATTCTCTAGGTTCTAGAACTATAACTGCAACAGCTCAACAGAATAAACAAACACAAAGTAATATTTTAGGACTTAGACAAGAAACTAAAACAGCTCAAAGAACAGGTCAAGCTCTCTCTTTAGGTTTAGGTCAGGCTACTAAACAACAAAGTCGGTTAAGACAAGCATATGATCAGATGTTAAAATACAAACAGGAGACGGGCAGAAGAATGGGCAGACCTAGACCTCCAACACCTAAAATAAGATTATTTGGATTGCCGGAAAGTGAATCATCATTTGGAAAGACAAAGAGTAGTGATAAGGATAGATTAGGATTTGTAGCAGAGATAAGACGTAAGGGTAAGTTCCAAGTATTAGGCAATGCAGAATCGACGCTTGGCAAGGCTCTAATGAAGGCTTCTAGTTTTGTAGACGTAACTTTAGCACGATCTTTTAGATTAAGAAGCTTAGACACAGGAGAATTAGTTTCACCTTCGGGTGTAAGCTCAATATTTAGATCAAGCAAAAGAGAAGCTAAAACTTTTGTGGAAAAGTCTGCCTTTGCTTTGGGAAAGTCAGAGGTTGCAGAAATTAAACTATTCAAGAAAGCTAAGAGGTCTAAAAATGTTTTTGGAATATAAATTAAAGTTTGTTGTAACTAAAGAAGATGGGGAAAATATTTACTTTAATATTTTATTTGAGAAAGTAAAACCTAAGAAAATTAAAAACGTCCGTTTAGATGATTGACATGTTATACCTCAATTCATAAAATCCTTACACATAAATAAAAATGGCTTACTTGATATTTGGGGTATAAGCATTACTATATCTAATCTGTCACAACCTCTAATTTAAGTTTAAATCCTTTGGGTAGAAAGATAAGGGGTTCTCTTGCAACCTTCTCAAGTAATCTTTCAAGTCTCCCTTTGCCTTCATATCCTTGTTCTAAAGTCTCCTCAAGTTTATTTAATCTTTCATTCATGAGGCTTAATTCTGTTTTATCTTGCTCCTCTTTCAACAATTCAAGGTTATGCAGAGCTATTTTAAGGCTATCTTCTATCACAATTAATCTTTTTTGATTTTCCATATTACTAAGTTGAGTTAAATGGTTTCATTGGTGTTTGATATATCACTATATTGCACCGAACTTATGGTTTTTACGGGGTTTTGCGGTGTTTTTTCATAGTCATAGCCCTTTTTTCTTGCTTGAGCTATATGAAAGTAGATAGTTCTTTCAGATGTCTTTAATTCTTTAGCAACTTTAACAACATCTTGATGTTTAGACATTAAATTAAGTATTTCTTCTTGCTTGTCTACATGTTGTTCTTCTGTGCTTACCCTACAATATATAGCTACTTTCATTCTGTCATAACCTCTAATTTAAGTTTAAATCCTTTGGGTAGAAAGATAAGGGGTTCTCTTGCAACCTTCTCAAGTAATCTTTCAAGTCTCCCTTTGCCTTCATATCCTTGTTCTAAGGCTCTTTGAATTAATAATCTAAAGTCAGAATCTTCAAGCCAAACTAATCTCTGTTTCTTAACCATAATATGTTTGACCATCTTTTAGGCGTTTAGTCAATTTCAAATTATTAATATAATTCTTAACACCTTCATGTTCTAATATACCTAAGGCTAAGCTGGTTAGTTCTTCCATAGGCTTTTCGTTTGAGATATTTAGTTTTTTACTCATCTTTAATCTGGAAACTCCCATCCATCAATAAGACCTCTTACCACATCTGGAACAGTTAACCATTTAAGATGTTCTTTTGCTATCTGTTGAAGCTTCTTCTTTTGTTCAAATGAAATCTTAACAGCTAATAGAATAGGTAAGTCTCCCTTCCGAGTTCGCTTAGGAATAGTTCTAAATGAATCTTTAGGTTTTAACTTCTTAGGTTCGGGCATTGGTTCAATAGGTGAGTCAACTGGTTCGGGTTCTGTTGGTTCTATTATAACTTCAGGTTCAGGCTTTGATTCCTGCTTTGGTTCTACTGGAGGAACGTAAGTATACTTACCGCTTAGAATTTCTATAGTTCCTTTAATGCCATGAGCTTGAAGTTCTTTTAGACATCTATCTAACTTCATTCCATTCAATCTAAAGAAATATAATAGATGTTGGATGCAAATAGATCTTTCTTTAGAACAAAGTCTGCAAATTAAATCAGCCATCAAATAAAGGACTCCTTATAGGTGAGGGGCAAAGTTAACTTATCAAAGCTCATTAATATATAATATTTATCACTTAACACTTTCCAATTTGATGGAGTTTTACGAGGAAAATGGTCACTTATTTGATAAATTTGAGATTTTAAAGTTAACTTTCTATTCTTTGAGCTGTAAAGGGGCAATAAGGCTGACTTATTTAGATCTAACATCAAGTTTACCTCCGTGATATGATTTATAGCGACATATTAAACAGGTGAATCGTTTGGCTAATGTATTATAGTGATGATTGCATTCCTTATTACAATTTATGCAGATTCTCAAGCTAAAGTTCTTAGGTAGACTCATCTTTGAGACTCCCTATATTCTTTAGGCGTCTGCTTTTGAGTGAAATTGCACATAATACAGATGATCCTATCTGGATAAACTACATGTTCGGTCAATTCCTTGCAGTAATTACACCGGCGAGACTTAAACTGCCTACTCTGGCTCATGTGGAGACCTCTTGAGGCTTCTCATCTAGAATCTGACCAATAAGTTCATACGATCCTTTCTTAAGTTTCTTTAAAATCTTGGTGTTGATTAATATTTTTAAAGCACTATTTATAGTGGTCTTTTTGAATCCGCCAGGTTCTGCATCTATAACTTCGGAAGATATAAAAGTTATTTTGTTTTCATCTATTAACCATTGCTTTATAGCTTCCGCACATAGCTGTTCGGTGTT
>Ga0209541_10002577_pt1 | contig 34186 bp, 35 predicted proteins | sample RifCSPlowO2_01_FD_184027 | JGI IMG/M metagenome (GOLD analysis project Ga0209541, IMG submission 184027) | Groundwater microbial communities from Rifle, Colorado - Rifle CSP2_plank lowO2_0.1 (SPAdes) (version 2) | ecosystem: Environmental > Aquatic > Deep subsurface > Groundwater | place...
GTACTACTTCACTATTCTGAAGCGATTTAACTATATTCTTCAGCATAGAAATCTTTATGAACTAGTTTAGCTACATTGTAGCTAATATGAAAAAAGAGGTAAAAATAGAATTAACTGGCTTTGAAATGCTTGAAAAGCAGGTTAACCAAAGTGGGAATAGCGGTCGTGTTTACGTGCCAATAGAGTGGATTGGAAAAAGAGTAAAAATTATTCTTCTTGAATAAAATGGACGAAAAAGAAAAGAGAATTAAAGAACTGGAAGAAAAAATAAATCATCTTAAAAAAGAAAATGATCGTCTCAAGAAGATTGAGAAAGAGTATGAACACACAAAGAAAGAGTTTGAAGAATTTAAAGCAAAACATACTCAAACAGTCTCAGAGCTTCGCAAAGCTCTGAAAATTAAAGCAGATAAAACAGAAGTCCCTAAACCAGCTGGAGCAAAAATTGGACATAAACCATACACAAGGCTAATTCCAGCGAGAATAGATTACATTAAAGAACATAAACTCTATCGCTGTCCGGAATGTAACACAAAACTTGGCGCGACACAAGAGATTAGACAACGATATGTCACAGATATTAAACTGGTCTCACGAATAAAAAATACACAGCATAATATTCATCGGAAATATTGTCCAGCTTGCAAGAAGATAGTAGAACCAGAAGTTCCCAATGTTCTACCTCATGCTCGTTTCGGATTAAATCTTATGTTGCTGGTGATGTATCTCAGACTTGGTCTGAGATTACCAGGGAATAAAGTGCGTGAATTTCTCTCTACGATGTATAATCTAACAGTCAGCGAGGGAGAAATAGTTCATATCTTAAAGCAATTAGTTATTGCTTTTGGGCCTTATTATTCAGAACTGGAAAAAATGATACGAGTTGCTAGAGTGAAACATACGGACTCTACTTCATGGAGAGTGAACGGCAAAAATTATTTTGCCTGGGTGTTTATTGCTACAGGTGTAGTGCTGTATAAAATAAGAAAGAGAAATAATTCCAGGGTGGCACTTTCTGTTTTCGGGACAAAACAGAAAGGAATGACATTAGTTATTGATAGGCATTCCGCACTTCGTGCTTTGGCAGAGAAAGCAAAATTTTTCTTGCAACTCTGCTGGTCACATATTCTTGCTGATTCTAAAGATCTCGCCAAGAATTTTGGATCAGAAGGGAGATATGTACACCATAAATTGAAAGAGATATTTGAAATTGCAGTAAGCTTTGAAGGCAAGGGGGAGCAAGAGCACGTCGATGCTCTCAAAGCAGAGATTTTTGCTTTGACACTACGACATTACACGCATATCACTATCCGAAGATTTGTGAACAATCTCTGGAAAAGAGATATTGATTCTCTTTTCCGTTTTGTGACTGATCCTGATGTTGATCCCACAAACAACATCAGTGAAAGAGAATTACGCCATTTGGTGATAATCCGTAAGATAAGTAATGGCTCACGAAGTGCCAGAGGAGCACATGCTACCGCAATGCTCCTCTCGATTATTCAGACGTTGAGGATGAATAAGAAGAATCCATTATTAGAAATGCAGGGAATACTCAAAAATGCTTCAGGTTACTGAAGTATTACGTTCTACTTGCGGCAGTTTACTCATGCCTAAAAAAACGGAGTTTGGTACTTGGAATGCTTGTCCTAATGGGCATACTCAACCAGCACTTAATCAAGATCAGAAAATTTTAGTTTCCAAAAATCAAGATCGTGGGAAAAATATAGAAGTTATGAGTGGAGATAATATTTTAGCTGTGCATGATCACAAATGCCCCAAATGTGGTTATGAAAAAGCAGAGTTGAGAGAAATGTCTTGTTCTTATTCTGATGAAGATAATACCTATTTAATGAAATGCGGCAAATGCGGGTTTGTGGATAAATTGGAAGGGAAGACGAAGTAGAAGTTAATCGTAGTTTCATAACATTTTTTTGAATTCAATAATAATCTCTTTTTAGAATAATCTAACATTAAAGCCAACATTTATTCGCCTCTAAAAAACAATTTAATCTGCATGCGTTAACTTTTGTATTGAATAAATCAATAAGACAAATCCTACTATAAACAAGATTATATGTACATAAGTATTATTTAATAAAGGTATACGGTCCATAAGAGTCCACAAACTTCTAAAAATAAATACTGATGAAAGAATTAAGATAGTTTCTAAAAAAATATGTGTGGACTTTTTCATATCTTTTGTTAATCTCTTCAAATATTTAAACTATTTGTTTTTCTAATTGTCTTAACTTATACTTTGCCACTAACGGATATATTAAAACAATCAATCCAAACAGTGCAAAAGCTAGCCAGTATTCTTTCCAATAGAATAATAGTGAAGATAAAGCTAAAGTAACGAATCGCCCTAAATTTAAGAAAAATTCTCTGGCTCTCCAGAACGTGTAATCTAAAGTTTTATGGTCCATAGAGAAAGCCATTCTGAGTGGGTAAGTTAGAGTAAGGAGTAGAGAAACTATAGTTACTAGGATAATCCAAATGGTTTGTGTTTTAGCTAGGGGAAGGAAGAATATGGTTAAACTTAAGCAGAGAAATGGAATTAATAAAAAACGAAGTCTTTCTTTTTTGTTATCAGAGTAGCATGATACGGCAATAGAAGCTATAATACCAATTAATCCTAAATAGCCTAGAAACAAGCCGTATTTTGTTTCTTCATGAAAGAACAAAAGTGTATAAACATTAATAACTGCCAAAGGAAAAAAGTGTAGTGCTCCTTCTAAGACAGTAATAGTGCGAAGCTTTTTGTATTCTTTAAGCATGATAATTAAGTTGATTAGAGGGTGGAAAATTATTTTTGCAGTACTATTTTTTTCTGTTACTTTTTCTTTTGTATTTCCATCTGTTTTTTCATCTGCATTTTCATCTACTTTAATTAACCTAAGAGCTAGAATTACTGGAATCAGATGAATTAAAGCGGCAATAGCAAATAAATAATGATACCCTAAATATTTTATTACATATCCTCCTAATGGCAAAACAATGGTGGAACCTATAGCTGGAACAAATGTATAAATTGATGGCGAACGGGTTTTATTTGCCGGGAATGTAGTAGGTACTGTAGTTTTTGATTACCCCTATAATGGTACATGATGGATCATGAATTGGGAAAATAAAATAAAAAAATAAAGAACAGTCTATTTTCTTTTCTTCTTGACTGATTTTTTTCTAGTTGCTTTACGTTTCATTACCTTCTTTTTTGCCATATGTCTTAACCTCCGTTTTTTCCTGTACGGAATTTTCAGCTTTTTTATGACTGGGTTTCCTTCGCAGGTGTTGCTTTTTTTTCTTGAGACACATTTGTCTCTGGTTTTTGTTCCTCCGGTGAAGAACAAACATGTTCAGTACCATCCGGATATTCTTTATCACATTTTTCACATTTTGCCATGTTGTTTTACCTCTTTTTGTAGAACTAATAGGATATTTTCATCAGACCAATTAATCTTATTCAAATCTTTAAACTTCAATTGAACATTTTGTTTAAATCTTTCCAGCGAGTTTTTAAATTCTTTTTTAGTATATAAATAGAATGTTGAATAGTGGTGATTTTGTGCCTGTTCTATAAGCCAATCCAATGAAGAGAGCCTATTATATTTGAAATGTTTTATGGTTTTTATTTTTAATAGTGGTGTTTTCCTTAGCAAATTCTTTAGTTCATTTAATTCATAAAGTCTTGTCTCTTTTTCATTAAAAAGAGGAAAATGTTTCCCCCAGATATTCCTACGATTTTGGCTTCTTAACCTGGTATAAATAAATAGATATCCTTCGTTTTTGAGGATAAAGGAAGACTTTCTTAAGAATTGGGAAACTTTAAAATGATGAAATGCATTAAATGTAAATATGCAGTCTAAAGAATCATTTTTAAGTGGTATTTTATTTGCAAGTGTTTTTATTGTTTTGAAATTCTTGATTTTATTTTTTTCTAAAAATTCTTTTAATTGTTTTAGCATCACCAGATTTGCATCACAACAATTAAGAAATAATTTTTTACCGAGGTATTGGAACAGCTTTAGATCGTATCTGCCTGCTCCGCAACCAATATCCGCAGCCGCTATCTTCGGATGCTTTTGTAACTTCTTCTTAATAAAGAGGATTGGCTCTAAATCAGTTGTTCTTAAATCTCGGTACCTATGGGCAATTTTTGAGAAATGAATGTGTATTTTTTTCATCTATGAAAACCTTTGGTATTTTGAATTGTTCTTCCGAATTGCGTTCATTCTTGTCTCCAACGAGGTAATTTTGTAGTCCTATGAAAATATAAAATCGGATGGTATATTAACACTCCTTGATGAAAAAGAGAAAATCAAGCAATGTCTTTGCTGAATCAGAAAAATATTTAAAAGAACGCATATTTCTGTAAAGAATGGATAAGAAATTGGATAAAAGAGACCTCACTCTTTTGCGGATGTTAGATTCCGATGCAAGAGTTCCCATCGCGACGATAGCACGACAATTAAGACTTACTGAAAATGCTATCCGCTACAGAATGGAACGTCTGAAAACAAGAGGATATCTTAAAGGATACTCCCTCAAACTATCTTCATCACATTTTGGAAAAAATATTCAGGTCGTCTTTTCTATTAATGTGAGACCGGATTCTCTCGCTTCTTCACTGAAAAAATTATCATGTTATCACGAGTTTACAAAAGTTTATCGATGTTCGGGAGAATATTCTATTGTCTGTATTGGCTTTTTTAATGACAATGAGCATTTAGAAGAATTTCTTAATAGGAAGATGCTCGTAGAAATTCCTGTAACCAATTGGGCGGAACATATTGTCCTCAAACGATATAAGAATGATGAATTCAATATAAAAATGATTTAACTAACTGGACTATGGTATATCTCACATTAATATTATTTTTAATCTCCTGTTTAGTTTTAGTAGCCAGTGGCGGTTTTTTAGTTAAGTTAATAGTTAAGATTGCCTCTTATTTGAGATTAAATTGTTAATAAAATAGTACATAATTTAACTGATTAAATAGTTAGTTTTTATGGTTTGCGTTATTAACCTGTTTAATTAATCTGATTTTTATTTTTTTTAACACTATCCTTTCACATTCCCTATCGGTTTCAAAGCTACTACTCTTTTAGTAATTCCAGCTTTTTCTAAAGAATCTACTACAACTTCTATATCTTTATAGGCCTGTCCTGCTTCTTCAGCAAGTCCTGCCATAGTTACACCGTGAACATAAATTCCGCGTTTCTCCATATCTTTTTGTAGAACATCACCGCGGACTAAATTTTTAGCTTTAGCTCGACTCATGGTTCTTCCTGCTCCGTGCGCTGTGGAAGAAAATGTTTCTGCAGCTTGATCTGTTCCTAGTAAAAGATATGAACCTGTTTCCATACTCCCACCTAATATCACTGGTTGACCTATTGATGCATATTTCTTAGGAAGATAAGCATTTTTAGCTGGACCAAAAGCTCGTGTTGAACCCTTGCGATGCACTAATAGTTCTTTTTCTTTTCCATCAATAATATATTTTTCTAACTTGGCAATGTTATGGGCCACATCATATACTAATTTAATTCCTAATTCTTCCTGTGTCTTTTGGAATACTTTGGCGAAAACTTCACGAATTCGATGCGTTATAACTTGTCTATTGGCAAAAGCCATATTAGCGGCGCAAGCCATAGCGGCATAATAATCCTGTCCTTCAGGTGAAGAAAAAGGAGCGCAAGCCAATTCTTTATCTAAAATAGTGATTCCATATTTTGGCATAATATCTAAAAATAATTTTAGGTAATCTGTACCTATTTGATGACCCATACCACGAGAGCCACAATGGACCATGATAACTATTTGGCCTTCTCCAGTTATACCCATAATTTTGGCAGCTTTAGCATCATAAATATTTTCTTTTTTTACTTCTTGAATTTCTAAATAATGATTGCCTGAGCCTAAAGTTCCTAGCTGGTCAAATCCTCGTTGGATCGCTTTATCTGATACTTTACTAGCATCGGCTCGAGGTATTTTTCCATTATCCTCAATATTTTCTACGTCATCAGCAGTAGCATAACTATTTCTTTGGCACCATTGCGCGCCATCAATCATTACTTCTTTAAATTGTTCTTTAGTTAATTTAACAAATCCTTTACAACCAACTCCGGCTGGGACTGCTTTATACAATTCATCAACCAATTGCTTTATTTTTGGTCTTACTTCTTCAACAGTTAAATTAGTAGTCATCAAACGCATGCCGCAATTGATGTCAAAACCAATGCCGCCTGGAGAAATTACTCCACCATTTTCTACATCAAATGCAGCAACTCCACCTATTGGAAACCCATAACCCCAATGGCCGTCTGACATACAGTAGGCAAATTTTTGTATTCCTGGTAGGCAAGCAACATTAGAAATTTGTTTAAAGACGCCGCCGTCCATAGAATCTATTAGCTCTTTGGTGGCAATAATTCTAGCTGGTACTAACATTCCTGGTTTATAGCCAATAGGCAACTCCCAAACTACTTCGCTAATTTGTTTCAGTTCAGGTGGCGCACCTATTTTATGAGCATTTTGTTCCTGATCTTCCATAGGTATAGATATCAGATGATTCTTTTTTAAAGCTTTTGTAAGGTTTGACGGTAAATTATTTCTTTAAAGAGTTTATCTTAACTAATTAATCCTTGAAGAATAATTAAATCCGTTCTTTACTAAACACATCAATAACTAAGTCTCTAAAAGATTTAGGATAGTTCTTTTCTATTTTTTTAGAAACAAGAGGAATTGTGGTTCTAATATAGTTTTTTTCGGCAGCGATTTGATCTTTCAAAGAGTCATATTTTTGATTGTGTTTATCTGTTAAGACTAAATGTTTAATCTCTTGACCTAAATGGTTAAGAAGAAGATCATGAAGATTATCCTCTAATCCTACGGCATAAACTAAATCGTTTGGTCTAATTTGAGGCAGGAAATTTTCAAAGCTCTGAGTAAGATAAGTTACACTTCTGGCTCCTAATGAACTAGCACATTTTTTTCCAGCTTTGGTAATATTTGATGCTTCATCAATAGCAATAGCTTCATCTCTATTGTTTCCTAATAATCCATAAGCTAAAGAAGAGATACCCAAACCGCATCCAGCTTCAATTAAACGACCTAAGCCTTTTTGCATTTTAATTGTTCTGAGCAGAGCACCTTCACGGGCTAGGCGTTCTATATCTTTAGTTCTATCTCCAGGATTATATTGCATAGGTATTCCTAAATCTCGAAAATAATTTACATAAGCTCTTTCGTAACTCTGATAGGCTTGATTTAGTTGTTGAGTTATCGAACCAAATAATGGGATCTGTTTGCCTTTTAATGTAACATCATACAGTTTTACAACTCCTCCTGAGACGATTGCTACTGGCAAGTTATTGCAATTTATCATTTTAATCTTATTTTGTAGGCTGTTTTAAAAAGATTTGTGCCTGTAATTGCTTAATCGTTGCTGTTGGGTTTTCTCTTCCATAAGCCTTTTAAAATACTACTTGAAAATTACTTTATGCTAACCAAACAAGAAGTAGGGCGCCAAATTTTACATATTATTATCGGTTTGATACTTTTAGGGCTATATTATTTTGAAATCATCAGTCCTTTGTTTATTTTTTTAGGTATTATAGTTGGTCTTCTTTGCAGTATAATCAGTAAGAGAGTTAGTCTTCCTATATTTAGTTTTTTTCTAAAACATTTTGAAAGAGAAGAACAGAAAAAGAGTTTTCCTGGTCGAGGAATGATCTTCTTTTTTATAGGTACACTTTTATGTATTCAGTTGTTTGATAAAGACATTGCTATGGCCGCTTTAATGGTCTTAACCATGGGTGATTCTGTGAGTCATCTTTTTGGCGAACGTTTTGGTCAAACTAAGAACATATTTAATGGAAAAAGTAAGAAGCTTTTAGAAGGTACTTTGGCTGGAACTGTGGCTGGTTTTTTGGGTGCAGTATTTTTTGTTTCCATTCCTGAAGCCTTCTTAGGCAGTTTAATCGCCATGATTGCTGAAGTCATTAAAATAGATTTAAATGACCATACCTTGGATGACAATTTAGTAGTGCCTTTAGTAGCGGGGACGGTAATGTTGTTGGTAAGGATGTATTTGTGATAGGTGTTTAATCCTTTATTTTTGTAGTTTAATCATTTTTTAGTTTTCATATCAATTTATCCTCTTCAACCACAATTCTTTTAAACTCTCTTTTCTTTCTAAGTATATTTTAAATGGTATGGTTGGTTTATGTAGTTGGTGATATTATTTTATTGAAAATTAGAGGTGTGAAGAATGGCTAAAAAACTAAAAAAAGTTGTTGATTCTGAAGATGAAAAGTTCTATCCTGATGAAGAGCAAGGTATGACTAAAAAGAAGTCTTTTGTTGAGAAAGAAGACGAGATTGTTGCTGGTGAAAGAGACGAGGATTTAGACACGGCAGAAGGCCGTGAACGCCAGGTTGAAGATGATGAAGTAGAACCTTGGGAAGCTGGATTTGCAGCAGGAGCAAGTGAAGAGGGGCAGCTTGGAAAAGACGCTCTAACTGGCGAGCCTTTAATGGGGGCAGACGATATTATTGAGCTGGAATTAGATGGAAAGATGTATCGTTTTGTAAGTCAGGCTAATGCTGAGCAGTTTCGTGAAAAAAAATTAAAGAGTGGTGTTCGATACCAACCTGCCAAGTCCGTAATTAGTGGTTCTTCTAAAAATAAAGTTAAACATCCTGTGAAAACTAAACAGAAAGGAAAATCTAAACCAAAAGTTAAAGCTAAAAATAAGATATCTGCTAAAAAGAAGAATCAAAAAGTTAAAACAAAAAATAAATCTAAAGTAAAAAGTAAGAAAAAGAAAAGATAAAATAAAAAATAAACCTATTTTTTTACTTTATTCTGTTTTCTCTAAAGCAGCTCTTCTGGGAATCTTTCTCTTTTCTTTTTATTGTCTCTTAATCTGCTGCTAGTTTCGTTCTTAGCATTATTGAAAGCTTTTCTAACTGCAGTAATTAAGTCCCAATCTTCCTGGGTGCTGGTTATTATCTTTCCAGGATATTCTATCTTCATATTGACAGAGAATTTCTGCTGTGGTCCTTCTTTATCATAAGCTTTAATGTGGATTATCAAATCAAAGTCATTATGGATCTGTCTTTGTAATTTGAAAGCTTCGTTTGAGGCAACTTTTTGCAGAGCATATTTTTGATAGGGTTCAATCCTTATTTTGTTTAATCCAACAAATCTGATATTATAATTTTTAGGTATCTTCAAGCTAGCAAATTTGCGCAATATGCTTTTGATAGTCAGTAGGCCTTTGTAATTGCTTCCTTCTAACACTGGCAAGCAAGTTACATTATTTTGTTCCATCATATTGAGTGCATCTTTTAGAGAAGCGCCCGTATAGGTGGTGAGAAGTTTATCATTGGTACTAAAATTTTCTATAGGCAAGGAAGCCATATGTGGAAAGTCCACTTCCGCACTACGAGAACTAGCCATTTTGTTAAACTTAGCTGAAACATCACGTTTTGGAGACCAATTGAGATACTTGCGAAATAAGTCACGATAGCTGAGAATACCATAAAGCTTACCTTTCTCAAAAATTGGCACTTGATCTAAAGCTTCATCGTACATCACACTTATGGCTTCGCCAATGGGCTTATCTTTATTGAGCATAGTTGGCTTGACTAATTTTACTTCATTTACTTTCCAGTGTTTGGCTTCTGGTAAAAGAGCTCCTAATTTTGCAACATCCAGGGCTTGAATTACACCTATAATTTTCTTGTTGCTTTCTACTGGCAGATAGTCTAGATTACTTTGGTACATCAAATAAGAGGTTTCAATAATATCGGCATGTTCGCTAACAAGAGGTGTTTGTTGGACATAGCCTTTTACTTTGGCTTCTGAAAGGTTTACTCTGGAACGTAACAGTTTCTTTTTTTCTATTAACCCTAGGTATTTATTTTTTCTGAAAACCAGGCCGCTGCGTTTTTCTAAGTTTTTTAACTGGCCAAACATTTGCGTAACACTAGACTCGTCATCAATAATTACAAAATCATCCTTAATAATAGAAGTTACTTCCATTTTGTCGCCTCCTTTTTTTATACTATGTTTCTATTTAATATCTATTACTGCTTAATATTTCTCTTTAGTTTCTATCTTTTTTTGTAATGTTTCTTCTTAAGGATATAATCCTTTCTAATTCTAACAATTCTTCGCTTATTCCATGTTTTAGAGAAGAAGTAAGCGTTTAAAGTAATAGTTAAAAATAATAGTAACCACAGACCTATTTCTCCTGTTAGTGCCATTTTAGTTTGCTCTAAAACGGCTAAGCCGGTAATTCTAGCTGAAGAATTAAAGATGAATACTGAAGCAAAAGCCCCTAAACTTCCCAATATTAACCATAACAGGGCTACTTCTTTTCTTTTTTTGTGGTGTAAGCCTATTCTTATGGTTCTTTCTAGATGTAACAAACTCTTCTTACTGATAACATTATTCTTCTTTTTAAGTACCATATCCTTGTCTCTTTGGAAGGTAATATTTAACCGTTTATAAAATCTGCTTTTTCTACTACTGTGTTTAGTGCTAGTAGAATCGTTGGAAAAAGCATGGTCAGAAACCGACCCAAGCAAAACGAGCATGCTTGCCGATAGGCAAGTTACAAATGCAATGACTTAACCACCAGTGTTGGGCCTGTAGGCGACTACTAGTGCTGGTCGGTTTCTTTGACGCTGTTTTATTTTATCAACTTATAAGTGGTAACTATGCAAAGATTTAAATATATTGGATATTTTTAGTGTTATCATGAACTTAGAAAATAAACTTATAGTAAAAAATGTACAACGTTTTTTAGAGTTTTTAAGAGAAGAAGGAATTTATAATAAAATAGATACTTCAGTTAAACGGAGGTTTGCTTCAGAGCGACCTAATTTAATGAATATTCATTCGATTAAAGAATTTATTTATAAAGCAATAGATGAATCATTACCAGATGATTTCTTAGTCCTTTACAAAGAAAAAATAAATTACTTAAGACTAGAGCCTGAGGTTGTAATTAGACCTGATATGAAAGATCAAAGTCTTTATCACTTAACTACTGATAGAAGTTTGCTTCAAATTATTAAAGATGGTCATTTCAAAGACTTAAGTGATAATAATCAAGAAGGTATTGGAACTGGCAGGTTTGAACGAAAATTGGGACTAAAAGGTATTTTTTGTACTTATGCTAAAGTTTATGATTGTCCTAATCCAGAAACTGATAATGATTCTAATCTAATTGTTTTTCCTAAAGCCTTATTAGATGACCATAGCACTATTTGTCTAAGAAATGAGTTATCTTTAAGCATGGCTTTTGGTTTTGGTTCTTCAACAGATTTTGATAAACTTGATAGGCGCTATTTAAATCTCCTTGGCTTAAAACATTTAAGTAAAAAATATATCAATAACTTTACCAGCAAGGAGTTCTCTCTTTATTTAATTAGTGGGTTAGCTTATGCTATCTCTTTGGTTGAATCTTCAGATTTATGTAAGTATAATGTTTTAAAGCATGGCCGTTCAACTCCGGTACAATCAGATGAAGTGGTGATTAATGATGTCAATAAATTATATCCACAGCTAATAATTGTTAAAGAAGAACCAGAATATTTTATTGAACAAGCTAAAGCGTGTAATTCTAGATTCAAAGATGTTCCTTTTGTAGAAAATAATTGTCTTGAATTAGCAGTAAGTTCCATTGGTAAAAAATTACCACTAGAAAAAGATTCTTTAAGATACAAAGATCAGCCAGTTAATTGTCTTAGAGAATTATTTGTTGAGGGTGTTAACAGAGGATTGATTGATGTTGAGCAATATAGGGCTAAATGTTAATCAAATGTAGATTTATTCAAAGTTCTATCTCAAATTAATTTGATTCTGAAATTTCAAGCGCTATTTATTTAAATACGCTCTCACTACCTTCCAATTTCCCATGAGAAATTTCCGTCAAGAATTAGTTGCTCTATTATCTAATGAAACTAAACTTAAACCAGAAGAAGTTGATGCTTTACTTACTATTCCACCCGATTCTAAGCTTGGTGATTTTGCCTTTCCTTGTTTTAAATTAGGTAAAAATCCTAAAGATGAAGCAGAAAAGTTGAATAAAAAGCTATCTGAAAAATTAAATGACAAATCTCATAAACCTGATTTTATCTCTAAAATAGTAGTAGTTAATGCCTATCTTAATTTTTTTCTAGAACCTGTAATTTTATGTCAAGAAGCTTTAACTGAAATATTTACTCAACGTAAGTTTTATGGAAAAAGTGATATTGGAAAAGACAAAAAAGTAGTTTTAGATTTCTCTGCTCCAAATATTGCTAAACCTTTTGGTATTGGGCATCTTCGTTCTACTGTTATTGGGAATTGCTTGCGAAACTTACTCAGTTTTTTAGGCTATAAAACAATTGCTATTAATCACTTAGGTGATTGGGGCACGCAATTTGGCAAATTAATTGTAGCTTATAAAAAATGGGGCGATGAAAAAGAGCTTGAAAAAGATCCTATTAAATACTTGCTTTCCATATATGTTAAATTTCATCAAGAAGCAGAAAAAGATCCAACTTTAGATGAAGAAGCTAGGCACAGCTTTAAACTTTTAGAAGATGGGAATGCTGAGTTTTTAGCTTTATGGGAGTTATTTAAAGACTTAACTCTTCGTGAATTTAAACGAATTTATAATATTTTGGATATAGAATTTGATTCATATCAAGGTGAAGCTTTTTACAATAATCTCATGGATGAAGCTATTAAAAAACTTCAAGAAAAAGTTCCTACTGAAATTTCAGATGGCGCTTTAATTGTAAATTTGGAAAAGTACAAACTACCACCTCTATTATTACGTAAGTCAGATGGAGCAACAACCTATCATTCTCGTGATTTGGCGGCTATATTTTACCGCTTGCAAAAATATCGCGCTGATAAAATTATCTATGTTGTTGGTTCAGAACAAAAATTACACTTTCAGCAACTTTTTAAGACTGCAGAATTGTATGGTGTTCCTGCAGAAAAATTAGTTCATGTTGATTTTGGTTTATTTCTTTTTCCAGAAGGAAAGATGTCTACTAGAGAAGGAAAAGTAATCTTTTTAGAAGATGTATTAAACAAATCTATTGATTTAGCTAAAAATATTATTGCTGAGAAAAATCCTAACCTTGGCAATAGTGAAGAAATTGCTAAAGAAGTAGGAGTAGGAGCTATTATCTTTGCCGATTTAAGCAATGATAGGATACGTAATATTGATTTTGATTGGAACAGGATGCTTTCTTTTGATGGTGAAACTGGACCTTATTTGCAATATACACATGCGCGAGCTTGTTCCATATTGCGCAAAGCACTTGAAGAACAGAAATTGGGCAGCAGCGACAAAGTTAATTTCTCTCTTCTGGAATCTACAGAAGAACAAGCTTTGGTTAAAAAATTGTATCAGTTTTCCGATGTGTTAGTTGCGGCAGCCCACTCTTATCGTCCGCATATCTTGGCTAATTACCTCATTGCTTTAGCACAGTCATTCAATGGTTTTTATCATAATCATACTGTGATTTCTGATGATAAGGGTGTAATGAAAGTAAGATTATTATTGGTTGATTGTACTAGACAAGTGTTAGAGAATGGGCTGCATTTGTTAGGGATTAAGTCGCCAAAAGAGATGTGAAGTTAGAATTAATCATAAAAATGCTTATCACTTTACTCTAAAAATAAAAATGAATAACTGCATAATATGTAATAATTCTTTTATACCAGATATTAGACATCCAAATACTCAAACTTGTTCTTTTATTTGTAGGCATAGGTATTACTATCTGAGAAATAAGAATAAAATATTAAGACCAAAAAAAGATTATATTAATAGAGATTGTGCTTGTTGCCAAATTAGTTTTAAACCTTTCAGTTTTCGTCAAAAATATTGTTCAAGAAAGTGCAGTAGATTAGGATACAATAAAATAAGAAAGAAGCACGAGCTTAAAGAAAATAAGTGTGAATGTTGTGGTAAAATATTTGTTCCACACAGATCACATCCACAAGCAAGATTCTGTTCTGATGTATGCAATAAATCATTTAATTATCAAACAAAATATAAAAAAAATAAGCTAGGATGGAACCTGATTCGATATTGCAAACTCTGTGGGAAAAAAGTAGAATTTGACAAGTCAAAAAAACTGAATACACAGATGCTTAAAAAATATTGTGGTCTAAAATGTAGGACTAAACTAAATGAAATAAATTATAAACACAATAGCCCTAGTAAATATAAAGAGAAAATACGACGACGTAGATTGTCAGAGTCAGGTAAAATAACACATCGCTTTTATGCAAAAACACGATCTCTTAAAAATAAACGTTCTATTATAACTTTATATTCTCCTAAACAATGGGAAGATAAAAAGAAATCTACAAATGGAATCTGTCCTTTTTGCAAGAAATATGTTGGAGTTAATAATCTCAAAATGGATCATATTTTTCCAGTATCAAAAGCCTATAAAGAGTACTTAGAAACAGGAAAAAAGCGAGAGTACACTATTAATGATGTTCAACCTCTATGCGATAAATGTAATCAGGACAAATCTGATAAGTTTTAAATATTTTTCACTTTTTACCATAACCTTTATATATTAACTACAGTTAACACCTATTAACTATGGTAAATAAGTATAAACTGAAGTTAACTAATCTCCAACAGGAGATATTGAAATTATTAGAAGTTAAAGCGGGAAAGGCTTTGAACCAGAGGCAGATATCAAAACTTCTAGAAGTAAGCCCGCCGGCAGTGATGAAAGCTTTACCTGGATTAGAAAATGATAATCTAATTAAGCTACAGCAAGATAAAGAAACAAAAAGATGGTCAGTAGAACTAAATCGTGATTATCACAAAGTAATGCAATTGAAAAGGGTTGATAATTTAAAACAAATTTATGAATCGGGTCTGGCAGATTTTCTAGAAAAAGAGTTTGCTGGAGCCACTATAATCCTATTTGGAAGTTATTCTCGAGGAGAAGATTTAATTAATTCAGATATAGATATTGCTATAATCGGACGAAAAGATAAACCTCTTGAGCTTTCTAAGTATGAAAAATTACTGGAGAGAAAAGTAAATCTTAATTTTTATGATTTTTTTCATAACATTCATAAATCTCTTAAAGAAAACCTATGTAATGGTATCGTTCTTACAGGAGGATTTGAGCTATGAGGGGTATAAGAAACTTTACTGAGTATATCACTGAGAATATTGTTAAGAAGCAGAGTATAGATCGCTCTAGAGCTGAATTTCTTACTAAAGAAGCAGAGAATAGCTATAACAACCTCTTAGAAAAAAAGCAAAAGATTCTGTTAAATGATACGAATGCCAATGATTTCTTAAAATCTTGTTATGATACGATCATGGAATTGATTAGAGCAAAAATGCTTCTTCAGGGATATAATGCTTCTGGTCATGGTGCTCATGAAGCGGAAGTATCGTTTATGAGAACTCTCGGTTTGGATGAAAAAGATGTTCAATTTGCTGATCAAATGCGTTTTTTTAGAAACGGGATAATCTATTATGGGACAAGACTCGATAAAGAATATGCTGAAAAAGTAATTGAATTCACTCTAAGAATTTACTCTAAACTAAGAAACATGTAATTTAAATAATTTCTAAATAATATCGAAATAATAATATCTATTCTACTTTCGGAGGAAAATCATCTCTCGCTCTAACTCCTAATTTCTCACAAGAAGTTAGATAACGTTTTCTTAAAATGTCATATTCAATATCTTTAACAGCTCCATTTCGTTCATATTTAGCTTCAATTAATTTTCTTGCTTCATCTTCATTTAAATTATATTCAATGCATTTTAAGAAAAAAACAACTTCTGCTGTGTACCCGCTGTGCATATCTTTTTGATGGCCCATTTCTATATCAATTATATTATATCTCAATTGACCAGCAGCATCTGTATTTCTCTTTCTTTTATTCAGATCAAGTTTATGTACTTTAACTTCATAAGAATGTTTTGCTTGGCTATTTCCTTTAACTATCTTTAAAAAAGAATCTCTAGCTTTCTTGCTCATCTCTGTTTCAACATAATCCAAAACTGTTTCTTCTAAACCCATAAATTAATACTAATACGTTCATTTATATAAGCATTTACACTTTGCGGTAGATAAATAATCTCAACAACTTTTTTAAAGGAGAGATAGAATGACTACCAAATAGATATAATTACTAATGTGCTTTAATAGTTTAAACTTATCTATCCATTATAAGTACATTAATTTAATCCTATAAAAATGACAGAACTTATTATCACAGAAAAACCAAGCTCGGCGCAGAAAGTAGCTGAAGCTTTAGCCGATGGTAAACCTATCAAAAATAAATTCAAACAAAGCTCATTTTATGAATTAAGTCACAAAGGCCAGGATATTATTGTTACTTCTGCTGTTGGTCATTTATTTGGTTTAGCTGAAGAAAAAAAGAAAAGTTGGAGTTATCCAGTTTTTGAAATAAAATGGGTGCCTTCTAATGAAATATTAAAAGATGCCAAATATGTTAAAGATTATATCGAAGCTATTGCTTCACTCTCAAAAAAAGTTGATTCTTTTACCATTGCTTGCGATTACGATGTGGAAGGGGAAGTAATTGGTTTAAATGTGGTTCGTTTTGTCTGTCATCAGAAAGATGCCAATCGTATGAAATTCTCTACTCTTACTAAACCTGATTTAATTGAAGCTTATGAGCAGAAGATGAAGCATTTAGACTGGGGGCAAGCTTTAGCTGGAGAAACTAGGCATAAACTAGACTGGTTTTATGGTATCAATCTATCTCGAGCTTTAACGGCTTCTGTCAAAGCCGCTGGTTCATTTAAAGTAATGTCTGCAGGTAGAGTTCAAGGTCCTGCTCTAAAAATTTTAGTAGATAGAGAAAGAGAAATTGAAGCTTTCAAACCTGAACCTTTCTGGGAGTTATATCTCCATGGAAATTATAGCGATAAAAATCTTAAAGGGGCAAGTGCTTCTAAAGATGATTCTAGTAATGCTGAAATCGAAGCCAAACATCATAAAGATAAATTTACAGATCTGAAAGAAGTACAAACTATTTTAAAGAAAGTGGAGGGAGAAAAAGAAGCTAAAGTTAAAGATGTAAAGAGAAATAAACGTCAGCAAGCTCCGCCTTATCCATTCGATTTGACAACTTTGCAATCTGAGTCTTACAATCTCTTTCACATTACTCCTAAAGAAACATTAGCTTTGGCTCAGAATTTGTATCTGGCGGGTGTAACTTCTTATCCTAGAACTAGTTCGCAGCAATTAGACCCTAAATTGGGCTTTAAAAAAATTCTTACTGATCTAACTAAACAGCCAGAATACGATAAACTCTGCAGCGAATTGTTAAAATTAAAAGACTTAAAACCCAATAATGGGAATAAAACAGATCCAGCGCATCCTGCTATCTATCCGACGGGTTTAGTTCCTAGCACTTTAAAACCAAATGAAAGAAAATTGTATGATTTAATTGTCAAACGTTTTATGGCTACATTTGCTCAGCCGGCAGTGCGTGAAACTATGGAAGTTTCTTTAGACGTGAAAGAAGAAGTCTTTATTTGTAAAGGCACTAGAACTTTAGAAGAAAATTGGCACATTTTTTACAAGCCCTATGTCAAGTTGGAAGAAGTTACTTTGCCAGATATGAAAATTGGTGAAGTAGTTAAGATTAAAAAAATTGAGAAAGTAGATAAAGAGACTCAACCGCCAAATAGGTATAACCAATCTTCTATAATTAAAGAATTAGAGAAACGAAATCTTGGTACAAAAGCTACAAGGGCTGATATTTTAGACCGCTTATTCCAACGCAATTATGTTGAGGGTATTAAAATTACTGTAACTAAGTTAGGAATGGAAACTATTAAAGTTTTGGAAAAATACGCTCCCCTTATAGTAGATGAGAAATTGACGGCTGATTTTGAGGGAGAGATGGATCTCATCAGAGAAGGTAAGACCAAACAAGAAACAGTTTTAGAAAAAGCGAAAAAGTTTTTAATTGGATTATTAGACGATTTCAAGAAAAAAGAAGTTCAAATTGGAAAAGATATTATTCAATCTGTAAGAGATACTCAAGAAAAACAGAATTATGTTGGAATTTGTAAAAAGTGTGGTGGTAATCTTACTATCAAGTTTGGTAAATTTGGCAGATTTATTGCTTGTGATAAATATCCCGCTTGTAAAGTCACATTCAAACTACCGGCAACAGGTCTAGTTAAGAATTCTGAAAAAACTTGCGAGTTGTGTAACTCGCCTAAAATAATGGTTATTCAGAAAGGTAAAAGACCACATGAATTCTGCATCAATCCTGATTGTAAGAGTAAGATATTAGCCACACCATCAGAAATTAAAAAAAGTGATAAAAAGTGTGTCAATTGTGGTAAAGATATGGTTTTACGTAGATCTTTTTATGGAGAATTTTGGGGTTGTTCGGGATATCCCAATTGTAAGACAATTGTAAATATAGAAAGAAAAGATGGTTTTGTAAAGAAAACAGAAGAAAATAAAAGTGCTACTTCTGAGACTAATTCCGGATTATCAACTGCTAATACTACTATTAAATCTACTTCTGTTTCTAAACCCGTATCTATCCATAAAACATCTTCTGTTTCTAAACCCAAAGCAGTAGTTAAGAAAAAAGTGAAGAAGTAGATTAATAGTTAAATCGAAAGCTATATATTCTCAAAGTATTTTCCTTTATTGATGGTGGATGTTAAATTTAAAAGGATTAATGTTAATGTTTTTATTTCTACTCTAATCGTTATTTTAGTTTTATTTTCTTTAGTTTCCTGTACTACGGAAAACTCAAAAGATACTTCTAATTCTGATAAACTTCCTGAAAAATCTACATCATCAGACAAGCCAACTATTGTTGGTTATCAAAAACCAACTTCTTCAGCTAATTCAGAGGTAATAGAACCTAGTAATCCTACAACCACCACTTCTTCAACTACAACTTCATCAGATTCAACAACACCAATTCCAGTATCCTCAACTACACCTATTGCCACAACTACTTCTACTACTACTTCTTCATCTACTACTTCAACAACAACCGCTTCCACTACTGTAACTCCAACAACTTCTACTTCCATTCCTAAAGATACTTACGCTTTATTTTATACTACTAGCTTAAGCAGTTTACAGGAAAACTTACCTGTACAAGTACAATATAATGACATAGAAGGCGGCGGTTATGCGACTAATATTCAATGGGAAACCAGCACAAGTGCCGTAGTAAAATATATGCCGGAAATTGATCGAGTCGATTTGATGAAAAAAGGCAGCTCTTCTTCTTGGAGCCAGAATGTGATGTATCCATTTACAACATCTGGAAGATTTTTTGTTTTAAGAGATTGGGGTTCAGATTGGAATGCCGATAATAGTCAATGGACTTTAACTGAGATTAATCCTACTACTGGCGCAGTAATTCAAGAAACAGGTTTTAATGCAGATTCTTTTGGAATAATTGGAAATAAGATCTATCTATCTACGGGTAGAATTACTGATTTTTATGGAAGAATTACTAGTTACGGCAATTTAAAAGTTATGGATTTAGGAGAATCATCAAGCTATTATGCTCCGGAATTAATGAGATATACTGAAGATAATCCTGCGGGAACTTTATATGGTACTGGCAATAGTTTATTCTCTTTAGTTTGGAAATATGTGGATGACCAAATAGTTTATGATGTTAGAACGCATGATCTAAATACTGGTCAAGCAACTATTATTTTTGATAATTTATATTTGGATGACTTTGCTCAAGCTCATATATTTCCTGGTGAAAATGCTATGTATATTGGTTCAAAAGTTAATGGTGGCATCTGGTTTTTACAATTATCTGCCGATGGAAGTTCTAAAACCATTCCTGTAGAATTGGATATGCTTGGAAGTTATCCCGGGGCGTATCTTACTGAAGATAATGGTCAATTGATAATTGCCGAAGCAGATGGAGCCACAATTAAAACACTTTCTTCATTTGATTTAACAACGCAAGAATTAAAGCAAATTCCTATTGAACCATTTGGAGCAGATGCAAGTTTTAATAGGGTAGGATTTCCAGCGTTGATATTGGGGTAGGGAGAACGTCAATTTTTTAGATGTAAAGCAAGAACAAACTAACTGGCACTACAGCAATTTTATTTTTCTGATTAAACTCTTTTTTGCTAACCATACATCCTTTACCTAGTTTAGTTAGTCCTCTAAAGTCCTCAGAACTAATACTATTCTGATACTTTACTTCAATACCAGCAAATAATTTATCTGTTTTGAATATAAAATCAATCTCATACCCCTTATTTGTCTTGGAATAGAAAACAAAGTCTGATGGATCGAAAGTATCGGTTGGTCGTAAGTTATGGGCTGCTCTATTAAGGTGATCACCCACTATAGCTTCAATAAGCTTTGATTTATCTTCAGAAGAAAGGAGATATTCCTTTGAACATTCAAATGGGTCTTTGGCTGGGTTAATTAACCAACTATTTAGTGCATGAAAGATAAAAGGGTTCAGAATATACACTTTTTTATCACTAGCCGGTTTTATTGTTCCATCCAATTCAGCCTTATACACAATATTTAAAATGAACATATTATGAAGAATTCCTGTATACTGATCTACAGTTGGTTGAGTTGGGATATCTGCTTCTTTCCGGATACTATTCCAACTATATGCTGAAGTGATTCTTTTTAAAATGGAAACTAGTATCCTCTTGGCGGTCTTTTCTTCTCTATTAATTCTAGACATGTCCCCCATAATTTGTCTTATGTACAAATCATAGATTTGTGAGGATATTCGCCTATTTTTGCTGTATTCATTGACCGCCACCATTATTCCTCCTGTAAGAAGATATTCTTCAAGTAATCCATCTAGCTCTGGAACAAGGCGAATAAGATTATGAGCAGACAGTGGGATATTCCCATTGATTAACTCTAAAAATTGTTTTGTCCTCTCTTCGTTAGTATCTAACTTAAATTTTTGCACTTGCTTATATAACTCGGGATTTCTCATTTGTACATATTCTGCAAATTTCATGGGGAGTAAGATTTTGTGTGTTGGTACATGTTCTTTTTCGCCAACTCTGCCTGGTAATCTTTCGGTGCTATTTTTAATATCCAAAGTGTGTGAGCCAGTGAGAATAATAGTCACGTTTTTATTGCCATGTAAATCTACAAACTGTTTTATGGCTTTCTGCCAATCTTTAACAGATGAAATTTCATCCAGAAAGATGTGGATTCTATCTTGGTTTTGAGTTCGAACCCAGTTAAGATAGGTCTCCAGGAGATCTTTAAGGGCTAGATTATCTTTCAAAAGGTCGCAGGCAAAGTAGAGAATATTGATTTCCTGTTCTTTTTGCAACAGTTCCCGAATCATAATCTTAATGAGCGTTGTTTTTCCTACTTGTCTTGGTCCACGTATGCTATATACTACATTTTTGTCTAGAAAGAGATATTTTTTAAGTCTAGGTGTCCACTTTACCAATGCATTTTCATAGTCTCTTATCTTTGGATCTTCTTCTATTCTTGCGGGATTTTCCCACCAAGGGTTCTGTTTTCTTAGTTCTAAAATCTCCATTTTTATACTGCAATATGAACTAGTATATAAACCTATTTATATTAGGATATTAAGTTATTTATAAATTGGTTAATATTTGGAATATTAAATGGACACTATTACCTGTTACTAAAGTTATCATTAATGATAATTATGGGTGTTTGGAATAGTGGGGGTTTCTTCTACTATCCCCTACTAACTTTAACTTCTCAATTTCCGATTTACTGTAATCAAATTATAGAATACAACCTTCTGTAAATTATGAGATAATTGTTTATCATCTCTCTTCAGAGAGTTCTTTGTGTTATTCATATACTCATCCAGTAGCCCAAAAGGAAGGTCTAAGACAAGGATGCTTTCCGACCGTAAGATGTAAAAAGTCAATAATCTGGTTGTCCTGCTGTTTCCATCTTCAAATGGATGAATGTGCTGAAACTCATTATGAAAATAAGCGGCAAATTCAATAATTTCATTCACTGATTTCTTTTTTTTATCAAAAAACAGATTATATTTTTCCAACAAAGCCTGCAGTTTTAATTCAATTTCATCAGGCTCTGCAAGAATAAAAGCGGGGTTTCCTCTGATAAAAACTTTTCCTGACCTGATAAGGCCGGCAATGTTGGGGCGGTGATTCATTGAAACTCGATGGTATTCCAAAATGCGCTGTAAGGTCAATCTGCCATTATCAGTTAACATTTGCAAGATGGCTTTTTGGTAATTCAGAACTTCATTCAATGACTCTGTACTAATATTAGCAGGAGTTATTTGATGCTGCAATAGCTTAAAAGTGTCTGGAAGAGTTATAGGGTTGCCTTCTAAAGAAAGACTATGATGAACAAAGGATATTTCTAATTTCTGCACTAACAATTGATATCCTGCCTCGTTCTTCTCTCTTAGAGATTTGAATGCTGTTAATTCTTTTTTAATAAACGGCAGATAATCTATTTTATCAGGCTTAACAAAAACATTCAGATCAAAGAATATTAACAGATTTTTAATGAGAGAGTTATAAAATACTTTTACTTTAAGCGGTTTTTGTGAGATAATTAGAAGCAAGCCATAATTAGAGAGAATACTTACATACTTCTGTAACGTTTTAGAATTTAGTTTACTGTTTTTAGAGGTTATTTCTCCTTGTTGTAAAGCGTGAGAGATAAACTGTATCAAATTTTTATCAAGCAATAAATTATGATTAATATTATTTTGCAAGCAGTAACTGATGAGATTATACAATAAAGTAGATTTTTTGTCGGACTTAACTTCAAACCCATATTTTGTCTTGACTAACAAGCCAATCTTTTGTAAAGATACCAGGGCCATATGAATGGTATTATACTCAACGTTCTTGAAGTTAGCCCGAACTTCTTTGGGCTTCATTGGCCCTTTATTTTTGTAAACTATCTCAAAAATGTCGTATTTAGATACCATACTAATTAGATGACCTTTAGATTTATAAACTTTTCTATTTGGTATTGGTTTTGATTGTTTTAAACAAAATCTGTGCTAAATGTCAATAAGTTGTTGTTATTTAGTATTGATATTGTACTTTTCATACAATTGGGATACTAGTTGGAATGAGTAGGATATCGGTAAGTCTATGCTCTGGAGTTATGGCGGGGTGAGGCGGTTTCACGCATTTTTATCATGATATTGTAAAAATAGGTTGACGCAAGAGTTGACGCAAAATAATCTACAAGTTCAGTTCCTCAAGCTTACTGTAAGACAACTAAACGTTTGAAGATAAGATTTGAGATGCTTTATAAGAAAGTGAAGAGAGGGGCGGGGTAGGAAAGGTTTAATATTGGAGCTGATGAGAGAAAGAGCTGATTTTGTGATAATACACATTCTCAAAACTCAATTCTGCTTATTAATTGATTTATGTCTCTTTTTTTCTGTTGATATTCTCGAATTGCTGAAATAACTGGAATGGAAATCAAACCTAAAATTATTGTTGGTCTAATATAATCTGTATTCCATAGCATTAAATAAATTTCATTATTATTAATTGCCAACCAAATAATTAATTCAACAGCACTTATTATTCCAGTCCTAACGAACTTTGTAATCAAAATTAAAGTGTCTTTTATCATTTTTCATCCATAGAATAATTGAGTGCAATAATATCCGTTTTTGTTTCTCACAACTCCAACACCGATTAAAGAAAAGTCTGAATTGAGAATATTAGCCCTGTGTCCGGAGCTTCTCATCCATGACTTGTGCTGTGCTAAAGCGATATCTTTTGTTGTTCTGATAGTATGTGTAAATCCTTTAACATTATCTTGGTATATTAATCCAACATTTTCTCCACTACACCCTTTATAAAATACTGACATTATAGAATCAAAAAAATCTTTATAACTTAATGAACTTCCTGCTAGATGGACTCCCTCACCATGCCAAATTTTTTCTGTCATTGCCATTCTTCCGCTATGACTTCTTGCAATTCCTGTTAACCCCCAGTTTGGTCTAAATGGATAAATCCCTCTTTTTCTTCTTGAAAAATTAGCAAATTTTATTATTAATTTTTCAATTTCTACACATTGATTTGTTTTCATTTTAATGATTATCTTTCTCCAGGTTGTTTAGTTACTGAATTCCAAAAGGATATACCTTCTGCACCAGTAAAGCAGCCCTCACCAAATCTATCTATATTTAAACCCAAAAAAACACAATACCCCTCATAACATGAAACTGCACCAGCGATGTGAGTGGGATATAACAAATTATATTTATGACCTCTACTTGTCATCCAACTGTCAATTGCTTCTCTCGGTAGAGCATTCGCACCATACATACCGTATGCATTTTCAGCTACGTATTCTCTAGGAGATAAACCAAATCTTTGTTTAATCTTATCAGGACATTCTCCAGTAACAGGATTTGTGTGGTCTAGATATCTATACTCATCCATATCTTTGGTTCGTTCTATACCCAAATCATAAACTCTATCATCCCATTTTAGTTGAGGTAGTCCGTTTTCTGACCTTAAAGTATTCAGATAAGCAAATGCTTCTTGGCTTTCAACCTTAGATTCCTCTTCCCTTTTTTGTATGTTTTTTTCAGAATTTTGATCAAGGTTTTCTTTGATTTCATCAACTTTAACCTTAATATCTTCTTTAATGCTAGAAATTTTATCTTGATAGTCTGAACTTTCACTGATTATATTATCATTGTTTGAAATGGGATTAAAACTATTACTCATAAAAAATAAGAATATAAAAATGGTTATTGTAGGTACAAATATTTTTAAGCCTCTTAAGTTCAGTAAATTTAAAAAATGTACAGCATATGAAGTTATAACGAGAATTAATCCCATAATGATTGATATCACTAAAATATTCTCTATATTTAGCCAACTATTAATTAAATCTAAAAATAACCAAATTGAGAAAGTATTAATTGCAACCCAAAAAATAAAAATTGAATTCACAATAAACTTTTTACCATTAAAAGTTCTGTAGATATTTGCTAATATAGTTACGCCAAAACCAATAAACAATAACTCTATAAAATGATTATTAATTTCGATAAGTTTACTAAAATATAATAATACTCTAATGGAGATAGTATGTAATACTGTCCAGATTAATATCCATATGCTTTTCATCCTAATGCCTCGAAGAATCCTGCTAGAAATGCTAGTAGGAATATAGTTCCGCTTATACATCCAGCTATTGCTGATATTCTCAAAAATAATGATAGATCATCAAATTTAACTATTCTATTTTGTTCTGTTATTTTATTTACCTCCCATATTTTCTTCGATGCATGTCTCTATGCGCTAAACCTGGTCTTTTAGCATATCTTCGACCATATTTTTTTGGTCTAAATTGCGGTATAAGTTTCGTTCTCCAACCATTTCTGGTTTCAACTCTCTGTTTAATGTAATAGCTTTCTTCAGGATTATCTCGAGGTTGTTCTTCTACTTGTTCTACTTCACTTAAGATTAAATCTTCTCCATCGTCTCTCTTATATCCTATTTCTTTTATAGCCTCATGGAATATTGCGGTGGGACTATAATGATTTTCTACTAACCAATTTTTGATACCTGGAGATACTCTTATAGTTAAATGCACAGACATCCTATGTTTTTCTGGAATTGCTTTAATTTTAGTTATATCCATTAGTCATCACCTCCGTATATACAACTGTAACTACACTTACTATATAAATGTTTCTATGGTCAGAATACTATTTTTATAATATCGCAGTTAAATTTATATTGTTCCTTGTTTTTTAAAATAGTCGTGATTTAATATTGACCAAATTCCAACCGTCAAATGCAGAAAAGGTATTGTTCCATAAACTTCACGAAGATGGGTTATCTCCTACGGTTCAATATTCAGTAAGTAAATACAAATTAGATATTGCTTTCTCAAATCTAAAATTAGATATTGAAGTGGATGGACCACATCATAAATTAATTAAAGAAAAAGATGGTATCAGAGATAGATACCTTAAGTCTGAGGGATGGGAAATTCTTCGAATAAATAGTGATGAAGTGTATAATAATATTAACCCAGTTGTTGAAACTATTAGAAGAAAAATTTTAGAAATTGAGAATAAAAGAGAAGAACCTCAAAACATTCACAGGCATTTAAAACGTTTTGATATACCTGAAAGGAAATCACTATGGAGATATATTTGGAACGGTGGTCTTGACACTGAATCAAAAGTTTTATTCCATATAGTTACATTAGTTCTTGTATTGTTTAATTTGTATTTCTTTTATGATAAGTTAAAACCATTTTTAATATCCGTAAAGACTTCGTTTGTTTCTTTATTCATATTGATATTAATCATTTTAGTGGTCTATGTTATCTCAAGAATACTCGTTAGTCTATGTTCCACTATTTTTTATGTATTCCCTGCTTATCTATTTGATCGTTTTGGGTGGATTAGAATTTTAGCAGTTATTACTCTCATTTTTGTAATTTGGTGGTATTATCCATCTACTAGCAATATATTCAAAGAAGAAGCGCCACTAACGACCATAACCAAACCACTTGAAATCTCTTCTCTTTCTGATGTTCAACAAGATAATATCTGTAAAAATAGCTGTAAAGAACCTAGGGAGTTAATGGTATTACCAGAAAACAAACTATTTTGTGGTTGCTTAGATGGTAATGTGATTATAGATTCTGAAACGGCCGTAAAGATAAACAGTTTTGTTGTTTTGTCTGATAATGAAATGGCTGATATTTGTAAAAAACATTGTGGCGATAATTTGCGAGCCGTTCATAATCGTAGAAATAATTTGTTCTCTTGTGAATGTATAGGTGATGTTACAAATGTTGTTCTTGATACTAGAACTCGTCAAGTAGTAAGTGACGATGAACCAGATAACCGGATGTATTCATTAGGAGAAAGAGCAACTTCACCCACTAATCCAGCACCATCAGAAGAAATATGTAAACCAGAATATAAACAAACTGGTAGAACCATCTACAAATATAATGATATAGTATTTGGATATGATAAAAATAATTTATTAAAAACTGAACAAGGTGATAGATATATAACGGTATATAATAATTTTACTTTCCCGGTAACATTAGTCTTATATCACCATAAATACTCTTCAAGTCTTGGTCTGGATGAAGATGCTCAGAATAAATTTACAATAGCTCCAAATACTTCAGAATCAGTTCAAACATTACCCATTGCTTGTATAAAATATCAGTGCGATATTAGCAACATTAGAATGGATATTATAGAACCTAATATAACAGAAGTTCCAGAAGAAATAACTGTTTCAGCTTGTGGTTTGATTAATAACCCTACGGTTATAGAGAAAACATCTGATTCTTTTTCTGGCGATTACATAGCTAAATATACTGTTGATGGAGATATCACTTGCTTAACATTATGTATGCGTGAATATGGTGATTTGTTCGAGTATTCTCAGAGGTTTAAATCTGATGCTTGTGATTGTACAATAAAAGGTAGCAATTGCATATTTGCAGAAAGCTGCCATGAAGGTAAGGTTATTAAAATTTCAAACACAACTTAAATCGATATTCAAACTGTTTTAGAATTAACTATGCTACTATTTCTTAAAAAAAAGACGCCAGCGCCCGGATTTGAACCGGGATATCCTTGCGGAAACAAGCTAACAGGTATTAATTCCAGGCTAACGCTTGCATTTTTAATCTGCAATTTGCGCAATACCGAGTTATGCGACGCTGGCGTAAATGTTAATTGAGTTAGACAATACTCACTAAATTAATTAAATCGCTATTTTCTTTATAAATTTAATGATTGCATTAATGCGTGTGTTATCCCAAAACTATTTCTCTACGATAAGTTTATTGTAATGTTTAAGCGGAAGGCGGTAGAAAATGTCGGAGTAAATGAGGGAGTAAGTGAGGGTGTATCTGAGGGAGTAAATCTACTGCTTGAATCTATTCGAAAAAACACCGGAAAAATGGTTCCTCAACTTGCTAAAACTCTGAGTATTCCAGCCAAAACCATTGAACGTTGGCTTAAAAATTTAAAGGAAGAAAGAAAAATAGTGTATAAAGGAAGTAGAAAGAAAGGAGGTAGAAAGAAAGGAGGTAGAAAGAAAGGAGGTTATTGGCCAAAGTAGTAGTATCATTAGAATAGAAGTTAGTGGCTATTTTATCCTCTATCTTCTAGCCTATAAATCTATTTAAACCTCATTCTAACCTTTTTAATTTTTAATGAAAGATATAATTTCTATGCGTGATTTTTCTAAAGAAGAAATTATGGTTGTTCTTGATGCTGCTGCCGATATAAAACGAGCAATTAATGATCCTAATTTTAATCAAGATACATTTAGAGAAAAATATGGGCATTCAGTAGATCAACTCTTAAAAAATACAAGAGTAGCAACTTTATTTATAGAAAATAGCACTCGTACAAATTATTCTTTTCGCACGGCAGTAATGACTGCCGGTGGCGATTTCGATGGTTTTTCTTCCGATGATGATACCTCATTAAAAAAAGGAGAAACTTGGGCCGATACGGCAGCCATGTTTGCCGGTTATGGGTATGATGCTTTAGTTATGCGCAGTACTACAGAAGGATTGCCGCGCTGGACAAAAGAATCATTAGAAGAAGATCATCAATTAATGACAAAACAATATGAAAAATTAAGACAACCTTTCAACAACCATGTGCCTTTAATAATTAATGGTGGAGATGGAAAAAATCAACATCCTACGCAATGTTTCTTGGATTTGTTCACTATGCGTGAAATTGCCAAAGCAGAAAATAAAGATTTAGACGGTCTTTCCATTGCCTTGCTTAACGACTTAGCACATGGACGAACTAACGCTTCTTTAATGTCAGTGGCTCATCTATTTGAGTTTAAATTACATTTAGCTTATCCAAAAAGATTTGGACCACAACAGCATCGTTTAGAAGAAATGTTAAGGCGAGGTGTAGAAGTTCATGATCATCAAGAAGATATGCTCGAAGCCATGAAACAATCAACCATTGCTTATCATTCCAGGCCACAAAAAGAAAGAGTAGGTAAAGGTGAAGATTTGATAACCATAAAACAATGGGGTCAAATTAATCAAGAAAAATATAATCAATTAGGAGAAAATGTCCCTTACTTAATGCATCCTCTTCCAGTTGATGCCGAAACATTTGAAGAAATTGCCGCCGATATGAAACTTCATCCGAAAAATATAACTAAGTTGCAATCATCAAACGGTTTGTATGTTAGAATCGCTCTTTTAGCTTTAGGTTTAAATCGTATGAATGGCCGGGCAGAATTATTTCAAACAGAAGAAGAAAAATTAGATTTTTCATTAGAAGAGTTAAATCTCTCAGATGGAACAAAGGAATTAAATAATCCTCGTTCTGGATATATCGAACAAGACGGCCTTGTATTGGACCATCTTCCTGCAGGAATGGGACGTAGATTAGCTGGTGTCTTGGGGTTAGAAAAAGAAAAATTTCCAAAAGTAATCTCTGATTATCTTCCTTCTAAGAGTGGATATAAAGATATGATCAAAATTCATAGTGCTTATGAACTCTCAGAAAAACAATATCGAGCCATTGCTTTAATTGCACCAAATGCTACAATCAGTTATGTTAAAAATGAAAAAGTAATTAGGAAAGTACGACCAGTCATTGGCAACTGGTTAATAGATAGAGTTAGATGCGGTAATGGTTCTTGTGTTTCTAATGTTGTAAAAGAACACGTCAAACCTAAACATAGAGTTGAACAATTTGGTTCTGAATTAATTCTGGAATGCAATTACTGCGAGCAGACAGATAGAATTCCAAAAATCTATGATGAAAATAGGTTTATTTATTTGTAATTTTTTTTTATCTAAATTTATCTAAATTAATCTATCCATTTTAAAAATAAAAATCCCAATCGTAGCAGAGCTGCGGGGTATTTTTAATCTTAACTAGGTAAAGTTCAATAATCGTTGCAGAGCAACGGGGTATTAGACCCAGTTAAGAAATAAAAAACTGGCGGTGCCGAGATTTGAACTCGGGATTTCAACGTAGCTCCGCGTTTTCATTGGTCTTTCGACCTCATAGCTCATACATATGAGCGTTGCGCTATAGCCAGGCTAAGCTACACCGCCGCCATTTTTCATGTTTTTCTCAGTTATTTATTAAGGTTTCTTTGAAGATATAGTGAAAAATAGTATTTTACTTTAACCACAAATTTTAATAATTAGAATTGTTTTAATAAAAAGATGGTAAGGGTTTTATACTTTGTTAAGAAACCAGAAATTAGAAATTATGAACTACAAAAAATTAAGTTTGAACTAAAATTGAAAATAACCTCTAAATATTCTTTAGAAGATTTGCAGGAAGATTTATTGAAACTAGAAAACCTGTGAATAAAACTCTATCCCTCAAACTTCATCCACTCTCCAATGCGGATTGACTTCAATATCTCCAGATTCTTTTCTCTGCAAATAATCTTTATCTCTCAAATAACCTTCCCAAGCGATCATGGCTCCGTTATATTTTCCTCAGAAAACTTTATAAATAAAATAATACTTTAATGTATTATTATGAGAAGATTAAAATATACTCTAAACCTGAAATATTTAGTAAAAATCAAAGCAGAGATTGTTCCAGTACTATTTACAGAGCACCAATTTCATTTAATAGAACTAAAACTAAATAATAAACATTTTACTTCTTCCGAAAAAAATGAGTTTTCCAGAACTATCTCTAGAAAAATGAAAGCTATTTATGCTTTGATGGGACGACAAGAGAAAGAGGTTTATATTTATAGTCAACAAAAAATAATCCCAGAACGGCTACAACTAGCTAAACAGTACCTCCATGATTTTTCTCGAAAATTCAAAAATAAGCATATTATAATCAGCGGAAGTTTCTTACATAATAAAGAATTCAAAGATATAGATATTTTTGTCATTTCCAAATACGAGAAAGATGATTACAATGAAGGAAAATTTCATATCAATTATTTAGCCGAAGAAGCATACCATTCTTTATTTTTCTCCAGTCTGCAAAAATTATGTATATCTAACAGGAAAATAGAAGAAATAGAAATCAAAGAAAAAATAAATTTAGATACTTTTCTTTCTCTTTATCAAGAACTAGGAAATGATTTAGATAGAAAATTTGTAGGAGTAGAAAAAACTTTACGAGAATTCATTATGCAGGGGGCATACTTGACAAAGCGAAATTTACCAGATTCGGCAGAATTACGACGGGAAGTTAAAGGAATTTTAAAGACAAAAAAACCATTAGAATTAATTAAGAATAAAATTATAGAAACGATTCTTTTAGTGCCACGAAAAGAAAAAGCCCTTCCCTCTATCAAAGAATTGTTATCCTCCTATCAAGAGATTATCAAAGAATATCCACAACACGAAAATTATTATAAAGAGATGATGGAACCATTAAGAGAGGTGGTAGCACTTGCAAGTTGAAGAATTTAAAACTGAAGTAGAGAAGATTTTAGAGGCAGAAATAAAATTTGATGGACACGTTAATGCAGTTGTCTCTTGTTTAACAGAAGATAAGCAGAAGAATGTCTTGGACTGGATTAAAGAATGTAAATTAGGGATAATTAGACCAGAGCCATGTAAGAACTATCGAGAATTTATGTCTTTTATATACAAATCTAATGACAATAAAATTAGGGGTATCTTGACGAAAGAAAAAAAATGCTTATTTTGTAGAATTATTTCTCGACAATCACAAATATTATGATAGAAAAAGAAAATATTTGGGAATTTAAATAACAATTTAATTAGAACATTATTTTTTTTTTCTAAACCTCATCAACTCTCCAATGCGGATTGACTTCAATATCTCCTGATTCTTTTCTTTGCAAATAGTCTTTATTTCGCAGATACCCTTCCCAAGCAATCATTGCCCCATTATCTCCGGCTAGGTCCATAGGTACTTTAAAAAATTTAGCATCTCTCTCAGCACACATAATGGTTAACATTTCACAAAATTTTTTATTAGCTCCAACCCCACCAACTAACAATAATTCTTGTTTTTCTGTATGTGCCATGGCTCTTTCAACTACTTCCGTTAACATAGCAAAACAAGTTTCTTGTAAAGAGAAACACAAATCTTCTTTAGAAACTCCTTTTTTAAAAAGCTGTTCTACTTTAGTTAAAATTCCAGAGAATGAAGTGTCCATTCCTTTTACAATATATGGCAGTTCAACATACTTTCCTTTCTTTGCTAACTCTTCTATCTTAGCACCGGCAGGAAAACCTAAACCAATAAGGCGGCCAAATTTATCTAGCATATTGCCTAAACCAATATCTAAAGTTTCACCGACAATCCTATACTTTCCTCCTTCTTGTACAATAATTTGTGTATTTACGCCAGACACATAAAGGTAACAAGGATCTTGTAAATTATTAAAAACTTGACCGATACTCAAATGTGCAGCGCAATGATTAACTCCTACTAATTTTTTACTGTATTTAGCAGACCATTCTTTTGCTTTTCTATAACCTGCCCACAACGCTGGATCTAATCCAGGACCGGCAGAATAAGCAATAAACAAAATGTCATTCCATTTAATTCCAGCAGTTAAAATAGCTTTCTCTAAAACAGCTTCCGCGACTTTTTCGTGATGGGTGGCTAGTTCTACTGGAATCATTCCTCCTTCTGGAGAAGAATAACTATCAGTAACATTAGCCAAAACTTTTCCTTGCTCATCAACTATACCTATGCCAAAAGTATGGGCAGTTGATTCCACGCCGATAATGTACATAAAAACGTTAAATGTGGGTGTTATTTAAAATAATTTACCCAAAATTTAGAATTTATCTTCAACTTATCTTCAACAAATATTTAACAACTATAAACTAATAATTTCAAACAACCAAATATCCGACGGGAAACAAACGACTGCCAGATTTTTCTAGTCGATAAAAACTAAAAAAATATTTTCTAAAATTAATGATTTCCCTAAAATTATTTTATCGTCGATAATCAATCAAAATCAAATAATTCCATTTTTTTCCTCTCCAAATTTATAAAGAATTGAGAGAAAGATTTATAAATAAACTTCTGTCCTAGTAAAAAACTCAAAATGTGTGCTCAATTAATCTTGAGTACGAAAAAGGTGATCTGATTCCTTTTAGACGATATAGACGTTAGAATTGCGATCGAAGGATATTAAGTTAATTTCCGTTGATCCTGCGGAAGATTGCTGCTATGGGAGCTCGATTAAGCCATGCAAGTCGGAGGCTCGCAAGAGCCAGGCGTAATGCTCAGTAACACGTCAATAATCTGCCCTTAGGTTCGGGATAATCTTGGGAAACTGAGGCTAAAACCGGATAGGCAAAAAATACTGGAATGTTTTTTTACTTAAACGTAAGGCCTAAGGATGAGTTGGCGGCTGATTAGGCAGATGGCGGTGTAACGGACCACCATACCTACAATCAGTACGGGCCGTGAGAGCGGTAGCCCGGAGAAGGGTACTTAGACACGGACCCTAGCCCTAAGGGGTGCAGCAGGCGCGAAACCTTTACAATGCACGCAAGTGCGATAAGGGAACTCCCAGTGCCCAAGCATAGCTTGGGCTTTTGCCAAGTGTAAGTAGCTTGGCGAATAAGTGGTGGGTAAGACGGGTGCCAGCCGCCGCGGTAATACCTGCGCCACAAGTGGCAATCGCATTTATTGGGCCTAAAGCGTTCGTAGCCGGATCAGTAAGTCCTGGGTGAAATCGTTGCGCTAAACAAAACGGCGTGCTTGGGAGACTGCTTGTCTTGGGACCGGGAGGGGTTAGGAGTATTTCTGAGGGAGCGGTAAAATGTTATAATCTCAGGAGGACTACCTGTGGCGAAGGCGCCTAACCAGAACGGGTCCGACGGTGAGGAACGAAAGCTAGGGGAGCAAACCGGATTAGATTCTGGGGTTTTTGTAAAATTATTTTCTGTTTGTTTGCTTAACAAATAATACTAAACAAAATAATAAGGGTTATCAAAAACATTCAACCCAGTTAAAGACCCGAGTAGTCCTAGCCGTAAACGCTGCGAACTAGATGTCATGTATTCTTCGGGATTACATGGTGTCGGCGTGAAGACATTAAGTTCGCCGCCTGGGAAGTACGGTCGCAAGGCTGAAACTTAAAGGAATTGGCGGGAGAGCACCACAAGGGGTGCGGCGT
>Ga0209541_10002578_pt1 | contig 34180 bp, 36 predicted proteins | sample RifCSPlowO2_01_FD_184027 | JGI IMG/M metagenome (GOLD analysis project Ga0209541, IMG submission 184027) | Groundwater microbial communities from Rifle, Colorado - Rifle CSP2_plank lowO2_0.1 (SPAdes) (version 2) | ecosystem: Environmental > Aquatic > Deep subsurface > Groundwater | place...
AACACAACAACGTTCCCTGTCCTGAAGGAACAGCATGTTTTAGAGGAGCCTGCCGACCTGAAGAGACCTTGTATTGCACGGATAGTGACGAAGGAGATAACCGAGAAGTGTATGGTGAAATTATTGTTGGGGTAAGAGACGATGAACAGAATAGAGAAATGAATAGTGACTCTTGCGGTATGGATCAATGTTCTGAGACATTTTGCAGAGATCTTGCTGATTGTTCAATAAGTTACCCGAGACCTGAAGGTTTGGTAAATGATGATGCTTATCGCATGGACGAGATTCGTGAACAATTTGGTTTTGATGATGAGATTCCCATGCAAGGACCCTGTATTGACTATGACTTTGGAAATCAACCCTTTATCGGAGGATATGCTCAAGACGAAGAACGCGGTATCCACACTGATCAGTGTATTAATGCAGATACCTTGCGTGAAATGGTTTGTGAAAATGAGCAACTCAGTGAGGTCGTGACTCCTTGTGCATTCGGATGCGAAGCAGGAGATGCGGACCGTAACCTTGTTCGCCAATATGATCATTGTATTGCATGTAATAATAATGATGATTGTGAAGAAGGTCAGTGGTGCGACGGATTTCAAAATAGATGCAGACAACAAGATCTTGTAGAACAAGAAGAGCCCATAGAACTCCCTGATGAATGAATAGAATCTAGTGTTCTCTTAACTGTTTCAAAAGATCATACGTCTTTACCGTATGCTCACTTTTAAGATAAAGAAGCAATTCTGGACTTGCCGTAAGCATTTCCGTAATGAGAACATCATGCAGAACAAGCACTCGGGAAAGAAATGCAATAATCCCTTTGGTTTCAATGGCTTTTTCGGGAAAGAGGATGCTGATCTCGTCCATCTGCTTATATCTCTTTTTGAGATGAAATCGTCTGCTGAGAGATTCAATAATTTCCTTTTTTCCTTCATCAATAAAAATCTTCACCGATTCTGAACCCACAACAAGTTTGAACGTGTCCCCTTTGTCGTAATCGATCTCATCAACAAGTTTTTTTACTTCCTGGACTAATTCTTTTTGTTTTTCAAAATCCAAGATGACAATACCCTCTTTCAACCGTATTTTCATGTGCTTTATCAGTTCAAGACGCTCTTCAGGGTGTTTTTTGAAATCAAAGCGACGCAGTGTTGCAATCAGGGCTTCCATCTGGTTGCTCTTTGCAACGCCCTCTTGAATCAGATAACGGGCAAGGCTTCGCCTATTCACCATTCCTTTTTGGAGGCATCGTTCGATCTCAGGATATTTCGCAAGCGCCCCTCTCAAGAGATGTTCTATTTGTGACATAATAATATATAATGTGGCATATTTTATATATTTTTCTATTTTATGACCCAAGGTTTATATTCCTCCGGCAAGCATATCATGCTCCATGGTCAAACCCACAACACTTGAAAATGGAAAAACAGGCTTTGTGATTGCCTGTGATGGCCGCCTGAGCGATACCTACACCGTCCAAGGTGATTACCAGTGGCGTCCTCTTTGGGCCTGAGTTAGAGTTTTTTGTTGTAGATCAAGCAACGCTGAAGCCAAGAAACATCCACGATGTCCTTGCAACCCATCCAGGTTTTGGAACAACGATCAAACCCGAATTAGCTGCTGAACAAATCGAAATTGCCATACCGCCTTCCCATGCTATTCAAGATCTAGAAGAACGGCTCTATGCTGTGATGAGGGATGTTCTGCCCCTTGTTGAACAAACAGGAGCTATGCTTCTTCCTGTTCCTTTGCTAGATACTGAAACCTTTACGATCACACCCAGCCCCCGATATCAATTGTTATTAGATACGCTGGGGGAAAATTTCCGAAAGCACGCGGTTGCTGTTGCATCGGATCAAATCAACATCGGAGCAGAAAATGAAGCACAGGCGTTTAGGATTTTTAATGCCGTACGATTTTTTCTTCCAGAGTTTATGGGCTATTCGGTTGCATCTCCCTTTTCTCAGGGAAAACCTACGGGTGTTGCATCCAACCGCATGAACTTTTATGATCGAGCCATCACTCGATTTTCCCACCTCACAGGTATTCCTCCTGAACTGAGTTCGCTGGAAGCGTATGCCAGAGAACTCGAGGAATTGCCCATTTTTCAACACCCCAATATGTTTTACAAATACGCAAGACCGATGCCTCACCGCGGTGTTGCTGCTGAGATTCGATGCATGGATAAACAGCCAACAATTCGAGATTATCTCGCGTTTGTTGCCTTAGCAAAGGCAATTGTTTACGCAGCTGAAGCCCTTAAAGAACAAGGCCAATATGCATACCCGCCCTATACTTCAGATGATATTGAAATTTTTCCTTTTCGTCTTCTTGTTGGAGAAAACGGAAGACAACATCTTGATCGTGCATTTGAAGAAGCAAGGAAACAGGGAATCATTGATAAAAATGGAGATCGCGGAATGCTGTGCTACCTCTCGCGTTTTCTTCCGGATGAAGAACGGAAATATTTAGAACCCTTGCATGAACGTCTTCAGCGAGGAACATTGGCAGACCGGATGGTGCACCGCTACCATGGTGTGGGTTTAGAAGGAACCTATCGTGAAATTGCAGATGCACTGCGAGAAGATGTGAAAAGAGGTTAAACTACAGGTGAATAGAAAATTATAAATACTCCAATCACTTTCCCGATGTACAATGAGGGTTATACAAAAGAGTTTACAACGGAATGATCTGAACATCCATAGTCCATTCGTTAGTTCTCAAACTCTTTTTGTGATGTTTTTCTCTATGTGGTATGGGATGCACCCCCTGCTGCGCTAGAGATCTCTGAGTGCTTATCGTTGGTTTTTGTCGTCGGAGTTTCTGTTTCATAACGACCTTATCGTTCCGATGAATTTCAGGTGATTCTCATGTGCAGAATGTCAGCCTTGCTTGCAGTAGGAAATAATGCTATCGAAATAGGGTATATTGATCGGCAGATGGATCATCTTAAACAGATGGCTCTTGGAAATAACACGATTCCCTTTGCTTATGGTCATTTTACTGACAGCCCTGAATATGATCCTGAGCAGAAGCTCCTCCACGGAGATGCATTTGGAACCTATGTGCATACGCCTGACGGCGATGAGGCAATTAAAAAATACCAGCGCGCTGTCTTCACTATTGGGAAAAAGGGTCTGCTAAAAACATTACCAACGCAGTTAGATGTTAGTCTCATGCATGCACGCTTAGTTACAGCAGGAAGCAAAGATGAAACGAACACGCAACCTTTTGCTTTAGATGCGATTGTCGGCATGCATAATGGAACTGTCTCAGGGCTTCAGCAGGGAAATAACAGCGATTCCGTATACATCATGGACGTACTCAACCGCTACTTTTCGTCAGCATCTTCGCTGGATGTTTCAGATCTTGAAAAAACCTTAGTAGATCAGATGGTTGGCCGAGCTACAGACTACGGTGCTATGAATCTAATTGTGTACGTGAAAGGTTTGAAAAAGCTCCTGGTCTTGTGTTCGTACAATGCAAAAAAGGTGCGATCCATTCCAAACGCAAGGTACTACACCCTCTACCTTGCTTCAGACGGCAGAAGGTGGTATGTGGCATCAGAGACTGATCACCGCCGTATTGCATCAGGATCCGGCCAGGAAACGAAGAATCATACACTCTATGTGATGGATCAAAAGACCGGAGCGATGCATGCATACTTCCTTGGCGATTTAGAACAAGCAGTGAACGAACTCCACGCTTCAGCACGACAAAAAGAAGAAAAAGAAAAGAAAGGAGAGAAGAAGCAGGAAGCATCTTCAGGAGAAGGAGAAAGCAAACCTGCACCACAAGAGAAATCAGGAAAGAAGTTAGCGAGAGCTCATTGCACGAAATGCGCCATGGCGTCGAAAGCAAATACGCGAAATGCGCGAAAAGCACAACAAGGAAGTAAAGGAACTGCAAAGAAGGCGGCGTGAATTGAATAAAGAAAATGGGACCGATGGGATTTGAACCCATGACCCCAACGTATCAGAAGTCTTTCTGATAGTAAGGATAGACTGCTTCAGCGTTGTGCTCTCCCAGTCTGAGCTACAGTCCCATACGTGCCAAGGCAATCAGAACGCTTTATATAGTTTACGGCCAGGCTGAGGAAGATGCAAGGTTCTCTTAAAAAGAGAAGAAAAGAGCAGAAAAGAATCTCAAACTTCTTCTTCAAAATCTTCTTCTTGGATCTCGGTTTCCTCATCTTCAAGTTCTTCGTCAAGTTTTGCTTCTTTGACAGGTGGCTTGGGTTCAATCTTTTCGGTTTGAGAGCCCGAAACAAGTTGCGTGTCTGACAATCGGGAAGCCTTCTCAACAACTTCCAATGATCCAAATTTACCGGTAGAAAGCTGTTTCTCGCCCTGCCATTCGCTGACATAGCCGTTGGTCACTTTGACCTTGTCCCCCGCATTCACTTGGTCAATCTGTTCGTTCCACAACGAAAGCTTCATTTCGCCGGATGCATCTTTAACAATGGCATTGCAGACTCTGCCCTCTTTTCCAAACTTAGAAAAGGTACGGATCTCTTCTTTTTTCACGACTTCAACTTGGACTTCAACATTGCCTTGCCGTGCCTGGAGTTCACTGAGTTTCATGATGGTCACCTGAGTTTGCGTTAAATTGATTAGAAATCGTGAAGAGATTTGAGCACTATATAAAGTTTATTGAACAAGACTATACGGATTATCATACCACTCCTTTCTTTTACTGTATCACAACTTGCACGCCACGAGTGGCGCGCCTTAAGCCCGGCACGCAACAGCGTGCCGGAACTTGTCATGACAAGACCCGCGCTCTGAACGCGGGGCAAGAGCCAGCCAAAGGCTGGCAAGAGATGATGCAGTAGAGTCATGGAATTATTGATAGTAAGGTGATGAGAGTTGTAAAGAAAATTAAAAAAGTTTACTTAAACTGAAGAATGGGATCAATGGTTTGTTCATCCCAGCCTTGTTCAAGCAGTGCTTCTTTCAGTTCGTCTTTTGAGTAGCCGTCTTCCAGACCTTCGTCAATAAATGCTTCAACCTGGTGCTGGTGCTCTTTTGCTTCTCCTGCTTCTTGTTCTTGATGTTTATGTTTGATGTGAACAAGAACAAGGACGCTCAGCAAGACAAGAACAACAAATAAAAAGATCATGGCGACAAAGGCTTGGCTTCCAAAAGCAGGGAATGTGGACTGGGGCTGCTGACCAATACAACAGTCTAAACCAAGTGCAGGAAGTTCATGATACGGAACACACTGCATCGCTGCAGAGCAGTAGCGTTCTTGGAACAATGCATTGCACACCGGTTTTCCTCCGGATTGAACAAACTCAGAAGCAAGGTAATAGATTTGCTCAGTTTTCAAAAGCTCGCGGAATTTTCCGCAGTCTGGCTGGTCAAGATGTTGTTTGAATGCATCATATGTATTGTATTGAAAGACAAAGTCTTCTGATCCTTGATTGTTAATGTCATTCGAGCAGTACGTACTGTACGGAGAAGGAGCAACGCTGACTTTGCTTCCTGACTTAAAGATGTCAAACGATTTGAAGTTGGTTTCTCCGGTTTTGACAAGCAGGCAGAATTCTGAACCTGAACCCAAATGTTTGGTAATAGGAAACTGCTGAAGTAAACGCTGAACCTCGCCAAATAACGTTTGATCATCCACTTCAGCAACAGCTAATCCTGTGAGGGGACTTTTTGTTTGAGGGAGAATAAACAACGCAGTAAGAATCAAGAACGCAGCACCGAGCAGAAACAAGAAGCCAGGTGTGTCTACACCAAAATCAGCATACCCTCGCTTCCCTCTTTTTTGCATACGCAACACAGCATCATACAGGAGCACCGAGATTTATAAAGTTTTACCAGGTATCTGATCAAAGCGAAGGGTCCCCTGAAGGAGTTGCATCACTAAAGAAACAAGCTCAGTTCTCAACACCCGCTTTTGTTTGGTGCTGTCGCGGTCTCGAATCGTCACATCCTTACCTTGTGAATCAAAATCAATCGTAACACAGTAGGGTGTTCCTATCTCATCATTGCGTGCATAGCGTCTTCCAATAGAACCTGATTTGTCAAATGCACAAACAACGTGTTCTTTCAGTTGATTGAAGACGTCCATTGCTTCATCATTCAACTTATTGACCAACGAAAGCACGGCAACTTTGACCGGAGCAATCTTGGGATGGAGTTTTAACACCACATTCTCTCGTTGAGGATCATAGTGATAGGCGTCAAACAAGAATACCAGCATGGCACGGCCGACACCTTGGCTCGGTTCAGCAACCACATGGGGATAAAACTTTTCCTTAGTATCTTCATCAAACAGCTGAAGATCTGTCTTAGAGTAAAGCGCGTGCTGTTTCAAATCAAAATCCGTTCGGTTTGCCATGCCCTGGAGTTCTTTCCAGCCAAAAGGAAACTTGTATTCCAAATCCCAGGTGTCCAGTGCATAATGGCTTTTTTCAGTCTTGAGATGCTGGCGGATTCTAAATTTCTCAGGGTCTGCACCCAACCTTACAAACCAAAGGTGGGACTGCGCAAGCCAGTATCCATGCCAGGCGGTGAGAATAATTTTTTGCTTGAGTGCATCTTTGATCGTCATCGGTTTCGGAGCCTGGTTCTTTTCCTGCATCTCGCTCGACCAGACCAGAATCGTGTGATTTTCCACTTCGTTCAAAAAAGGACAGTCATTGATTTTTTGAGGATGCACGAAGTATTCAATCTCCATTTGTTCAAATTCTCGACAGCGGAATAGGAAGTCCCGGGGAGAAATTTCATTTCTGAAGGCTCTTCCGATCTGTGCAATGCCAAAGGGCGGCTTGAGCCGTGCGTGTTCGGTTACATACCTAAAGTTGGTGAACATCAGTTGTGCAGTTTCAGGTCTCAAATAGGCTTTTGTAGTTTCATCAGCAGAAGGTCCTGCAAAGGTGTAAAACATGAGATTGAATTGTTTTCCTTCTCCCAGCACTCCGTTGCATCCTTTGAGGGGGCAGGTGAGTTTATTTTTTTGAATCAGTTTAGTAACATCATCTTTCGAAAGCCCATCTGCATGGATGTGGAGTTTTTCTTCCAGGAGATGATCCCCCCGTGTGCGATGCTTGCATTTTTCACATTCCACCATCACATCTTCAAAACAATCCACATGACCTGATGCTTTCCAGACTTTTTGGTTGTTGATGATACTTCCGTCAATACCTACAATATCGGGACGTGACTGCACGAAGGTTTTCCACCAGTGCTGTTTGATGTTGTTTGCGAGTTCTACTCCTAAATGACCGAGGTCAAAACATCCTGCCAAACCACCGTAGATATCTGAGTTGGGATACACAAACCCTTTCGCTTTGCAGAAGACAGCCATGTCTTCGATGGTGGGTGTGACAACATGAGAAGGTTCGGAAGGAGTATTTGGTTTCTGGGATTGCTTCGGTTTCTCGGATGCAGGTGGGGTTGTTGGTTTTGCCATCCGAGAGATGTTTTTTAGAGAATTTATAAAGTTATGGCCGTCAGACAGTACCCCCATGCAACAAACTTTATATAGTGATTGAGAGCTATGCTATTGAAGTATATACCTAATATTCAACTTAATATTCAATAATATTTGTGGGGGATAAAAGATGAAACAAACAAGGAGTTTCGTATCAATCATATCAATATTTTTCGTTCTTGCCCTTCTGGTTCTTGCAGGATGTTCGGTGCAGGAAAAAGGAGCAGCTCCCTTAAAGCTGGGTTTCACCGGTCCTTTGACAGGAGACGCAGCTTCGATAGGAATACCTGACCGAGAAGCAGTACAACTTGCTGTTGAAGAATTCAACGCAAAGAGTCCTAAAAAAATTGAAGTGGTGTATGAAGATGATCGATGTGAACCAAAGCTAGGAACCACGGCAGTTCAAAAATTAATGAGCCAAGACAAGGTTCCTGCGATTATTGGCCCGCTCTGTTCTGCAGTGTTATTATCCAGCGCACCGATGTTGGAAGAAGCAAAAGTAATTGCCCTTTCTTATGGTGCAACCAACCCCAAGATCAAAGATGCAGGAGACTACATCTTTAGAGTAACTCCTTCTGACGCAGGTCAGGGAAAGAAAGGAGCTGAAATGGCAAAAACACAAGTGGTTGCCAAAGTTGCAGTCATTTATAGAAATGATGACTGGGGCGTTGGATTAAAAGATGTTTTTACGACTGAAGCAAAGAATCTTGGTTTAGATGTTGTTGCGGTTGAAGCAGTTGAACCCGGAAGCAATGATGCAAGAACCCAACTGACCAAGATCAAAGAAGCAGATCCTGAACTGATTTACATGCCAGTCTTCCCTGCTGAAACACCGACAGTGTTGAAGCAAGCAAAAGAATTGGGATTCACGATTCCGATGCTCGGAGCAGATGCATCAAAAGATGATGCAGCCATCCAAGCAGCAGGCGATGCGGCAGAAGGTTTAGTTGTAACGTTGCCAGGTGTTCCCGATTCACCTGAGAAAGAATCGTTTACTGCAAAGTTCAAAGCAAAGTACAACAAAGAACCGAGTGCATATACCTATGAAGCATGGGATGCAGCAAACATTCTTTTGAATGCCTGCGCTGCAACCGACTGCACAGGTACCGGAATTAAGGATTACTTGTACAAACTAGGTATGTACCGCGGAGCTTCAGGAACCTTCCAATTTGATGCCAACGGTGAAGTAGAGAAATCCTACGACATCTTTGAAGTCAAAGACGGCAAGTTTGTGAAGAAGTAGATGCTTAAAACTTTTTTTGTTTTCTTTTTTCTCTTTCTTATTTTTTATGATTAAATCCAACAAATAAGTTTTTTAACTAAAAAGAAGTAAGACCAAGACTGATCTTTATTGCCCCATCTATCTTCAGAAGTGTTTCATGATCTACAAACCCCAAGGGTTTAATTAATCTTTGTTTATCTATCGCCCTTATCTGATCAAGGAGTAATTTTGATTGATTTTGAAGACCAGTTTCTTGTGCTGGCAAAAGAACTTCCACAGGATAGACTTTTTCTAGTTTTTGTGAAGAGACAGGTGCAATGATGGTGGTGTTGCTGTATTTATTTCCGTAATCGTTTTGGATGATAACACACGGCCGCGTTTTCTTGATTTCGTGGCCTACAATAGGGTCAAGATTAACAAGCCATATTTGGCCCCTTAGGATTTCACTCATGTTCTAATTCCGCAGAAGCAGCATCCCATTCATGCAAGAGTCGAAGCGCATCTTCGCCGCGATTTTTGTAGCCCTCGATAAGCTCATGTCTGAGATGATCTTTTTTTGTTTTTTGGATGAGTTTATTGATAACTTGATTGTAGGTCTCATTGCCTAATTTGAGATGGTCTAAAGCCAATTTTGTAGTCTTTTGGAGTTTCACTGTTGTCGTTTCCATGGTATACCAATAGTATACCGACTATATAAGGTTTACGCCCCATATTTATAACCCCTAACAAGTGACAACAAATAGAAAGGCTTAAATAGGGGTAAGATACACCTAGATTTTGCAATCCCGATGATCTAAGATGACAGAAAACCCTTATTCCTTATCCCAAGACCAGTACAAAGCTGACTTGAAAGCGCTTCGTGCACGAGATCCTCGAAAAATGAGAGAGCTTCTCGACACGCACTTCTTGAAGATCTTTCTTGGCAGCGCTTATGATAAAGTCATCAGCAAAAGCGTTCTTAAAGTTTTGAAACGAAAAGCAAGAGAAGGAGAGATTGATGCTGCCACTCTTGAACGTATTGTAAAAGAAGGATTGCTTCATGTTGAACATATCAAAAGAGATAAACTTTCAGGACTCCATATTTATGACCGAGGCATGCTTGTAGAAGCTGACCATTATCTTCCTGCAAGAACAGGCGATGAAGATGGAAACCAACATATCGCTCGAACCATTTATAGTATTTTCCATGACCCTTCTGCGCGAGAACGTGCAGGCCAGGCACAGCAATTCTTTCATGAACTGGCAGGATATACACGAGAACATGCTGATGCACCATGGATACGCATTGCTTTGCGTCATCTCAAAACCATGGAGCCTACGTACAATCAAAGAAATATTGTGGGAAACTTATTTTTAGGCCAAGCGCAAGATTTGCATGAAACACTGAAGGATGTGAATCTTGATGAACGCGTATCTCATCTTCGGGTGATAGATCGTATCGAACTGATTCTTGGATATTATGCACGAAGTTTTGCACAAACAGCACAAGGAAGAACTCTTGCAACCGCAAAGAATGGAAAACAGCAGGAATTGTTTAAACCGGTGGATCATCGTAGATTGTTGTATGAAAAAGTTCTTTTGCGCGCTGACCCCACACTCAAGAACAAGCCAGATGAGGAATGGAAAGATCTCGCAGATCTTTTAGCAATAGAAACGCATTTGCCACAAACGGTTGTCCACGGCGACGCACTTCCAGCAAATATGATGGTTCAGGGAGCAGGGTCAAGAACATTCTACACCCCTATTGATTTTGAATTTGCCTGTGTTGATTATGCTGAAAAAATGCTCGTGCAACGCTGGGCAAAATCAGGAATCTATGACCATCTCGGAAGATCCTTAGCAAGAGAAGTGAGCGAAAAAGACACGGTTGAGCAAGAATTGATTGACAAGGCGTTGCATACCTATCAAGCGTTGGGTGTTGCTGTTGACCGTACCGAATTTGAACAATTAATTGGCAAATTAAAGATTGAAAACCATCTCCAATGGGCCGCACGTCATAAGAAATATGCAGATGACTTGAAAGACGACCTGAAAGCTTCTGATGACACTATCAAAAAACAAGAAGATTTAACACAGTATTTTCACACTCTAGCAGTCCTCGAAATCAAACGGCAGGGCCTGATTTCTGAAGATGCAACTGCATCAACAGATCATCGGATTGCATACCTTGCCGGTTTGTTCGGGGAAACGCTTTCTGAAGCAGAAATATTGAGCATCCATGAAAGCCTGCGTCCGGATCAGTCAGGACATAGCGTCATGAAAGACGGCTATCAAGGCGATGTTGACCGACAGCTTGAGCGTGTGGTTGCACAGGCTGGACGAAGAGAACGCGTTGGTCGAGTTAAGAAAGGAGCCGCAATATTAGGGATAGTGGGCACTGTTCTCGGACTGGGGGTGCACGGACATACTCTTGAACATCTCAGATATCTTACAGAGGTAGATGCATGGATTCGCGAAACGTATAAACAACGCGCAGAAACACTTGCGTGGACATTGAACTATAATGGTGTACATGATGAAGATATGAAAAAAACAGACTATCGAAAAGCAATCCTTGACCCTGACGAAGCGCGAGAAATGGCAGAACGAGCAGGAATACACTACAACCTTGTTTGGAGAGTGCTGAATGCAGTGAAATGGGTGAGTGAAAAAGACTTAAAAAATGAAGAAAGAGAAGCATTACGAGGATATCCTTTATGTGATGTGTATGACGGACTTGAACCTCATCAAACAAAACCGATCCAAGGAGAATATGATTCACGAGGAGAACGCTATCTTGCAACCCTTAATTATGAACGATGCCTTCACAAATTACGGGCAATCCTTGAAGCGCACCATCTTGATCCGAAAGATCCTTTCAGTGAGGCACGTTATAAAAAGGAAATTCCTTCCAGTGTTGTTGGATTAACAGGCAATGAAACGGTTGATACTTCAGACGAGCTTTTGCGCCATGCACTTGCTGAATTTTTCAAGCCAACAGGATTGGAAGATGATGATCTTGCACAACATGAGTATAGTCGAGGAACTTCTTTCCCGCTCCTTCGTTGGTTTGGAAAAAAAGACTGGAGAGAAGAACCTGCAGATATCGTGAAACATATGATTACCAGTGTTGTGATAAAAAGAATGGATAGCTGGCAAGTTGCAGACGAATATAAAAATGCATGGGATGCAAATCTCAGTGCAATAGAAGCGAAGGTGCAACGCGTACGAGATGAACGACATCAGTACCAGAGAAGATAACCATGACACGCTCACGAACACGACAAGAAGACCCCTTGAAAGGATTTCGGTTTGAACCGGAGTTTGTTCCCCATCATGAAGTTGTTGAAACATGGAGACAGCTGTCTGGCGAACAAACAGCACTCGAACAAAGGTTATTTTTATTGAAAAGAGAAGGACTGCATGTGTTTCCAAGAGTTGTAGAACAGAGAAGCTCCGAAACCGGATTAAAAACAGGAAGTTATTATGTTGCAGATTACCGACGCATGATTCACCTCGTTACTCAGTTTAGTCAAGGAGCAGGAAAAATACGCGGTTTGGTCGAAAGTGTTCTTCTCGGCAATATTGATTCAAGCATTGAAAATGTGTTCCAGCATGCTGATAGAAGAGAACCCTACCAAGGAGCAGAACGAGGGATAACCACACCTGAACCCTATGCACTCTGTTTGGTTGTTGCTGACATGCGGCCTTTACACTATTTTGATTATTATGTGATGGATAATGGAATGGGATTTGTTAATCCGAAAACATTGAGGCGTACGCTTCCTGCATCATTCAGAGAAGGAGTAAGCATGAGCCACCGTGGAAGGAGTGGATATGGCCTTTGGGCAACCGTGGAAGATAGCCATGAAGTAGTGATTGTATCGGCTGATCGGATGTACGCCAAACATAGAAAAGAAGCACCGATGAGAATGGTGAAAGAGGTTCCTTTCCCTATCAGATATGTTCCCGGTGCTTTCGTTGCAGCAAGAATCTATCACCCGCAGGAACTGAATAGGCAAGAAGATCACTATCGCAAAGAACATCATTTGCCAGCGAGGCAGGAACCATGAACCTCGATTACACGACTGGATTTGAACCACGAACTGAAGTGGTGGAGTTATGGAAAGCGTTAGCTTTGCCAGTGTCTGAACGAGTAAAAAAATGCGATAAATTGAGAGAGATTCCTGAGATTGAGCTTTTTGAAAATGTCCGTGCAGCCAGCGTATTAGAATGGCGTCTTTTGAGACAGCTCGTTCAAAACTTTTTTGGGGGCAGCGAACAAGCAAGGCATTCGCGAGGAAGTGCAATGGAGGAGTTTCTTTCTGCAAGCATTGAAAATGTTTTTCAGCATGCTGACCCTGAAGAATACTTCAGACGGGATGTGAGAGGAGTGTATACTCCTGCACCCTATGCACGAGCCGCAGTTGCCGCAGACATACAAAAAGAACGTTGGATGGATCTCTATGTGATGGATAATGGAATGGGATTTGTTCATCCTAACACAGGAGAAGACGTTATGAGAGAAGCGGTGCAACTTGGCAGAGGATTCGGAAAACATTCTGTCTATGGCCAAGGTGTGAATCTAAGCTTAGTACAACCAAACGAAAGCGTCCTTATTTCAGTGGATTCTTTGATAAGAAAACCAGGACCTTATACAGGATTCTCGCCTGTCGAACCTGCACCGCCGGCACATCAAGGAATTAAAGGAACCTTGGTGTGTGGAAGGTTTTATCATCCGCGGGTACAGGATGAAATGAGGAGAACTTGTTAAAGAGCATTAAGAATTTTTACAAATTCTTCAGGAGATAGGGTCTTAACCCCCCTGAATTCAGGGATACTTAAAATGTGCTTCTTATCTTGACTGACGAGGTACTGTGCTTTTCCAGCAATCGCAACTTCAAAGAATTTATTATCTTGGGGATCATTTTTTACAATATCAAGTTTTTCTGTGGGGGATACAAGTATCGCATTTTCCATGATTGATTTTCTCCATGCTTCTATCGTGTCTTCGGGCATCTCAATTTTAAAGTCTTGTAGTGTATCAACTAATTCTTTGATCAGTTCAAGAGAAGTTATCAAAATGAGCCTCTCATCACGCCAAGCATCAATAATTTCTGAACAGAGGTTACCTTCCCAAAAAATTCCAGATATGAAGATGTTTGTATCTAAGATAACCGATATACTCATCGAGCGCGCACCCTCGTAACTGATTCATCAACATCACGGGGTGTTAATCCTTTCTTTTTAACGAAATCTCGTGTTTTCTTGAGAAGTTTATCAAATCCTTTGAAAGAAGGAGTCTCTATTTTTTTTAAGATAACGGTATCATCCGTCCCCATGACGATAAATTTTTCTCCAACATGGAGATGCAAACGGTCTCTTACTTCTTGCGGAATAACGACCTGTCCTCGGGAACTCAAACTTGTAATTTCGAGTGTTGCCATATCAATGCGCCTCCGAATAAGTAGATCTTATTAGTAAGATTATCTTATATATAAAGCTTTCCTCATTTTTAAAAAAGAAGGTTAGAGTACCATCATCAACTGCGTCCGTAATAGTTCTGCAGTAATCTTTGCAAGACTGTCGAAATAGAGCAATGCACGGACATGGCTTGGGGATTTGGTGTGATCCAGCAGTGTTTCAAACTCATTATGAAATTTCCGATATGAGCTGTCAATCTTGACAGCTTTTTCAACGTTGAATTTGAAAAAGAGGGATTGATATTCTATAAAGAGATGAACAACACGTCGAAAATCTTTTTGTTCTTTATCACTAAATACAACTTTTCTTGTCGTTATGTAATCAGCAAACTCTTTTAATTGATCGCCAATCTGTTCAAGGAAGGTAACGAGTAAGAACATCGTCTGCGTATGCTTAAAATCTTCATAGCCTTTCTTATTCAGCATGCGAAGGCATAAAAAACAAAAGCGGTTCACATTCAGATCCATGGAAACAATATGGTCAAAGTTTGTTTCATGGTTTTCGATGCCTTTTGCCAATTCATCGTACATATTTTGAAGCAGAAGAAAGACGCGCCTCAGCATGGGCTGGAATTCCACATGCTGCATACCTGAAAGGTCTTTTGTAACCAGCCGATTCTTGCTTTGCTCAATGATCTCAAAGCCAATAAATTGGTTGAGGGGCTTTTGAGGCAGTTTCTGGATCAGCTCAGGGTTTTGGGAAGTGAGTGTTAATTCATCAACACCTTTGACATAGAGCGCTGAGAGGCCAAAATTGATGAGTGAAGAAAGATTAGTGATATCCAGCTCAGTTGCTTCGGTTCTCGCTACTTTTTCAGCGGCGACAAGAAGGTTGTTGTCTTTCTCGAGGATCTCGACTTCGTCTCCTTTCTTAAGCCGGTGCTTCTTGGTCCATTCTCTCGGCATGGAGAGCATGAGGGTCACTCCGCCCTGTTCTACTAATCTGCGTTTCATGAACATAGGGTATTTGAACTGATATTTATAGTTATCTATTTCCTATAAATAATTAGATATATCTATATAGTTTATAGGTAATTTATATATATTTTCTCGTTGAACGTCTGCCTCAAAGAGTCCCCTAGAGGGAGAGGTTGGTACTATGAAAACCAAACATATCAAACACATCATAATGCTTTGTCTGCTCGTCGCAGTGCTTGCTCTTGCAGGCTGCGGAGCAGAGATTAAAGAAAAACAGGTGAACACACCGATTAAAGTGGGTGTTGTTCTGCCGTTAACAGGGCAGGTTGCTGATTTAGGTCTTTCTGTAAAGGAGGCTATCGAAATGGCTGTTGAAGAAATCCACGCAGAAGGAGGCGTCAATGGACGGCCTATCCAGCTTATTTTTGAAGATGGCATGTGCGATCCTAAAACTGCTTCCAACGCAGGAAACAAATTAATCAATGCAGACAAAGTAAAATATATTATTGGCGGATTTTGTTCAGCCGAAACCTCTGCATTTGTTCCGGTAAGCAACGAACAACACGTATTGCAGATTTCACCGACGTCCTCTGCGCCGGCATTAAGCCAGGCAGGACCTTGGTTCTTTAGAGTGTATCCTTCAGATGCTTACCAAGGAGTTTTTGGAGCTGAATATGCGTACAACAAACTCGGTGCTCGAAAAGCAGGCGTCATTTATGTCCTTGATGACTGGGGAACCGGCATTAAAGATACCTTTGTCAAACGATTCAAGGAATTAGGTGGTGAAGTTGTTGCTGTTGAAGGCATCAACAAAGATGATAACGATGCACGTACTCAGCTTACCAAACTGAAGAGCGCAGGAGCTGATTTCATTTACATGCCTACCTTTGCAGGCAATGCAGCTGCGGTTCTCAAACAGAGAAAAGAGCTAGGCTGGAATGTCAAAGTCCTTGGGGGTGATGGAGCAATTGATGAAACGGTTGTCAAAATTGCCGGCGACGCATCGGAAGGCTTTATGGCATCAGGTGTAGACACGAATCCTTCTGCTGAAGTAAAACAGAAATTTAAGCAACGAACAGGCTACGACTTTAAGCTTGGAAGCGATCATGGGTACGATGCTCTCAAGATTTTAGTGCATGTCATGAAGAAAGTAGGAGCTGATGACAACGACAAAGTACGCCGAGAACTTGAAAAAACAACCTACAACGGAATCACCGGCACCATCAAATTCGATGAGAATGGCGATGTGGTGGGAGCAAAGTACAAACTCCGCGTTGTCAAAAATGGCAAGTTCGAGATGATGGATGAGTAAACTATTTTTTATTATTTTTTCCTTTTATTTTTTCTAGAGAGGTTTAGAAAAGGGTGAGTTGGTGGAGAGAGCAGTATGAGCTTAGAAACACGAGTAACGGATATCCATGAATGGGTTGTGAATGCATTAGAGGAAGATCTCTATCGAAAGCATGTGGGAAGGTTTGAGGTACAACATGGAGAAGGAGGATTTGTTTTAGGTAGTAGATCTGGTTTAGAAGGACAGGTTCATATTGGAAAAGGAAATAGTGGTATTGAACGTTATGATCTTCGCTTAGGACTCAATCAAGAAATTGTACCAGGAGCCGATCAGCATCCTGATTATGTGACAATAAGTTATATCAAAAGACCGACAGGAAGAGATGTACGTGGGCTTTTTGAGGTGCATATCGGCTACGCGCCGTCGGTTGCGGCAGATCTTCTTGGACAAACGGACCAATGGAGATGGAATATTCTCACAAAAACAGAAGCTTCTGATAAACCCCGACGCGGACAGATCACTGAAGCAACCCTCGACTGGATCTACGACCAACTGGTAACCTATCGTGATCCTTCTCCTGAAGAAAAAGCAAAACAGCTTGGAAGACTGTTGACGTGTGGAGATAAACTGGAAGGGAAATTCCATTACGCAAGCCTTGGCATTAATCCTGCAAAGGTTGAACCTGATCTTGCTGTTCCCCTTGAAGGGGTGTGGACGATTGAACGCATAGAAAGACCGCATCGTGGAAGATTGTTCATACTGACCGCACCTATTAGCTATAAAGATGGTCATGGTGGTCTGTACAAAACAACCGGTTATAGTCTTATAGTGAGTCATAGCCGTGTTGACAAAGTATTCGATGGACACGAATATCAACCTGAAAAGAAAGAAGGAGAACAACCTCAGATTACCAACTTCAACCCCACCGAAAACCCCCACATCCTCACTCAAGCCCTTGATGCGATTGCCAGAAGGGTTGGGCATAATTGGAGATAGAAAGATGACAACAGGAGGAACATTAAGATTTGAAGAAGGTATTGATGTACAGGTACGTGTATATAATCCTGCCAACAGATCAGATGCTGATCGCGAACGACTCTTTGAAGAGTCCAGAAGCGACGCTGAAGCATTGGAAAAAAGAGTGCAGGATAGCAGAACCTTTGTTCCTGTGTCTGATTATCTTGCATTGCTTGCTTCTTTCGAACCAAGTTATGTGATGGTGTGGTATGGCTGTGATGATCTTCTATCTTGGAAAGGAAATGAGATCTACGAAGCAAACGTAAAAGATGGACAACAAGCAAAAGTAGTGATTGAACAGATCGTACGTATAGCTGGACCCATGGCTCAAGTAAAACAGGGAATAGGTGTGCCGACAAATCTTGATCGTATTGCGTTAGCGTACGCAACGCAAACAACAGAAGGAAGAAGAACACTCAACTTTCAATTTGGTTCAAGCAATCCGATGATGCTCTGGCGCGAAATGTTTAATGTGTATGTCGCTGAAGGGTTTGAACAACCTGCACAAGAACAGCCACGAAGTTTGTATCAGAGATTTGTAGATTGGGTGAGAACATGAACGAACCATCACACACACCAAGATTAACGATTCGAGAAAAAGTAGACCAGCTTTTTGCGAATGCCCAACCCGCAGGAGTAGTACACTGGTTTTTTCCATATCAAGAAAATAAGTATGGTGGTGAATGGGAAATCAATGGAGAGGGACAAGAACCCTATGTGTGCTTAAGAAACCCCGAGCATGAAATGATCATAAAACAAGTAGCAAACATCCTGTTCTTTAATGTACGAAAACTCGATGCGATCCCCATGCGGAGAGCCTTAGATCCTCGTTTCTCTTATCTTGACCATGTTCGTGTGGATAGGCCATTCGATCATCCTGTTATCAACGACGTTTTAGATTCGATGGCAAATCTGACGGATACCAGTGGAAAGCACAAAGATGAGACAAAGGCTTAAATAAACATACACATCCCCCACAATCATGATACCCCGAGTGAGTAAAGTACCCAACCTGAACGTCAAACCCGAAGACGTCACGCTTGATGATGTGATCCAGACAGCAGATAATGCTATGCAGTGGTTTGTTTTTTATGCTGCAAATACATTTCCGATGGTTGCAAGCATCGAAGCAGCACAAGATTATTTTTCAGCACTGGATGGAGTAGCCTACACTATACCTGAAGGGATTCAAATTATGGCGCCGCCACCTATTCCTGGAATGATGGAAGGGATGCCAACACTCGTGCCTGTGCAAATGAGTGCAGAAGGACATACTGTAGATTTTGCATGGAGAAGCCAAGGAAATGCGTATACTTTTGAGATAGAAAAACGTGTGCAAGGAAAATCAAGATTTATGGTAAAAATTGCCCACGTTCCTGACGAAGAGCATTTTGGAATCATGATAACGTATGCAAGGAAAGATTTTCAACCACAGATGAGAATGCTGGTGCAGGAAGGAATCAATCCAAAAACCCAACACGGAATAAGGGAATATGTAAATGAAGCAAGAGAGAATAGGATGGGAGTACATGAAATGACCCCCTACGAAGCCTTGCAATGGATTCATCTTGCAACCGCACATGTGTTTTATGACAGACGGCTGGCGGAAATGGATGCAGAAATAGGTGCACGCAGGTTGGAGAGACAATCACCAACATCAGCATCAAGAAGACCGAATTAATACCTAACAAACTATTTAAACCATAACAAAAAGAAGCTTCCCATGTCCGTCACTGCACAGCTCATCGCAAATGGAATCATCGCAGGAGCCATCTATGCCTTAGTAGCTCTCGGCTATACGATGGTGTACGGCATTCTCAAATTCATTAATTTTGCACATGGGGAAGTCTTGATGATGGGTGCGTATTTTGCGTACACCTGTGTCAATTATCTTGGCATGCCGATCTGGCTTGCACTCTTAGTTGCCATGGCGTTATCAGCACTCTTAGGAGTTATTATTGAACGCGTTGCGTACAAACCCTTGCGTTACTCAGGAAGACTTGCCCCCCTCATCACCGCTATTGCTCTTTCCATCTTTCTCCAAAGCATGGCGCTTATTATCTGGGGCAGTGAAATTCGAACCCTCAGACAAGGATCAGTCAGCAAAGGCAATGAAATTTTTGGGGCAGTGATTACGAATAACCAACTTCTTATCATTGCAACAACCGTTGGTGTTTTGATCATACTCCATCTCTTCCTCAAATACGCAAAACTGGGAAAAGCAATGCGCGCAGCAACTGACAACTTGCCGTTAGCAGCAACGATTGGCATCGAAGTGGACAAAGTGATTGGGATTACGTTTGCAATCGGTTCAGCCTTAGCAGCGCTCGCAGGAGTGCTCGTGGGTATTGAACAAAATATTGAACCAACGATGGGAATAACGTTAGGAATCAAAGCCTTTACTGCAGCAGTGGTCGGAGGCATTGGAAATATCCAAGGAGCAGTGCTGGGCGGTTTTGCTGTTGGGCTTATAGAAAATATTGGCATCTGGTTTATCCCCTCAGGATACAAAGATGCGATTGCATTTTTAGTCTTAGTCATCATGCTCATTTTCAGACCATCAGGAATTTTAGGAACCAAGAAGGAAGAAGAAATGGGAAAAACAGAAAGCTTATTCGGCTAAAACAAGAGACAAACAGGTTACACGCATGGCATACCTTGAACATTTACTGGTGTTGGCGAGCATCTATATTATTCTCAGCGCGAGCCTCAATATTATTATTGGATTTACAGGTATGTTAAATTTAGGCCATGCTGCATTCTTTGGTATTGGCGCATATATTTCAGCACTGCTTGCAAAAGTGATTGGGTTGTCCTGGATTGCATCCGTGATTTTTGGCATCATTGGCGCAGCGCTTGCAGGAGTCCTCATCGGAATTCCCTGCCTCAGACTGCGAGGAGATTATCTTGCGATTGCAACCCTCGGATTTGGAGAAATTATTCGTGCAGTGATGAAAAACTGGACCAGTGTTACCCGGGGTCCTTTAGGTATTCCAGGAATTCCTAAACCCGAACTCTTAGGATACCGATTTGCAAGTGTCAATGAATTTCTGCTGTTATCAGTCGTGATCATGATCATTTCAGTCTGGCTCATTCATAGAATCATCCATTCGCCCTTTGGAAGAGTCCTCCGTTCGATCCGAGAAGATGAAATTGCATCTCTGTCGTTGGGAAAAGATATTATAAAATACAAACTTCTTGCACTGGCCATCGGAGCAGGATTTGCAGGGCTTGCAGGATCGCTGTACGCACATTATATCACGTTTATTGACCCGACCACTTTTACTTTTACAGAAACGGTGCTCATGGTTTCCATGGTTGTCCTGGGAGGTATGGGAAGCTTAACCGGTTCGATCATCGGAGCAATTATTCTTACCTTACTGCCAGAACCGATTCGTTTTGTACAGCTTCCAACCAATGTGGTTGCTGCGTCACGGCAGATTATCTACAGCGTAGCCCTCATTTTGCTGATGTTATTTAGACCAACAGGAATCCTGGGGGAAAATCCCAACAGAAAAAACAAGATCCTTTATTTTTTCAAGCATCTTGCTTGGAAAATAGGATTACGAACGAATAAGCCTGAACAACTGATATAAATGCATCAATTGATGGAGACACCTTGCATATGAAACCCCTCCTTGAAATTGAACACCTCAACAAGAGCTTTGGTGGAATCAAAGCAGTCAATAGCTGCAGCTTCATCGTACCCCATGGAAAAATTGTAGGCCTTATCGGACCGAATGGTGCAGGAAAAACAACGGTTTTTAATCTGGTCACTGGTTTTCTGTCGTCGGATTCAGGAAAAATAAAGCTCGACGGCGTTTCCTTGGTTGGCATGAGTCCTGACCGCATTGCAAGAATGGGCATCAGCAGAACCTTTCAGATGATCCGCTTATTTCCGCACATGACGGTGATTGATAATATGATGCTTGCCATCAAAAATGAGCGCGAGGGTTTGTTCGATGCAGTCTTCAGAATCCCACCGCTCAGCACTGAAGAGAAACACAACGAAGAACGATGCATGGAAATGCTGGAGTATGTCGGACTTGAAACCAAAAAGCATGAAAAAGCGAAAAATCTCAGCTATGGACAGCAAAAACTCCTCGAAATTGCCCGCGCCTTGATTGCAGATCCTGAAATCCTCTTGCTTGACGAACCCGCTGCAGGAGTGAACTTAACCATGCTGAAAAAAATCGGCGATCTGCTCAAGAAACTCAGGAGCCAAGGAAAAACCATCCTTATTATTGAACACAACATGGAATTTATTATGAATCTCTGTGATACCGTCGTGGTGCTGGACTATGGCCAGGAAATTGCAGTCGGTGCACCGCACCAGGTCAGAAAAAACAAGAAGGTGCTGGATGCGTATCTTGGAAATATTGATGTAAAAATTGTGACCTAACCTAAAAGCAAAATGAAAACAACAAAGCAGGAACACAAAATGAGAACAGGAAGAACAGAGAATCCCCTTCTTCAAATCAAAGGACTCAATTCGTGGTACGGACAAGTTCAAATTCTCCACGATGTCCACTTGCAGGTGCATCCGCGAGAAATGGTCTGTATTATTGGACCTAATGGCGCCGGAAAATCAACGATTTTGAAAAATGTATTCGGCCTCATTGCAAAGAACCAGGGAGAGATTCTTTTTGAAGGAAAAAGTATCAGGAAAATGGCGCCGGAAAAGGTCGTGCGCCACGGTATTTCGATTGTACCGCAGGGAAGAAGCGTCTTTCCGAGCTTGACTGTACGCGAGAATCTTGAACTGGGAGCCTATATTCGAGCAGGATCAGAATCAGCGAGCATCGAACAGGACATCCGAAAAATCTTTGACAAATTCCCGAAACTAAAGGAAAGACAGCATCAAAAAGCAGGATTGCTTTCAGGAGGAGAACAGCAGATGGTTGCCATTGGCAGGGCCTTGATGATCAAACCTAAACTCCTGCTGCTCGATGAGCCTTCGCTTGGGTTAAGCCCGCAGATGAAGCAGGTTATTTTTGAAAAGATTGTTGAGATTAACAGAAAAGATGGCATTGCGGTTCTTGTCGTCGAACAAAACGCACGGCTGAGTCTTGCCTTGTCTGATTATGCATATGTTTTGGAGCTTGGGCACAACCGATTAGAGGGAGATGCCAAGAGATTACTCAAAGACAAGAGAGTTGCAAAGTTGTATTTGGGTGGGGCTTAGAATAGGGTTATACAACCCATAAAGATCTCTCGGAATTCTTTCGGCCCGTTCGTAAATCTTACGAAATCAAGCCCTTGTTTTCGGAAAAACTCCTGAGCAAACCGGAAATCTTCCGGTTGCACCGGAAACATTCCGATTTTTTTGTGCAAAGGTTTATTAATTCCAAGATTCTAACAAAGGAGTATGGAAATCATCAGAAAAACAGTGGAACTTTTGAATCATAATAAGATATACGAGATTATCCCCGTTTTGATGATACTCATTATGATTCTGTTATTTGTTTATGCTTTTAGAGGATGGTTTGTATGAATGAAAAGCTTACCACCCAACAGATTGTTTCCGCGCTGATCAACCTTTTTGTTATGATTTTATCTCTGTTTGTAATCGTATCATTACTTTTAAAACTCACAGGACATAGCCCGACGAGTGAACAAATTTTAGTGAGTTCACTTATTGTATTATTAACGGGATATGGAGGTGTATTCAAAAAATATGGAGATATACGAATAGATCACCTGGAAGAAAAAATGGACCTTAAGTTTGACCACATTGGAAATCGTGTAAATATGTTCGAAAGACAGATGGATCAGCGTTTTAGTGCATTAGAAAAACAGATGGAATTTCGGTTCTCACGCATTGAGAAGAAATTAGGGATTGTGTAAGGCGAGTACCATCTACATCGAAGCCTGCAACCATCCCACCTCATCAATCTCCAGCTTGAGTTCTTGGCCAAGCTTCTCTGCAAAACAGGCATCATGCTTGCAGAGGAGCTGAAGATAAGGAATCACCTCTCTCACTGCTCGTGCAGAAGAGAGATGCAGGACAGAACTCAATTTTTGAGCAATGCTCTTCCGATGAGAAAACTTCATGTTCGCCTGCCAAATCCTCAGCAAGCGGTGCGTTTGTCGATAACTTAACGTGGGTTTATACTTTTCATCTTTTGCAACAGCAACACCGGCTGAGAGATACGCTTGGATATACACCAAAAATCTCCAATGCTGCCAGCGTCGGATTCTTCTATTCATGATGTCGGCGCGGGAAAGAAAGTCGTATGCTCGTGCACGGTCTGCAGGCTTTTCGTATTCGCGCGGAAGATTCTCATCAAGCCAAAGCAGGGCTTCATTATAATCCAGCGCAAGCTGGTCAAAGGCTTCTAAGGCAATTGCGGGATCAAGGGTCTTGAAAACGCGCATCAAGGCTTCTTCGATTTGGGTTTTGGTTTCTCTTCCCCCAAGAACTGAAAGGTCTGCTTTGCTGAGTTTTTTGCCATCGAGAAGTACCGAAGTGGCAACTTGAAGATCAGTTATTGCTGCACGCATATCTCCTCCTGCACTACGCGATAACGAAGCTAAGGCGTTTTCATCATAGGGGATATGTTCTTTGTCACAAATGGCCTTCAGTAGGTGAGCAATAATCTTTGGATCAAGTGCAGGAAACTCAATGAGCTGGCATTGCTTTTTTATGGGCTTGAGTTTCTCATCTTCAGGATCAACCATGGTGCAGATGACTGGAAATGAAGATTCCTGTAACAATGCACTCAACTCAGACAGACAACCCCGGTCATCTGTTCCTGACAAACCATCGATTTCATCCAGAAGAATGAGTTTTCCGCGGTAAAATAAAGATTGCTGTTGGGTTGCAGCACCAAGAATGGTGTGGATTGCTTCTTTATTGCGGGTGTCAGACGCATTGATCTCTAGGATTTCATAGTTAAGGTCTTTTGCAAGGGCATGGACGCTTGAGGTTTTTCCAGAACCAGAAGGACCATGCAAAAGCAGGGCTTTGCTTCCTTTTTTGAATGATTGGACTGCTGTTTTGAGTGTAGCGATCGCTATTTCAGTCTGACCCATAAAATCGTTGAGAGATTTTGGCTTGTAGGTGTGCGCCCAGCTCATAATACAGGGGAAAGACAGTCAGTTTAAAATGTTTTAGGAGGTTTGGGTCTTGGGCCATGAGAAAATTTAAAAATTCGAGGAGTATTAAAAGGAGGTATCAGTATGAAAAGAGAAAGGGAGCAGGAAAAGTAGCAAAAAACGGATGTGATACGATGGCGATAAAAGAAGATGTTTCTAATTCAACGATTGCAGTTTTGCTGGTTTTGACGATCCTTGTTTCAGTTGTAGGAACCTGGACAGTGCTGGATAAAACCAAGCAGAAACTTGATCAAAACACCGCAGTGACGGGATTGGCAGTTGAAGAGGTGCAAGAAGTGCAGAACGAAGTTGATGAACAGCCTGTACCACCTGTGGAAACTGAAGAAGCAGTGAATGAAGAAATCATCTACAAAGAAGATGAGGAAGACAAAGAGGATAACAAGGAAGATATTCAACCTGGAGAATAAACAGATGTTGCATATCAAAAAACGGCTGGCTATGCTCTTGATTGGTGCAATGGCCTTGGCAGTTCTGGGAACCTTTGTCAGCATCAAAAGTATAGAACAATCAGATGTTACCGGTGCAGTAAGCCTTGAAGGAATACGGCTTGAAGAAGCACCGCAAGGGTTGTTTGAAGATCAGCTTCATTTTACCGAGGATGAAATTCTTGCTATGACGTCAGAAGAAAAAGAAGAATTAAAGCAGTTAGGAATTCTTGATATTGATGAGTGAAAATGTGAGAAACAAGGCACTTACTGTTTGTCTGCTTTCTTGACCTCAATCAGTTCAAGATCGAAATGGAGTGTTTTTCCAGCAAGAGGATGATTGACATCAAGCATAATCTTGTCGTTTTCAATTCTGTCAATCTTAGCACGGATCACACGGCCGTCAGGACTTTGCAGGGTTAACAGCAGACCGGGTTGAGGATCCATGTCTTTGGGCAAACGATCCTTGGGAACCGGAAGCACGAGTTTTGGATTCTTGTCGCCGTATGCATCTGCCGGCTGAATCGTGACTGACTTCTTTTCACCTTGTTTCATACCGAGAACAGCAGCATCAAAGCCTTTGATGACTTTGCCTTCGCCAACCGTAAATGCGATCGGCTCCCGGCCTTCAGAAGAATCAAAGACCACACCATCAGGAAAGGTGCCTTTGTAATGTATTTTGATGCTGTCGCCGTTTTGCACTTTCTTGGCTGTTTCGGTTGCCATGTGAATTTGTAGAAAAGAAGAGATATAAAAGGTTTGTGAAAATACAACACAAAACAATATAAACCAAAAAGATTTGAGGAGGTTCATGGCCATTGTTACGTTTCAAGAACTCATTGATTTAGTCATTATGACGCTTGCTCTCGGCTATATCTTTAAAGATACGTTTCATATTCCCGTTACTGCAGAAACTGTTGATGTTGTTGATTATTACAAAAACAAAGCGCGAGGATTGCTCACACAAGACTTCTGGTATGCTGCACTTATTACTGCACCGGCAGTCTTATTTCACGAATTAGGGCATAAGTTTGTTGCGCTGGGGTTTGGATTAAATGCTATATTCCATGCCCACTACACGTTTTTAGCGCTGGGAGTGATTTTGAAAGCACTGAATTTCGGATTCATCTTCTTTATTCCTGGCTATGTGAGTTATCAAGCGTTTCAATTAGAAGCCTGGAAGTCCATGCTGATCTCAGGTGCAGGACCGTTTGTGAATCTTCTTCTTTGGGTGGGTTGTAAGATGTATCTGCGTTATGCTGTGCATCAACGCAAAAAGCTTTCTGACCGCGTAAGGAATGTACTGGTGTTTACTGCAAAGATCAACCTATTTTTGTTTATCTTTAACATGCTTCCGATACCTCCTTTTGACGGGTTTAAGTTCTTTACAGGACTGTGGAAGGTTCTTACTGGAGCACCGTAAGGTTTATAGGGTGTGGCATTTTTCTTCTTTATTATGGGACGAACAGGACAAAGACATTTGCCATTTGACGAACACTTCTTTGACCGAGAAAGAAAGACGCCTGAGCAGTTGAAAGAGTTGTGGTATTTTCTTGGAGCTTCGTGCGTAAGCTATGCCCTGCACCTTCCCAATCGAAGAGGGAGTCATTGTAATGTGTGGGCTTCCCCGCGTCGCGAACTCATAGAAACAATCAAACGCTGTTTGAAAAGTGACCACACCCTCAGTTACCGGGATGATGGAAGACATCGAGAATGGAAACTTCAAATAGTCAGTGAATCGTTGGCAGTCAGGTTAAGTACAGAGTATGGGTTAGGTCAAAATCGTATGGAGCATGAGATACCGGAGGACCTTCCGACAACCTATCTTGATCATTTCGTCCGCGGATTGTACGATGGAGGAGGAAAATGTGCAGTGTATGCACGTACTCCGGGAAAACGGAGCATCCATGAACACGTAAGTCTGAGAATCCAATTGAGCGAAGCACTGCGAAATGAGTTGTACGGAATTCTTTTGAGAAGAGCAAATATCCCTCCAGGGATAAATGTGTATAATGACTCACCCCGCCACTTAAACTTTACAGGGGGAGCGATTCATCGCATTGCAGATTACATGTATCGGGACTGGGGATGTATTGAATCGCATGGACTGTATGTCCCTGATAAGCTCGACGATATTGTGAGTCATGCAGGTTTTCCACGACCAGGAAAAACAGCAACGCCTCCGATAGCAGCATCAGCATCACGAGCGTAACCTTTAAATATGTCCGCATCTTTCATAGCTAATGCACCAAATAAAAATTCATACGAATCATAAAAAGAGTATTGATAGTTTTTCTAGAGTGTGCTCACGTCTTGAGGTGAAGTGCTATGGCTAAATACATCTTTGTTACAGGGGGAGTTATTTCTAGTGTAGGGAAAGGGATTATTACGTCTTCTATTGCTAAACTCATGGAAGCACAAGGCTACAAGATCACTGCCATGAAAATTGATCCGTACTTGAACCTTGATGCAGGAACCATGAGGCCAACCGAACATGGAGAAGTCTATGTGACTGAAGATGGTTTTGAAACTGACCAAGATCTTGGAAACTATGAACGCTTCACCAATACCACCACGCTGAGAGACAACAGCGTCACAACAGGGCAAATCTATCTCAAAGTGATTAAAGATGAACGGGAAGGGTATTATGAAGGAAAATGTGTTGAGTTTATCCCTCATGTTCCTCTTGAAGTCATGAGAAGAATCAAGCAAGTTGCATCCAGCAACAATGCAGAGATCGTACTGGTGGAGATGGGAGGAACTGCAGGAGAATATCAGCTTTTTCCCTTTCTTGATGCGATGCGAAGAATGCGCTATGACGGCGAGGAAATGGTTCACATTCATGTGGGATACCTCCCCATTCCTTCAAAAGTAGGAGAACAGAAGAGTAAACCCTTGCAACGATCAGTCTTTGACTTGCTCAGTGTAGGGGTGCGTCCTGATTTTATCATCGGCAGATCCATGAGGCCGTTAGATGAAGAGCGTAAGGCAAAGATTGCGATGAACTGCAACGTCAGAAAAGAACGGGTTCTTTCTGCACCGGATGTGGATCTCATCTATGATGTCCCCCTTATCCTCAAAGAGCAAGGCTTGGATAAGATGGTTTGTGAAAAACTTAAGCTGGAGTATCAAGAAGAAACCAAGGATATGCATGCATGGAAAGAGCGGGTGGAACATATTAAAAAAGATACGAATGATGAAGTCATAATTGCCATTGTGGGAAAATATTTTGATACCGGAAGCTTCTCATTGGAAGATTCGTATATCAGTGTCATTGAATCCATCAAACATGCTGGTTGGCATCACCAAGTCAAGCCAAAAATAGTATGGAGTGATTCTAAGGCGTACGAAAAAGATCCTGAAAAACTGAAAGAACTTTCCAAAGTAGACGGGATTATTGTACCAGGTGGATTTGGAGAGCGCGGTGTTGAAGGAAAGATCCGTGCAATCCACTATGCACGGGAAAATAAAATCCCCTATCTGGGACTCTGTTATGGCATGCAGCTCGCTGTTGTTGAATTTGCACGGCATGTCTGCAAACTCGAACGTGCACACACCACCGAGATTGACAGAGACACACCCTATCCAGTGATTGATATTCTTCCTGAACAGAAAAAGAACTTGGCAGATAAGAACTTTGGCGCATCGATGCGATTAGGAAGCTATCCTGCACGCTTGAAAAAAGGAACACAGATCCAGGGGTTGTATGGAAAAGATGTCATTACCGAACGCCATCGCCACCGCTGGGAGTGCAACCGTGAATTCTTGAGTTTGTTGGAAAAGAACGGACTCGTGATTGCAGGAAAAAATGATGAAAAAGATTTAGTGGAGTTTGTAGAGCTTCCCAAGGCCATGCATCCTTACTTTGTCGGAACGCAGGCGCATCCTGAATTTAAATCTAAGTTTATGAAACCGGCACCCTTGTTCATGGGTTTGCTCCAGGCTGCGAAGGAAAGAAGGCTTGGTTCTCAGAAGCAGAAGAAGGTCGTAACAAGCACCCTCACTGCCCAATAAATATATAAATACCCTGGCTTCCTGGCACGTCCATGGATGCTATTTCCAAAAAAAAGAAGCGCAGAGAGCTTGCCCGGCTCAAAGAGCTTAAAAAACAGGGTCTTCTCGCTCACGGACAGGCTGGACAAATACCGGTTGCACAGGCACATACAAAACAGAAAACAAGTCCTGCAGAACACCATGAACAAGGTAAAGGTTCTTTCTTCTCTCCCTTCTTACATCCCATCAGATCCTGTTATGAACACCACTACAAAAAACTGCTGATTATTCCCATGCTCATTCTGATCCTTGCAATAGGACAGATTGCATTCCAGGTTGCAACAACAGGGGATTTTATCCATAAGGGAATTTCTCTCAAGGGAGGAATTACGGTCACCATCCCTGGAACAACCGTGGATCTTGATCAACTTGAACAAACCCTTGCAACTGCTTTTCCGGAATATGAAATAGGGTTGCGTACCTTAACACGTGAAGGACGCACTTCAGGATTTGTACTTGAAGCAGATATTACGGATCAGCAGAAGATTGATGAAAATATTGCGTTGCTTGAAAAAGAAACAGGAATGACACGAGACTCCTACACCATCGAAAGCGTCGGTTCAAGCTTGGGAGAAAGCTTCTTTAAAGAGACGCTGATTTCTTTGCTGATTGCCTTTGTCTTCATGGCATGCGTGGTGTTCTTTTACTTTAGACAACCTATTCCTTGCTTGGCTGTGGTGCTTGCTGCAGGTTCAGATATTATTGTAACGATTGCTGTGGTGAATGTGATCGGATTAAAGATTTCCACAGCAGGTATTGCTGCATTCTTGATGTTGATTGGATATTCAGTAGATACCGATATTTTGTTATCAACCCGTGTTTTGAAACGAAGAGAAGGAACCGTACTTCAAGCAGTGTATGGTTCAGTCAAAACAGGACTGACGATGATGATTACCACGATTGTTGCGGTGGTGGTTGGTCTTTTTATTACTGAATCAGAAGTCTTACGGCAAATTATGCTTATTGTGTTGATTGGATTGATGGTAGATCCGATCATGACCTGGATCCAAAATGCAGGCTTATTGCGCTGGTATTTAGAAGTCCAAGAAGCAAAGAAAAAGCAGGAATAAGAAGGATAAGAAGATGCATAAGAAGAAAGCGTGAACCAAACATGGCTGTTGTTGACAAACTCAAACGCGTCTTTACCAGAATTCGAGTGATTATCTTAGTGATAGCGCTCATTCTTGCGGTGCTTGCGATCCACCCCCAAGCAGATACTGAAGGGGTGGCTATCCGAACTATTATGAAAGACAGTGCAGCGTTTGAAGCAGGCATGCAGGGGCCTAAGGCAACCGATACTCCAACATCTCGGGAAGTGATTAAGTCAGTCAATAATATCCCGATCAAAAATGTTGCAGAGTTTACTGCGCAGATAGAGAAGCTTCAGGCAGATGATACTGCACAAATTAAAACTGATCGCGGCTTTTATAGACTCATCATAAAAAGCGACAATCTTACGGGCAAAAAACAGGATGTTGGCGTTAAGGTGTATCCTGTTCCTAAAACGAATATCAGAAAAGGCCTTGATTTAGAAGGAGGAACGCGTGTTTTGTTAAAACCTGAAACAAAGCTTGCTCTCCAAGATATGGATTCTCTGCTGGATAATATGAAACAGCGATTAAACTTGTTTGGATTAACGGACATTGTAGTTCGTGCAACCAAGGATTTAAGCGGAAACCAATATGTCCTTGTTGAGATTGCAGGAGCAAATGAAGAAGAAGTCAAAGATCTTTTAGCAAAACAAGGTAAGTTTGAGGCAAAGATTGGCAACGACACTGCATTTGTCGGCGGAAGAGATATTGTGTACGTGTGCAGAAGTGCAGAATGCGCAGGCATTGATCCTCAAGTGGGATGCGGACCTGCAAGTGCAGGACCTGAAGGAAGCGGGCAGTTCTTTTGCCGGTTTAGATTTAGTATTTCCTTAACCCCCGAAGCAGCACAGCATCATGCAGATATCACCAAAGATATTCCCGTTGTATCAGCAGAGCCAGGAGCACGCGATGCGTACCTTGAAAAACCGCTGGACTTGTATTTGGATAATGAAAAAGTAGATACCCTTCAGATTGGAGAAGACTTGAAAGGACGAGCAGTGACAGAAATCGCAATTTCGGGATCCGGCACAGGAGTGAATAGAGAAACTGCGGTTGAAGATGCATTGAAGAGTATGAAACGATTGCAGACTGTGCTTATTACCGGAAGCCTTCCAATCAAACTCGAGATTGTAAAAACCGATGAGATTTCCCCTGTTCTGGGAAGCGAGTTTATTCGCAACTCATTCATTGTGGGATTCTTTGCATTGATTGCAGTCGTTGCTGTATTAGTGGTTGTGTATCGAAAACTGCTCATTACAATTCCGATTACGATTACGTTATTGTCAGAAATCCTCATCTTGCTTGGTTTTGCTGCTTTAATCGGCTGGGAGCTTGATCTTGCAGCAATCGCAGGACTGATTATTGCAATTGGTACGGGTGTGGATGACCAAATCGTCATGATTGACGAAGCCCTGTCCAAAAAGTCGCAGGAAATCTATAACTGGAAACAGCGCATTAAGAATGCATTTATTATCATTATGGCTGCGTACTTTACCACGGTTGTAGCGATGATCCCTCTGCTCTTTGCAGGTGCTGGTTTATTGAAAGGATTTGCATTCACGAGCATTGTGGGAATTTCTATTGGGGTGTTTATCACCCGACCAGCCTTTGCTGCGTTTATTGAGGAGCTGTTGAAGGAGTAGGGGCTGTTCTAATTTTTGACAATCTTAATAAATCCTAAGTTGTAGAGGTAACACTATGCTAGTCAAACTCAAAACCGATGTGGTCGTTATCTCGTTAGGGGGTTCGCTTATCTGCCCAGATGGGTTAGATGTTCCCTTCTTAAAAAAGTTTAGAGCATTGATTGAAGACTTCCCTGAAAAGAAGTTCAGCATTGTGTGCGGCGGTGGAAAGCTTGCACGCAATTATGCCTCAGGAGCAGGCGAGATTACTGCAGTAAGCGAAAAGGATCTTGATTGGATTGGGATTCGATCAACACACCTCCATGCAGAAGTGGTCAGAGCATTGTTTGATGATTTTGCATATCCCGAGATTATTGTGAACCCCACCAAAAAACTGAGAACCAAAAAGATGATTTTGGTGGCAGGCGGATGGAAGCCAGGCTGGAGCACGGATATGGATGCAGTGCTCCTTGCTAAAAATATCGGAGCAAAACTGGTGATTAATCTTTCTAATATTGATCATGTGTATGACAAAGATCCCAGAAAATATAAAGATGCAAAGAAGATTGTGGAAATCAGCTGGGATGCGTTCTTGAAGCACATTGTGGGAGAAAAATGGAAGCCTGGCATGAATACGCCGTTTGATCCCGTGGCAAGCAGAGAGGCAAAGAAAGCAGGGATTGATGTGATTGTAACGGATGGAAGAGATATAGAGAATCTTCGACACATTCTCGAAAAGGCGACGTTCTTTAAGGGGACGGTGATTCACCGCTAGATGAGTGAAATTAGGGGTGTTTCCTTTTCTTCTGTTTCTCTGTACTTCGTTTCGTACTCTCCTTCACCCAAGCTTCAAAGTCTGTATTGGCTTCAACACGAAACTTAAGGATTGCAGGAAGATCGTAACTGTGGAATTTGCGAATGCGCTTCTCAACCATTTTTGCAAGCGCTGAGGTGGTTTTCAAAATCAAAATACCCTCACAGCCTTGGTAGATCCGCTGCTGCCACCAGAATATCGAGGTAGCGGGAAACGCATTAGCGCAGGCAACCAGCTTTTCTTCAACCAGCCTTCTGCCGATAGCCGTAGCTTCGTCGATGTTGGCGCAAGGAACATAGAGGAGGGTGATCATGGGTCTGGTTGGAGGATTTGAGGTTTTTAAAGATTCTGAGCAAAAACAGGACAAAGACAGAGCAAGGTTTAAATATAACCAGATCCACAGAGAGGCTGTTACTACCTATCTGAACATGGCAAAAGCCCCAAAAATGACTTATGTGAACCTTGCGGGTTCCTATCAGTTTGATGAACAGTACCAGCTTCTTGATAAGATGGAGTTTTCGCTTCCTGAACAACTGGAACAGCTCCAAGAACAGGCTGAAAAGCTTGCAAAACAGCCCCAAGAAGTGCCGCAAGAAGTCTTCTTCAAAATCAGCCAGCAACTCTACCCCTCAGCCATCCAAAAACTGAGAACTGCAAACCTTTTCATCACCAAACAGCTCATCAAATCTAGCTTTAAACCGGATATTCTTGTTCTCCAAACCATTAATCACATCAAAGAACTGGAGAAAATCAGCAATATGCTTGCCAAGCGATTGCGGGAATGGTATGGGTATTACCTTCCTGAACTCGCAAAAAAAATTCAAGAACATGAAACCTTTGCAAATCTGATCCTGAAGCACAACAAAAAAGAACTGCTTAACGAGCTCCATCTGAGAGATATGGAATCCATGGGTGCCTCAATCAAAGAACAAGATCTTGTTCCGATCAAAATCCTTGCACAACAATTTCTTGCGGTGCTTGAACTCAAGAAACAACAAGAACAGTACCTCGATCAACTCGTACAAGAACATTTTCCCAACCTCTATCAAATCGGAGGATCGTTGATCACCGCACGACTCATGGCAAAAGCAGGAAGTCTTCAAAGATTGGCCTTGCTTCCTGCATCAACCGTGCAACTTCTGGGTGCAGAAAAGGCATTGTTTCGGCATTTGAGAACAGGATCTGCTGCTCCTAAATATGGTGTCGTGCTTCATCATCCTTTAGTCACCAAGGTTCCTCCAAAACAAAAGGGAAAAATGGCGCGGATGCTTGCGAATAAGATTTCTATTGCTGCAAAAGTGGATTATTATCAAACAGGAAAAACTGATCAGCAGATCATGAAAAAATTTGTACAGGAACTGGAAAAGAAAGCTGAACTCCTGCAAAAAATGAGACGCTGATATGGAACCTAACATGAAACTGCTCTTTATCACCGGAAACATGCAGAAAGCTGATGAGGTCAAGGCGATCCTTGCACCGATTGAAGTCGAGCAAAGGAAACTGGATATTCCTGAGATCCAAGGAACTGCAGAGGAAATTGCCCGGGAAAAAGCACGGCTTGCCTGTCAAGAACTGCAACAGCCTGTTTTTGTCGATGACACGAGTTTAGAAGTGCATGCTTGGCAAGGACTTCCAGGACCGTATATTAAAGAATTTTTAGATAAACTGAAGTCGCAGCAGTTCGCAGATATGCTTGA
>Ga0209541_10002580_pt1 | contig 34143 bp, 36 predicted proteins | sample RifCSPlowO2_01_FD_184027 | JGI IMG/M metagenome (GOLD analysis project Ga0209541, IMG submission 184027) | Groundwater microbial communities from Rifle, Colorado - Rifle CSP2_plank lowO2_0.1 (SPAdes) (version 2) | ecosystem: Environmental > Aquatic > Deep subsurface > Groundwater | place...
CGACCTGTGTTCAAGAATAAACCAGAATAGACGCGTACGTCAACAGGAATGAGCTCCCCCAAGACAGTTTCCGTGATCTCAGGGATTCTCTCCAGCATTCCAGTTTCAGCAGGAGTTAAATCTAATCGATCAACCCATCGATATTGCTTTTCAGTTGCAAGACTACTTGCTCGTTTGATTCCAAGAATTCCAAGATAACAATCAAGATCAGAATTGAGCTTGACCGGATTAAATCCCATAAGCCTCGCATCGCTGTTCTCGTTAACATTGCTTGAAGCTAATACCGCGTTTTCTCCGTAGAGCTTCCTGAATACATCGACCCAGGGGTTAGTTTGAGTCTTGGGTATATCCATGCGCCTCCAAAGTTCCTTAAACTTCTCAGTTTCAGGATCATCTTTAGGTATCCTATAGTCTGCATAAATGAGGGAGCTCTGGGGACGCCGATCCCGCAATGCTTCGAATTCAAATCGATAGCAACGATCCGTTTCGGCCTCGCGCAGCAATGTTTCAATGACAGAATGATCCGTACACTCCTTCAATATGCGTGCAATCTCATTCAGCAACGTTTCCCGGTCAGCAAACAATCTGTCAGGTGAAATGTTTTCCAATCCTAGATCATAACTGAAGATTGCACCCATAGTTTGTACTCTTACTCCTTTAATAAAGAGGCTCTTGTCTCCCGCGCCCAGATCAATAATACGTGGATGATATCTGGAAGGCCAATTACGATACAAACGCGTAGCATGCCGATTCTCAGGGGTGGAAGACCCTTCAGCGTAGATCACAGAGAATGAATCATTCAGTGCAAGCACTTTCTCGGGAATCTTGAATATTTCGCGCATAAGCTCCTTAGAGGGATTTCTAAAGACGGTTCGTGATCCTTCGATATGATCACCATTTTCGGTGATGTGAAAGCAGAGCCGTTGCACCGCATGCTCATCAATACGCTCAGATTTTGCGTACGGGACTGCTATCCAGTTTTTTGAGCGGTATTCCACATCAATGCCACTGCGCAGCGCGGCTGCCGCAACAAGCTTAAGCCCTTCACCAAACTGCCCCACACTCATCACATCCGCAGCTTTCGGCGAGAAGAGCACAGACAATAATCCTGCGCTATACCCCGCACCATCATCCTCAAAGACCACCTCTTCTGCTGGCTTTGCTGGGTCTGCCCGCTTTAAGTCATACCACCGACCTTCCTGTTTGATCCTTACGGTCGTTTTAGAACCTTTACTGTCCGCAGGAAGATGATTGGAAATGCTGTCAAGAACGATGCGCTCTATTCCCCAGGCAAACCTCCGATAGTCCGTCGTCAGTGATGTTTCGATATCACACGTTGTGCTTGCCACGGGAAACCTCATCCAGGTATTTTTGTGTAGCTAATTCAATAAAATGACTCTTGTTTCTAAAGATACCATTTTTGATTTTTTGTTCAACACTCTCCAATGTGTGGGTATCCATTGAGATTGAGACTTTGACTTTCATCGTAAGAAGTAGGAATTCTTACTACTTTATAAATCTTTGCACTAAGTAACTACTAGTTAGTAACAGCACGTTTTAAGGCCATTGAATTTTTCAATGTGTATAGGCTATTGGGAGAACACGCGGCAGAGCCCTCTTCATAATAACGAATTGCGTCGCATAATCCATATAAACCTTATATTCTGCAAGCGTTATAATGATCCTCGCAAGCGGCTGTGTGGTATATCGAGATGGCGAAGTGCTTCTGATGCACCGGGTCCATTGCCCAAAATTCAATGATGTGTGGTCGAATCCCGGAGGGAAGATTAAAAGAGGAGAAATAGCAGAGGCCGCGGCTATTCGAGAAACGAGGGAAGAGCTTGGCATTGGGGTTAAGATAATCATTCCGTTGGGCACGTATCTTGATTATGAAAGAGATACGGTAGCTGGTCGGTTTCATGGGTTCTTAGCTGAGCTTGCAGAAGGAACTCCAACTATCAGAGAACCAGATAAATGCGATGGGCTGGAATGGTTCTCGTTTCGAAGAATTCCGAGTCATGTCGCACCATACACGATGCAATACCTGGATGAGCTTGTGCACTATCTAATCCAGCACCGAAGAACTTAAAAAGAAGAAGCATTAGTCAGAAAAAATGGTAAGCGCATTCGTGCTTGACATCCTTGTTTTCATCGTATTATCAATTCCACTCTATCTTGCAGTGCGCTTCCTCAAGGGAAAGCCTACTATCGTCAATGTTCTGCTTGTCAACCTCATCACGGGACTCATGTTTAGCTCTTTGAAACAGAGCCTCAGCCTGCTCAAGCTTGCGTTGGGATTATTCCTCATGCTCTGGCTCTATCATGAGATCTTCAGGCTGAAATGGATAAAAGCGGTTTTGGCGTGGGCGCTTCAGATCGCGATAACCATCATTGCGTATGTGATTCTTGTAATACTTCTGGCTATTCTGGGTATCACAACGAATGTGTTGCCGGAATGGACGATTAGAGTTTTTTAGGAGCGATACATTCAATGCTTGATATTTTCCCTCACCAGAAGTTCTCTAAAAACGCATCAAAGCTTAGATCCTGGGCATATAACTGCCGGATTTGCTCTCTCTGCGGATACACGCTGATCGTCCTATTGAGCTCAAGAGTGTTCTCCAATTCCCTAACCTGCTCTCGAATCTGATCCTGCCGTGTTGGCGTTTCAATATACTGCTCGAGTGTATTAATAAAGGAGTCATCCATGCTCCGGATGTCCCTGATGATGACTGATGTTGGCTCCATATCGAGCTTCGCAAGGATGCGGGTCACGCGTTCGCGCTTCTGCATTCTGATTACTATCGCACTCTCTGTTCTGGATGCATCGCCGCTTTGAGCCATTCCTTCATTAGTGCTCCCTATATCAGCTGCATCTGGCGTTTCTTGCGCAGCTTTTGCATCGCTCACCGCAGATGGTTTGCTGGTTCGCAGGGTTCTTGAGGTGTCAGAATTCGTTGCTCCCTGATCATCAGAGGAATCTGTATTTGAATCAGTATCTGAACTGGCTGAGTCATCAGATCCTACCTGCGCAGTACTACCCCCATCTTTGTTTACAACAGCGAGCTGGGCACTCACGGGAATCAAGACTATCAGGTGTAATAGTAAAACGCCGATTACGATTTTACAGCTCATCAAACCACCTTGTCAGCTTGACAAAATGAACAGTCTGACTTTTATCAATCTCCACGAGATTCTTTCTCTCCAGATTGTGCAGGGAGCTCGCTAAACTCGATTTTGGCATCTTCGTGATGCGCTCAAGCTCATTCCTCTTTATTGCCCCCTGGTTCTGAAGCAAGCACTCAACGACCGTCCGCTCATTGTGCAACAACGCTTTCATAACATTCTGCTTTTGGGATTTCTTGGGCGTTTTCCGGAGAAGAATGAAACCGGCAAGAGCACATAACACAACAACCACGATGATAACCGTCCATAGCATGACTTTTGTCGTGCTCTCCTTTACGGGAAGGCTCTCAAACTCATCGACTTCCGGCATCTCGTATGTGTAGTACAGCATTACCTCCTTTGGATTTGCCCATCGTATTGCAACGAATCCATTATGCTCTATCAAGGCAACAGGCTCTGTTGAAGAAACAACAGCCGAATCGGGCAAATACACCGTGATGGGTGCTGGCTCACTCGGCATGAAGTTTAACTGCCAAGAGCCGTTGTGCTTCGTTGTCAAGGCTTCAGTCTGGTATGCAATGCTCGCTTCGCGAGTAGTGCCTACGGAAAGTTGCAGCGCGTTGCCCTCTTTGGTGTAAAGGCCTCCCTTCACCCTGAGCTGCGTTGCATCCTCGGGTAATGTTATGTTATACACACCCGTGCCGTTAACATTAACGATCACAAGCGCATTGCCTGCTTCCTTCACAAATAGTGTGTAGTCTAAAGGGAAAGCGGCAGGAATTATTAACAGGAACATCACGGTTATAATATATGCTTTCATTTACCATATTCAAGTAGCGGGCTTAATTTAAAGGTTTCTAAAAAAATAAAAAAAGCATTACTTTGCAGTAATGGCTGGCAGGGGAGCAATCCTTGAGTTATCTGTTGGCTCTGCAGCAAGCGTCACAGCGGGAAATGTAACATACTGCCCCCACGTAGATCTCATGCCAAAGATTCCCCGGGCTTTCCAATGCCCCTCAGCGTACCTTCCATAGAAAAACTGTTTTCCATAGAAGCCATAAAAGTCACCCGCATAGTATATACCCCATGCTTTCTTCCCAAGGTTATCCTTTCCCGTAAAGTAATTATTGCCGTACACTCCCCACATGACATGAATTCCGGTATAATCCCATAACACAAAGCGGTTACGGGGCCGAATTTGGTTTGTAACCGCTGCATAGCTTGGAATCTCATTCGCAAGCCCTTTCACGTCGTCCGCGGATTTCTCTTCCACTTCAGTTACTCCCACTGCATTTTCCTCTAACGCAACTGGCTCAGCATCAAATGCCGCAACGGGAACAGCAAGCATGAGCGCTGCGAGCACCACTATTTGCAATAACTTCATTATATCCCTCCATGTTTTAATGGAGTTCTAATGGCATGAACAGTATATAAAGCGGGAATAGAACAACCATGAACAGGGGTGAACAGGAAATACGCACACATAAGATTTTAAAAAATGCAGAGGAATTAAACCCCCTTGACGAGCAAAGCCTGCCGTTAGAGTGTTAATAAACCCTCATTCCATCAGCGATGTCAGCAGAAACCTCTTCCTTATCGGTCCGAAGCGGCTTTCCATCTATGAGAATCTTTTTGTGCTTAGTCACCATCACGAGCTTTGAGAATTCTTCGTATTTAATCTCGGATTCATTCTGCTTCATACTATCCACACATACAATATCCCCCGGACTGCTCTTGGGCGCTTCCACGAGAGCGAGCGTTTCCTGGTCTTCGGATACCGCGGCGAGCAGCATACCCTTGCTTTCGATACCCCGTAATTTAGCGGGCTTCAGATTCGCGACAATCACAATATTTTTTCCCGGCAGTTTATCAACATCATAATATCTTTTAATTCCCGCGACAATCTGTCGCTTCTCAGTTCCCAAGTCAACTTGCAGCACAACGAGCTTTTCAGCGTCAGGATGGGGATCTGCAGCAATGATTTTTGCAACACGCAGATTTAACGGAAATAAGCCGTTTCGCGTTGCTTCAAGAATCTTATATGATCCCCCGCAAAATTTCACGATATTCTCGCAAATCTCATTCAAGCCGTCTTTTAAAACATCATCACTCGTTTCTTTATTGCCTTGAACATACACCATCACATTTTTGGTTTTTTCATCAACTTTTGTATATTCACTTTGTTTTACGTTCAGCCTGCATAACACGTGCTTTTCGTCGGCACACGCATACTCTCCCTGTTCGACATTTTCCAGGCCCGCTTCACCAAGAGGGATATATTTCTCAGATCCGGTGGTTATTCGAAACTGTATTTTTCCATGTATTTTTGAGATATCATGCGCGCCTGCGGAGATCAGGCGTTTAACGGAAACCGGGTTATAAGAGTCTACTATCGTGTTGATATTAGGCAGCTTTCCTTTTTCCTTGATGAGTTTCAATAAATGATAGTAAGGCGGTTCAAAGGGTTTGTGGTTATAGAGCTTTTTGTCTTCTAAGTAGATTCCATCTCCGGTTACGTCAAAATTCTTTACTTGACCTTCCGTCTCTCTCTTCAACTTTTCAAGACCTTCATGCTTCTTCTTGCAGTTTACTCCGGTTAATTGAGCAACTGCGAACTTAAGTCCTAAACTACTGACCTTATCCTCAACGTCATATTCGATAGGCGCAGACTTTTCATGCGGCGCTTCTTGAATAGCGTGCTCCTTCTTCTCAAACTTATGCATCACAATCTCCGCATTCCGCACAGAACCTTTGAATCCGAAACCGATATCCTTCCATTCAAGATGTTTTTCTCCGAGCTGTTCTTGAATCTTTTCTGCAAAAATGGGAAGGATTGGACTAATGAGGATGCTGAGATTCCTTGCGATGTTTGCACATAATCCAAGAATTGGAGCAGCCTCTTCCTTTGATTTTTTCCACGGCTGCTCATCCTGCATATATTTGTTGCCGAGCGCTCCCAACGCGAGGATCTCGCGCACCGTTTCACGGAAGTTATACTCTGCATAGAGTTTTTTCACGCGCTCGGCTCCATCAAGGAATGTTTTCTGTAACGGTTCATTGCCCGCAACTTCTTTAATTTCTCCGTTATAGTTTTTTTGGATGAAGCTTAACACCCGATAGCAAAAATTCCCGATGTTTGCGACTAGCTCATTGTTGATCGTATCCGAGAAGTCATCCCAGTCAAGGTTGATGTCCGAAAGCTTCTTGCTCAAGCCCTTCGCGTAATAAAACCTCAAATGCTCAGGGTTATAGAGCCGCACATAGTCTTCCGCGGTGAACAAACTGCCTCTGCTTTTGCTCATCTTCTCTTCCTTCTGTGTGAGGAAGCCATGCACAATGATATCTTTTGGCAGGTTGAATCCAATGCCCATCAAAGTAGCAGGCCAAAACAAAAAGTGGAAGTAAATGATGTCCTTACCAATGAAATGTATGATCTCTGCCTTGTCTCCCGTCCAATAGTCTTCCGCCTTTAATCCATGCTGTTTGCAATAGTTCTCTGTTGACGCGATGTATCCAATCGGGGCATCAAGCCAAACATAATAATACTTATTCTCCTCTCCCGGAATCTTAAACCCAAAATACGGGCCGTCTCGCGTGATATCCCAGTCCTCTAAGCCGTCTTTGATCCAATTGCGGATGAAGTTGATGATCTCCGGCTGCAGGTTTTTGTTCGACGTCAACCATGCATCAAGCTTTTCAGAAAACGCGCTGAGCTTGAAGAAATAATGCTCAGACTCTTTCCTCACTGGTGTGCTCTTGCATATCACGCAATACGGGTTGACGAGGTCAACGGTCTTGTACGCGGAATTGCATTTCTCGCACACGTCTCCATACTGGTCTTCAGCCCCGCACTTCGGGCATGTTCCTTTGACATAGCGATCGGGAAGGACGCGCTTGCATTTTGGGCAGTACGTCTGCTCAATCGTTTTTTTGTATATGAATCCATTTTTTTTGAGGGTAAGGAAAAAATGATCAGAAAAGTGCTTGTTCTCGGGGGAATTTGTCGTGTAATAACTATCGAACTTTATGTGGAAGCGGCTAAAATCGTTTGTGTGCTCCTTATGAACTTTTTCAATAAGCTGCTCAGGCGTAATGCCGAGTTGTGATGCCTTGATCTCAATCGGAGCGCCGTGCGTGTCATCCGCGCAGCAGTAAATCACATCCTCGCCAATCAACTTAAGGAAGCGAACAAAAATATCCGTTTGAATATACTCCACTAAATGGCCTATGTGAATCGGGCCATTCGCATACGGTAGTGCGCTTGTCACGAGTATTTTCTTTTTGAAGGGAATCACCCTGCATGTTGAAAATGAGGGTACTTTTTAAAGGTATTGCGAGAGGTTTAAATAAGCAACCCTATTTTGCTTTCCCATGCAAATACGTGATCTGGATGCGCTCATGGAGTCAGACGCGACAATTCTGCTTGATACGAATGCATTCTATAAATTTGCGCCGAGCCCACGCCATATGGATTATAATGATTGTATTCATGCCCTCCATGACTGCATTTCTCCCCGTGAGGCAGAAACAATCATTGGATTGGAGCAACACTATCAAGTGAAACTCGCACAATTGCTTGTGCGTCGCAACACGTTCGTGCTCCCGGAAGTGGAAGATGAACTCCGTGAAAGCATCCATGCGAGAATCCACTCGGCGCAAGCACAAAGCAAACGGAAACTTCGCCCCGAACTAAGGGAACTCCTAGAGTCCGTCACGTTAGCAAACATTCAATCACAACGAAACCGCCACACGGCCCAGCATGAGAGAAAATATAAGCCTCAGCATCCCGAGACGCACCGCGCAATGGCAATTTTGATATCGGAGTTCGACAAAGTGTATGGTTTCGAAGAAGACACGCTCAAGAGAACAAGGAGATTGGGGCACGATACCCCGCAGATTAAAATTCATGAGCGATATGGATTGTCGACAGACATGCTGATTGTGAGCACGGCAGTATACCATGCCATCTTTGAACGGGAGCCCGTGATCATATTCTCTCATGACAAAGCGCTGGCATGGGAGTTTGAGAGCGTGTATCGCGTCATCGGGTATAATCTTGGACTTATCCACACACCGCCATTCTGCAGGCTCGAGCGATATCCGATATCATTTATGGGAGACCAATTCGATGGCACAATGCACCAATTTGGAATGCAGCTCACGAGTACTCATATCAAGCGGGTGCGGCATAAAACAAACGTTGCGCTGCCGTTTGCGGTTTATGAAAAGATTGTTCATCTTGCGGAGGCGTGGTACGCAGAAGTCACGGCTCAGTCCTCATTAGCCACGCAATTTGATGTCGAGCATGCACAATGCGCGGCGATTGAAGATCGCCTCACGAGATTGCAAGAAAACGCGGTTACCCGCCATCCTCATCCGATTTCCCTTTCGCCTTCTTCATCTTCTTCGTGATGCCAATCTTTTTTTTGCAGGATTCACATTCAAACACATAACTGGGAATGCCATTCCACGCCTTGCGCTTAAAGGGCGTTGTTGCCTCCCCTGATTTCCCGCAATAAGGGCATGTATACTGAACTTCCACAATGAGACTCTCCTCATGCGGCTGTTTTTGCTCTGTATATCCGCAGCTTGGACAGACATACTCCGTTGCCCGGATCTTGACTTTGCCTTTTTCAACGGGCTTGCCCATCTTTGCCTTTTTGCATTGCGGGCATGTTTTCTTGTAGACCCAGGCAATGGCTTTTCCAGTATCTTCAATCTGACGGTTTGTGAAGTAGATGCATTCAGACGTGGATTCTGGAAATCGTAATGCCATTACAGGATTCTAAAAATACAGGTATAAAAAGGTTGTGGCTACATTCTACATTAGTTACATAACGCATTCACTATAATAATGCATAAAAACAATGCCTCACTCTTTTCTCGTATGAACTATGCTGAACTTGCGAAACACATTGAAGCAATTGAAGGTGCAGCAGTCATTGGCAGTGTAAGTAGCGAACGTTTTCCACTCTATCGCATTCGATGCGGACAGGGAATGCCCGTGCTTCTTTCAGGAGCAGTCCATGGAGATGAACCTGCCGGCGCACATGCGCTTGTTGAATTCTTTCGCAATCATTCGGCCCGTTATGAAGATAAATTCGCGTTCACCGCATTTCCCTGTGTCAATCCTTGGGGTTTTGAGCATGAGCAGCGCGGCAACGAACAAGGACTTAATCTGAATAGAGAATTCAAAGAGGATACAACTGCTGAAGAAATTAAATTGATGCTGTCTTTAATTTCACGATACCGCTTCGCAATGGATTTACATGAAAGCTGGACGGGGGCATCACGAGTTCCCGGAGCGGCAGAGCCTGATGGAGAAGATCCGAACGAATTTTTCATGTGGGAAATCTGCAAAGACAAAGAACAACGCGTAGGAGCAACGATTATTCAGCGTGTACGAGCAGCTGGACTTCCTATTTGCACATGGCCAAAGATCTTTAATGAAGTCAACACAGAGGGCGTTATTGCGTATCCGGAAGCGATTGCGACTCCGTGTTATGCGCAGGGAACTTCATTTGATGCGTACAGTGAACGCATGCTTACTGAACATTCATTTACGATCGAAACTTCACGCGAATGGCCTTTGGAAAAAAGAGTGCTTGCAGATATTATTAGCATTACGACTATGCTTGAAGCGTGTCTCGAATCCGGGCAGCAAGCAAAATAAGCTTTTCTTCTGGAATTTTAAATTTCGTATCATACGGCGCATAGTTCTTTCCCCAATTGTGATCCGTAAATGTGATTCCCTCAAAGGTTCTTAGTGTTTTATATCTGGGAATAACATGGACATGCATGTGAGCAGATACATTTGCGAGCGCTGCATAGTTAAAAAGATCGGGTTGGAAGAGTTCTTGTAACGCATCCCTTACTCTTGTTCCCACTGAGAAAAATTCTTCCCGTTCTTCTGGAAGCGCATCCATCAAATCGACAACATCAGTGCGTTTTGCCCAAAGATAAACACGACCAAGATAATACTGGCTACCATGCACATACAGGCTCCAATGATCAAACTCCGCAACCTTGAGATGTTCATAATCAGTCATCGCAGTCCCTTCCATTCATGATGAAACTGTTCGAGATATTGCTCCATGAACTGATGCCGCTCCTCGGCCATTTTTTTCGCGGTTTCAGTGTTCATGCGATCTTTTAACAACAGAAGTTTTTCATGGAAATGATTAATGACACTCGAATTTCCTTTATTCAAATAGGCATCCGCAGTGCTGTGGAGCTGTGGTGCAACATCAGGGTTATGCATGACAGTGCCTTTGCTGCCACCATACGCAAATGTTCTACCAATGCCTATAGCACCCATTGCATCTAAACGGTCCGCATCCTGGACGACCATTCCCTCAACGGTTTTCATGGGCGTCGGCACTCCAGCGCCTTTGTACGATACATGCGCTACGATGTCACACACATGATCAACAATCGGCGCCTGAACACTGAGCGATTCAAGCCATGCTCGCGCTGTTTTTGGCCCAATTTCTGTATCTCCACCATGAAACTTGTAATCGGCAATGTCATGCAATAATGCGGCCAATTCAACAATGTATTGATCCGCGTGCTCTTTTTCAGCGAGAACCAAAGCAAGATTCACGACGCGCTGAATATGCCACCAGTCATGGCCAGAGCCTTCACCCTCAAATTTCCCCCTCACGTATTTTCGTGTTTGCTCAAGAACCGCTTTCATGTGTTGTGTTCCGATCTGCTTATTAATAAAGATTTGGTGCAATACGTTGTACGTTTGGAAATTCCTAGTTGATTCATGATATAAAAGTATATAAACAATGGTCGTATCAAAATAGACAATGTCTCCCATCATCCTGCCCAACAATTATTATGATTGCATGGATACTCCTTTTATTTACCTTGCAGGACCAATTAAAAGCGCTCCGTGTTGGCAGGATGAAGCGATTCGTTACATTCTTGCAAACGATTCTGGAGTCATGATCGCGACTCCCCAACGAATTCTTGCAAACGATTTAACTCAGAACGTTATTCACAGGGGCGAGCCTCGATTTCACCGCCAGCGTGCATGGGAGAGACACTATATGGATCTTGCAGCCAAGTCAGGAGCGCTCCTGTTTTGGCTTCCGGAAGAGCACGAGCATGACTGCGAAAAAGCGTATGGAGCAGTGACGCGTTTTGAATTAGGAATCTGGCTTGAGCGAATCCGCAACGCTCCCGAGCTGCATGTCTGCATCGGAACAGACGGTCGTTTTTCAGAATGGCATACGTATGCCTATGATTTTTCTCAGGATGCGCCAAATCTCCGCATCTTTGAAACACTTAAGGCAACGTGCAAGGAAGCTCTTGACATTCTTCACAAAGGGGATATATAGGAATTGATGCCATAATGACACACATAACGCATGCTCCGATTGTGGACAGGGGCATACACGCCGAAAGATTCACAGTACACGACAGATCTATTGACGTTATCGTATGTTCACTTCCCGTTCCAAGAATTGTTGATATGTGTGCGGAATTTTATGAGCAGCAAATATTCAATCCAAACTATGCTGGTAATTTTGTGCATGATGGTGTCCGGAGTGAATATGCAGTCTCACAACAATGTGTTCGTGAATCACTTACGCGAGGGTTATTGGCGCAGTATAGAGAAGATGTGGGTTGCGTATGCCTCGGAGCGCACATCCCTTCTGCACCGAGAGGGCCGGTTGGAATGACTCTTTATCGAGAAGAGATCAGTGAGTTTCAGATCGTTATAGGTACATCAATTCCTGTGGAGGGATGCAATGATACATACATCGGCATTCCAGGGGCGCACGTAATTAAATACACATTCGGGGATAACATACGAGAGCCGTATGAGGAAGAAGTCGCGTTTCTCAACAGCCTAAGTGACGCCAAGTAGATCAACACATTTAAAAACGACCAAATGTTTCTAAATCTATGGCCATTGAATTCGGTACATTCAGAGAGATCGATGACAGGGGAATACGCGCTGTTCACCATAGCCTTGAAAGAGTCGAGATTCCTCTCGTAGTTTCAAGATTACCAATTCTGGAGATTGTTGAGAGAACCGTGCAGTATCACGCCATGCGCGTTCGTGAGTATGGCTCATTCGGAAGGCAGACGCACGTACACGATGGCAGCGAGGGATCCTACACGCTACAATCAAGGCCGATCCGCGCAGCAATGCTGAGAGGTCTGGCAGAGCGGACTCCATTGCAGATGGCAATCACTAAGAATCTTGAAGCGCTTCTTGAGCGTGAGATTAAACAACCGCCCGTATCTCTTACGATGGACAAGGATTCAATGCATGAATTTAAAGTGAGCATCGGGAAGAATATTCCTGTTTTCAATGCAACTTCAGGATATACCGTGTACTTCATTGGCTCAGAGAGATTCACGCTTGTCAGGTATCTGTTCGGCGATGACCGCATACCTTACGCTCATGAAGTCGCGTTTCTCAACAACATCCAGGAATAAGCGTTATACACATTCAGCAATTTTAACGGTCTCGGGAATTGGTTCAGCCATGATGAATTCCTGAACGTCGGAAGAATTAACTGTATGAAAAGTGGATGATTTCGGCGCTGAAGATTCAGCAATAAGCACAAATGCCCCCACGCAAAGCGTGATTAAAATCGCGATGATGAAAAGTTTCATGTTTGTTCTAAGTCTACGTCCGCTTATTAATTTATGGGATCCTGCTTCTCAGCGCCTGCTCAATGCGTTCCTCTAAGAGTTGTTGCGTTTGTATTCCAGCAGTCCTTCCAATTTCCCTGCCATGATAAGCAATGACGAAACAGGGAACACTCTGGACACCGAACTGCTGCACGACATCCGGGTTTTGGGCAACATCAACCCTTGCAAACTTTAACAATCTGTCGGCATACTCATCGCTGATTTTTTCAAAGAGAGGAGCCATGCGCTTGCAAGGATCGCACCAGTCTCCATAGAAATCCATAACTACAGGAATATTAGATTCGACAACCTCCCGCTGGTAGTTCTCTGGAGTAACATTAAGGATAGGCATGACACTTGTAAGTGCTTTTTTCTTTAAAAACCCGATAGGTTTTTCAACCAAACGTGATTTTTTGCGCACATGGGCTATTATGACGGGATCGCGAAAGGGTATGATGAGTTGCATAAGCAGGAGCAGCTGCAGAAGCTCACGATACTAAAAAAATGGATTCAACCGAAGCCAGAGGACAAACTCCTGGATGTCGGCTGCGGCACGGGTATTGCAACTACTCCCTGGAATTGTGAGCGTTTTGGCATTGACCATTCTCAGGGAATGCTTGAACAGGCTGCTGTTGGGCCCGTGTACAGAAAAGCATACGCCGAAGAGATTCCATACCCTGATGCGTGTTTCGATTATGTCATTTCCCTTACGTGCGCTCAGAATTTCGATGATGTTGAACGGGCTATCTCGGAGATTCATCGCGTGGCCAAGAAGATCGTAGCCCTCTCCTTTCTGAAAAAGAGCAATAAAAAACGGGAGATTCTGGAAGCGATAAAGAAACACTTCACTATCCTTCAGGAGCTTGAGGAAGACAAGGATTGTATGCTGCTATTGGAAAAAGCTTAAATAGCGACCTGCTTAGGATATATAAATGCCGGATGAGGATGAAGAGCTCAAGCATCTTGATGAGCTCTTCCAGCCAGAGCAAGCGCAAGAGAATTCTGTTCCTGAGACAGATGAGCCTCTCGGGGATATTCTCCCTGAAGTGCACAGGATTCCTGATAAAGTTCCTGAACTTAAAGAGGATGAGGAGAGTATTGACGCGCTGTTTAGCGAAATTGAGCACCCTAAGCCTGAACTTCTTGAGGACCAGACGAAGCTGATTGAGGATCATAGTAAGCCAACATAGCTTCCATATTCTCTATGTTTGAATAGCTCTATCGAAACATTTATAAATGAACAAATAGTTTACTACTCCACAATAACTATATTATGTGGGGGTCAGCATGAAACGGTTCCTGTTCATCATTTTCGCGTTCATTCTCTCAATGCATATAGCACTTGCCGCGAACAGCGTCACAGACACTCTGCATGAAGGCGAGATTGAAACATACGACCTTGAGGGAACACCCTACATGGTCGTTGTGAATTCCGTCAATGAAGCAACGCCCCACACCGCGAACTTCATCGTCAATGGCCAGTCAACGACAGACCTTGAGGACGAGCAGTCATTCAAATTCTTTGATGACAGCAGCATCCAAATCAGATCATTCAGCCTCAACGCGACAGATTCGAACAATGACGCGGTCACATTCGAACTCAGGCTCAACAGGGCTCCGATGATCAATATGCCTTTGAGCCGGACACTGATCGAAGGGGATGCATTAGCACTCAACCTTACGCAATTCTCAAGTGATCCGGATGGAGACACGCTTGCATTCAGTGTACTCGCTGAAAACACGAGCGCGGTTGACTGCGATATCTCGGCGGGAATGCTTACCGCGCAGGCGCACACAGGTTTTGTCGGAAACAGTCCATGCACGATAGAGGTCAGCGACAGCCCGAGCAATTCTGCGCAGCCAAGAACGGCAAATGACACGATCACGTTCATCGTTCAATCAAAGGACTTCTCATTCGGAGTGCCTAACCTGCTTAGTGTCGGCAATGCATTCGCGGGCAAAACAGTATCTCAAACATACACGATTACAAACCAGGGCAACATGCCATTAACGAATATCAATGTCACCCATTCCATCGACGCAGCGTATCAGGCAACCATCAGCATAGGCAACGTCACGCAGCTTGATCCCGGCAGATCAGCAACCGCCACACTCACACTCACCATCCCCAAAAACGAGCGCAACGGCCAGCGCACGATTGGCAGTATTCAGTATCGCGCGGTCAATAATGCTTCAGCATCAAGTGCCGTGCAGATCAACGTCGAAGGCCGCCTCCGGATTTCTCAGCTTGATGTTATTGTGGACACGGAGAAGGATGATGACGTGAAGGATGGAGACCTCATCAGCGAAGACGCGGAGCCGTTTGACAAAGTTAAGTTTGACCTTGAAGTCGAGAACCTGTTCTCAACCGCAGATGACATTAAGATCAAGGATGTCAAAGTGGAGATCACGATAAACGAGATTGATGACGGGAGAGACCTCGACGATGAAACAGCGGAGAAAAATCTCGACCCGAGTGATGAGGAGACATTCTCGCTCACGTTTGACATGCCGAGAGACACAAAAGACGACACGTATGATACCGAAATCAAGGTTACAGGAAAAGACGATGATGGGGTGAAGCACAGCGTGACATGGAACGTGAAACTGAGGCTCAGGAAAAAGGCCCAGGATCTGCGCTTTTTCGACGTGAGGTTAAACCCCTCAACCATCGAGTGCGGAGGATCTGTATTGCTCAGCTTCGAACTCGTGAACCTCGGCCGCGACCAGGAAGAACAGGTGAAATTCAGCGTTGAAAACAGCGACCTCAACATCGCGATTCGCCAAAACACGATCGTCCTGGACGAAGATCCGGATGACAACAGTGTTGCGAAGAGTTATCGCATTCAGATTCCCAAGGATATCCCCGCAGGAACATATCCCATAGAGCTCAAGGCGTTTTTCAGGAGCACAATCCTTGATGACCTCCAGAAAGTTAACCTGCAGGTCACGTGCGGAACTCAGTCAATAGTTCAAAGAAACCAAACGCAGCCCGTTCAGAATGTTCCCAAAGTCACGCCACAGATTAACCAGACCGTGCAAAAAGATGTAAAGCAGCCCACGGCCATCACCATAACGCAGGCACCCAATATGCTCGTCTATCTCGTCGCTGGCAACGTCCTGCTCCTTGTTATTGTCATTCTTCTCGCGGCCAGGTATTTGACACGGACGGAATAGGAAGATTCCTGCACGGAAATCTAGCGTCTCGGGTATATCTCTTTCACCTTCATAATCTTTTACTACAAGAGGGTATAACCCCTTGTCATGATGTGCAGTGATAGAAACGACCCGAGGCGTTATGCACGAATGTTGACGCTCTTTATTGACAGTAAGGGGCATCGATTACTCCGGAAAAATGAAAATAGGTATAACTGGTTTTGCGTGAAATATTCTGTTGCGAAAAGCGCGATTTCGCATTTTTTATCTATCTTTATAAGCAAAGCTGTCACGCCCGGGTTTCAGTTATTTTATTTTTATCGACGGAAATTTGTGTTGTCCCAACAGGATACTCACTACTATTTTTGGTTCTCAAACATATACTTCATCGCCCATAAAAGTATATAAATAAGCCGTGTACTATGTACTCCTGTTAAGTGTTAATCACACCACAATAACATCAAAAATTTGTTGTTGAAGAGTAAAGACAGGGAAAACAGGTGATGGATACAGGGGGGCATAGCGGAGAATCGCTTTGATCCTTAGATCACGCTATCGCAATGTAGCGGTAGCTCTCACAGTCATCCAATGACAGCAACGGTAAACCGGACTGCCGGGAAGTTGCAATTTGATCCAAGAGAAGCGCTACTTGGATTGAGCAAATTTTCCCGGTGCAACAGTGTGCCGTTGTTCAGCGGTTGCTTCAGCAATGAAGTGACTGCGGCCATGAAAAATTCATGGCGGCGATTGGACCTTCCTTTCATGGAACTAATCGCTAGAGTAAGTATAGAACGGAGGTAGAGCACATGAAAAGACTATTAACCCTTATCTTGGTAATAGCCTTGGCTCTTCCAGCAGCACTAGCAGTGGATGTTGGAACGGGCATCGGTGTGGACATCACACCTGAAGAGTTTGAGCCCTTAATTTGGATGTGTGACCACAGAATTGTCACTGATGACAATGTCGAATGGGGACGCGTTTCAAATCCAGGCCAATGGCTGATTGAGCGAAAGAACAACTACGCATTCGAAGGAGAGCAGATTTCCTGGCTAGTCCTCGTAATGGACAAGAACGGAATCGAGAAGATCGAGGATGTATTCGGAACGCTTGGCGACACACAGGGCGCTGGTAATGACATTGAAGTGAACTGTGATGAGAGCAGCCTCCGACCTGAAAGACTTCCAGAGTCATGTAACGCTCGAATCCTTGAAGAGCAACTTCGCTACTTCGACGCAGACACTATGCGATTCTACGACTGCACTCTGACTGTTGAAACAGTTGAGAGCATGTACGGAGAATATTGGGTCACGATTGAGGTTACAGACCTTGATGGCCTCTCCGGAACGATGGACGAAAACGAATATTGGTTCTTCAACCCAACGATCGCTCTTGCGATTGATGGCGAGCTTGTATTCGAAGACGTCAGACCGGGAACGGACAGCTACTCTGAGACGCTTTTAGTTGGCAACGATGCGGATGATGGATCTGGTGTTATGCTGGACATGTTCATCGCGGGAACCGACTTTTACGACTCAGCAAGCTCAGGAGCAAAGTGCCCAACGACAAACCAGCTCGCGCTGACCAACTTTAGGTACTTCGCAACAAGCGGTGCGTACAGCACGCAGAACGACCTGCAGATTGATGACCCGGGAGCTACTGGAGACTTCGATCCATTCACCATAAGGAATCGGGATGCAGAAGGATACGTGAACATCCAATACGGAGACCATTTCGATAAGTCAGCGTATGACGAAGCCGAAATCCTCCAAGGGCTTAGAACGGATGGCGTATACTACAACGGAAACGTCCTTGCACCAGGAGCTGAGATGGCTATAACATTCAAGTTGAGCCTCCCAGAGCCATGCAACGGAAACTTCGACACCGGAAGCCTGTACTTCTTCGGTGAAGCTGTTTAAGTTGAGCCACAACGGGGCGCAAGCCCCATTTTTATTTTTTTATTTTTTTTAAAATGACACCACAAGGGGGTATCCTGTAATGAAAAAAATCATGATCGTAAGTTTTCTCTTTATGTTCCTATTTGCGTTTTCTGTATCAGCGGTAAGGCTTATTTGTCTCACAGAGGGTCAAGGTGTTCCTCCCGACAATCCTAGATATGTCTGCGACCACACGCTCTGCCAAGTGTGCACGACAGATAGTTACTTTCCAACAAATCCAACACTTTGTGCCGATGCGCCCGGATGCACATACCTCAATAGCACAGGCGGCGGGGGAATAGACTTAGAGCCCCCCGTTCCCGTCATCAACAGCCCGCCAATGGATTCTATCCATAGCGAAAGTCTTATTCTCCTTGGAGTCAGCGTGAATGAGCTCGCGGATATATTTTACAAAGACAACCTTGATGACCGCGCGTCATTTGTCCGGCTCTGCCAGAACTCGCTCGGATGCGGCAAAAACATACGATTTCATGAAGGTTTTAACAGTCTTCTTGTAAAAGCGCGAGATCACAGTGGCAACGAAGGATTTACAATGGTGAACTTCACTGTAGACACGAAGCCTCCACGAATCAATGAAATTCTTCCTGAACAGGATGAGTATGTCCAAGGCAGCGTTGAGTTCCTTGTTGACTATGATGAGGATAACGTCGTGAGCATCATGCTCCATTATGGAACGGATCCGAACGCGAATCAGGTTGAATTATCCAATTGCCCATCCGGAAATGATCAAATCTGCACAAAAGTCTTGGATGTCTCCGCGTTCAATGGTCAGCTGCTGAACTATTACTTCACGATCAACGATGTCATTCAAAGCACAAATTCGGAAATAGTGTCCGTGTTTGTGGATGCCGGGCCTCCTGTCATGACCGTGACATCTCCGCAGAACACAGACTACGGAAAAAAGAAAGTCCTCTTTGACATCTCTGTGAATGAGCCCGTGAGGCTCGACTACATTGATCTTTTGGATAAACGGCCAAAACTCAAAAAACTCTGCACGGATTGCATGACGTATCATAAATCAATCGCATTCAAGGACGGGCCGCATGAGGTCATCATCTCCGCGAAGGATATCTCGGGCAATCTTGTTGATCAGACGATTTTGTTCACGACGGATTCCGAGGAGCCGGAAGTTGATGCTGTTTTCCCAAAAACAAAGAAATATACGGATGGCCTGTTCATTGCCGAGTACAACGAAGTCAATCTCCAAAGCGCAAAGCTCACGATCATCGACCAATCGGCTGGAACGCATGAATATCCCATGATCTGCCCTCCCGGAGAAGATCTCGAATGCATCTGGGATGTCGATGTGAGCAGCATGCATGGACAAATGGTAAGTTATTACTTCACGTTAATGGATAAGTTTTTAACCACGAACAGCAAAGAGATTAAAAAAGTCACGATTGACACACAAGCACCGCAAATCCTGAGCTTCACAAGCCCTGAGGAAGGAGCACTCCTGAGCCAGGTTGAGCTGATCGCCACGTTCGACGAGGATGTCACGGTTCAGTACATCCTAGATGCCGCGGCACCCAAGAAAGTCTGCACGAAGTGCGATGCAGTGGACAAGCGCATAACGGTAAGCGAATCGGGTGCCCACTCCGTTACACTCATCGGGACAGACATGGCTGGAAATATGGTCAGCGCCACGCGGTCGTTTACAAAAACATAAACGGGAGGATTTATGACCACATGGCTACGGCTCATATTGATTTTTCTTTTGATCGTGCCCGTAGCGTATGCTGCCCCTGTTTTTGTGAGCTCCACATCGACTGATGAAGACCGGATCTACGGCAACAACGATCCTACGGTTACGCTGGAAACCCGATGGAACAGCGCTTCATACAAAGTAACGGCAAATTTTACAGGTATCGATGTGAGCAGTCCTTCTCTGGTCGTGAACGCAACGCACCAAGGCGGTCAAATTTATGTGATCAATTACACGATGAACCTTACGAATGTGGATGGCATTTATATCCTGCCCATAACCGCTATTGATCCCAGTGATAATTCGAGCACGCAGTCATTAGCATTCAACATCACGATTGACAACACACCGCCCGTTGTTGGAAACCAGTCGTACATGCCACCTGTTGTGTTTAATACAACAAACATTATCCTGAACGTGTCCGGATCCTCTGACCTGAATGGTATCCGCAGCATGGTGGTGTGGGGAACATGGCAGAATGGAAGTCTCATACAGTATCCGATTGTGAATGTTGAGAATCCTTTTTACACGATAATCTCTGCGTTTGTGGATGATGATGAGAATATCAATTTCTTTTACGAAGTGGAAGACCGGGCAAAAAACCGTGTGAATGGATCCACGCAGCTCATTGACGTGAGCAAACGCACAACCGTTTCTACGATTCCCTTAGCGCCGGATGGCTGCGATGCTTGGTTCGTTACGGAGCCTCAGTTTATCCTCACGTCCGAGCCGGGAAGGACTCCCGTATACCGATTTGACTCGCTGGCCGCGTTTGCATATACGAGTCCATTCAGCTTTCCCGGAATTCCCGGCGGCATTCAGATATTAAATTACTGGAGCAACGACACTATTATGGAGCCTCAACAGAGCTTCTTGTTCAAAGTGGATGTCACTCCTCCCGTCATTACAGATCTTCTTCCGAGCAATGATAGCATCACGGCAGATGCAACTCCTCTTATCTCGGCTTTCCTTGATGATTTATATCATACGAATTCTGGCGTGGATAACGGCAGTATTTCCCTGCTGCTCGATGGTAGTCCTGTCAACGCAAGCGTGCAGGCAATGGGCGCCATTGACGCGATTGTGGAATACACTCCAACCAGCCCGCTCTCGGATGGCAACCATACCGTTGAGGTGTTTCTCCTCGATCACGCATGCCTCAACAGCTCCCAGTTATGGTTTTTCACCGTAAACGCAAATTCCAGCGCGGTCATTGACATCCTTTCCCCGCAAGACGGTTTTGTCACAGATGAGCGAAGGATATCCCTCTCCGTGCTCGCATCTCAAAAAGCTGATATCACGTATCAGATCGATGATGATTCCCCGAGATCATTCTGTAAGAAATGCTCCTTAAAAAACAGGAGCATCATGGTCGAAGCAGGAAATCACACGATCACGCTGTTCGCAACGAAAAACGGCATCGTCAATAATGACTCCATAACCGTGTTCGTTGATAATGTCCGGCCCAAGATAAAAAGTACCGAACCCCGGAGCAGGAAATATGGCAGCGGGCACTTCTCTGTTCTCTACACGGAGGAGTTCCTTGAGCATGTCTCGTTTTCATATAGGGGAGTAGATGAAGAAAATTTCACCACGGTGAGTGTTCCTGGCTGCATAGGCAACGTTTCACAAACCTGTGGTGTTGACGTGGACATCTCCGCATACAATGGCGATGAGCTCGAATACTTCTTCACGATCAGCGACTTGTTTTCAAACGCTTCATCCAAAAAAACGGTGATCAACGCGGATACCTTGGCGCCGGAGATTCTCTCCATAAGCCCTCTTTCAGGATCTCTATTTAATTCGACAGGAACGCGCACGAGAGTTGAGCTCGGTGTTGAGGTTTCAGAGACCGTGCTTGAGATCAATTATGCCGTTGACGACAATGAACCCAGAAGGTTTTGCTCGCGATGCAGTGAAGCACAGCGCGTGATCACGTTTGAGCCAGGACTGCATAATGTCACGTTCACGGCTACGGACCACACACTTTCAACGGATTCTGAAAGCACATGGTTCGAGGTTGTGCCATGACGCCGCTCGACGTGCGATTTCTGGGCGTGCTAACGGCGATGACGGGGAGCAGTTTTCTAACGCTACTCGTTGTGTATCTGCTGTTTTATGTGATTTGAAAATCCCTTTTTTCAAGCATATTTCTACCGGTGCATTTATAAATCAATAGAGACTTAGATTTGGCATGGGGGATTCATTCGGAGAAGCGTTTAGAGTAACGAATTGGGGAGAAAGCCATGGACCATCGTTAGGATGTGTCATTTCTGGCTGCCCTCCGCTCTTATCGCTAGACGCAGCGCTCGATATCCAGCCCGATCTCAATAGACGAAAACCCGGTCAAAGCAAGATTACTAGTGCCCGCAAGGAAGATGACATTGCAGTCATCGAGTCGGGTGTATACCGGGGAAAGACGACGGGAACGGCAATCGCTATTCGCATCGCGAATGAAGATCAACGACCAAACGATTACGCGCAGATTGCGGATGTGCCGCGACCGAATCATGCGGACTTCACGTATGAAGCGCGCTATGGCATTCGTGATCCGGCAGGAGGAGGGCGATCTTCGAATCGCTGCTTCGCCCCGAATGTGGCTGCCGGTGCCGTCGCGAAAAAACTGCTTCGGGAAAGGCACGGGATCGAGATCGTTGCGTTCGTTCATCAAGTTAAGGATATCACAGGTAATGTCAATCTCGACACCGTAACTCAACACGCAGTTGAGGAAAACATCGTGAGGTGTCCCGATCAAGAAGCCGCAGAGCGGATGATCACGTTAATTGAAACAACAAAGAAGAGCGGAGATTCTCTGGGAGGCATTGTCACATGTGTTATTCGCAATGTTCCTCCGGGAATTGGTGAACCATTGTATGATAAACTCGATGCAGATCTAGCGAAGGCTATGATTTACATCGGGGCAGCGAAGGGAATCGATTTTGGCCTCGGATTTGATGGAATCACGATGACGGGTTCTGAATACAATGACTTGTTCAAAGTGGAAAATGCTCAAGTGCAAACGACGACAAATCATTCTGGAGGAATCCAGGGTGGAATCTCGAATGGAATGCCTATCTACTTTAGAGTCGCGTTCAAACCTACGGCTACGATACTGAGACCGCAGCAAAGCGTCAACCTGAGAACTCATGAGCCCGAGATTCTTCAACCCAAAGGAAGACATGATCCATGTGTGTTGCCACGGGCGGTCCCGAATATTGAAGCGATGGCAGCGCTAGTGCTTGCAGATCATTCAATTCGAAAATACGGTAACGCGGCGGTTTGCATCCCAGCAGAATATTTAAGGCCGCAACTATAAACTATATTTTCCAAAATATAGTTTAGCTTAATTATGTCGTTTTCTCTATATTATTTCACTGATTTTCGAATACAACAATGTTTAAATATACCCTACAGACTTGTTATTATTGGCGAGTGATATCAAAATGCTCGTCACGAATATGGATATTGGGGGTGTCACATTGAAACGTCTAATAACATGCATCTTTATTCTCGTACTTACAGCTTCGTCTGTCCTCGCGATAACAGGCTCCATCGGCAACGCGCGAACCGTTCTCAGGCCCGAGGTTGAGCAGGGGCAAAGCGTTACGATCGACAGAACCGTACTGGTAAAAAACGTCAATGACGTCCCCATAGAAATCACGATAACTCCTGATGATGATCTCAAAGACATCGCAACGGTTATCGACAGCAGCTTTGCGCTGCAGCCGGGCGAGGAAAAAGAGGCGCAATTCACACTCACAATAAATGATCCGTACACGCACGATGGATCGCTTCTCGTGCAATTCTCAGAAGGCGGAAAAGCGGGAATCATGCTTGGATCCAGGCTCATCATAATCGGCACAGAAGAGAATCCTGAAGAGGAGCCAGAAGAGGAGCCCACGGATGAGGAAACAACAGAGCCTGTCGCGCAAATCATTGGAAACGACACCCAGGACACGAATGGAACTGTGTCTGTATCCCTCGGAGGAACTCCGGATGAGATCAAAGAAGTCAAGGAGATCGTAGAGCGCAGATCCGCGAATCCGTGGATTGGGCTCGGCATCATCGTGGGCATCGTGGGAATCGGAGTCATCGTATTTCTGGTCATATCGCGCCCGAGCGGTGCAGTACCAAAGAAGAGGAAGGGAGGCCGAAAATGAAAAAATTATGGATGAGCATTATACTAGCACTCCTGTTTATTATTCCGGGCATCGCAGCCGCGTCACCTAATGTTGCATATGTCCTTAAAAACGTCAATATTGATAATGACCAGATTATGGAAGCGCTCAGCGCGCTCAACGCAACCGTAACAAAGATTGATGACGGAGCAATTCCAACAACGAATTTCACCCCGTACAACCTCATAATCGTCGGCAATGATGATATCGCGAATGCGGAGCTTCTGCCGGTTGGCCGCGTCAACTTTATAGCTCTTGACGGCGTCCACGCAACGGATTGGGGCATCGCAGCAGACATGGGCTTCATAGCGGCAAACCAGCCCCCGTCTATAACAATCACAAATCCCGTGCATCGCATCGCACAGGGACTTCCTTCAAGCTTTACAGTCTATACCACTTGCTGTGACGGTTATCTTTCACTTCCACTTTATTATCTCACGGGAGGCAAAGCGCTAGGAATTCAAGGCGTAGCATACCAGCCGCCGCTCACGGGAGACATGATTGTGTCTGTTCTTGATCCTGGAGACCGACTCCTTGGAAAAACAACTGCAATTACTGCCCGCGTTGTGTATTTTGGGGCAACGGAGTCAGAATTCTGGACGACAAACGCGAGAACGCTCTTTAGAAATGCTGTAAAATATGCTCTTGACGGTGGAGACACGGATGGAGACGGCATTCTCGATCAAAACGATAATTGTCCCACGGTTTATAATCCAACACAGCAGGATTCAGACGGCAACGGCATTGGAAACGCATGCCAGGACACAGACAGTGATGGCCACATTGACATTCAGGACAACTGCCCTGTAAACGCGAATCCAGACCAGCTTGACACGGATCACGATACCCGTGGCAATGTATGCGATACGGATGACGATGGAGACATGGTGCCTGATACCCTGGACAATTGCCCCTTGACATCAAACCATGGCCAGGAAGACAGCGATGGCGATGGCCAGGGCGACGTTTGTGATTTGCTCCCTGGTGACTTTGACAATGACGGCATCGATGATGATAGCGATAATTGTGATGCTGTAATCAATCCCGGACAGGAAGACGGCGATCAAGACGGCATAGGAGACGTGTGCGACCAATATCCCAATGACTTCGATAATGACGGTGCGCCAGATGCAACGGACAATTGCCCGCAAAATCCAAATCCCTCACAGCTTGACACGGATTTAGACACGCAGGGAGACGCATGCGATACGGATGATGATAATGACGTAATCCTGGATGGCACGGATAATTGCCCCGTGCTCGCAAATCCAGACCAGAAGGACAATGAGAATGATGGCATCGGAGACGTCTGTGATCCCGACGATGATAACGACTCAAAGCCGGACACTGTTGACAATTGCCCATGGATTCCGAACGGCAATCAGATGGACACGGATGGAGATGGCCTTGGAGACGCATGTGACATTAACCTTAAGATCAACGAATTCAGCGCGGATCCCCAAAAAGACTGGAATGAGGACGCAAGCACAGATTACAGGGATGCGTTCATAGAACTATACAATCCGACAGGTTCATCCATAGACACGGATGGGCTCTACGTCAGAGTGTACGGAGTATCCATAGAAACGCATCCGCTTCAGGGAAGCATCGCTTCAGGAGCATATCATATCATCCACCAAAGCTCAGGAGACTGGCTTGTCAATGGCAGGATTGAGATCGTAGGATCAGACAGCGTGATTTACGACGCAGTGAGCTATGGATCCTATAATGATGGCAATTCCGCGAACAACGCGCCGGACGCAGACGCAGCATCATATCTTGATGAATGCATCGCGCGTGTTCCCAATGCAAAAGACACGAATGGAGATAATGTAGACTTTGTGAAACAGGCATGCAGATATGGCTTTTTCAATACGGGAGATATTGTTCCAGCGGTCATAACGCTCGACGCTCCTTTTGATCAGACGCTGCTCAAAGTCAACACTGTGGTTTTCAATTTCACAGTAACGGATAATAACGCGGATCTTCTCGCCTGCGATTTGTATAATGATGTGGGAGGCCAGTTTGAGAAGAAGGTATCGAAGAATGTCGTCAACGGCACGAAGGGTGAATTCGTCGTAGCTTCGATTCCTGATGGATTCTACGCATGGCAGATCCGATGCAGCGATGGAAGCTCCATAGCGAAGTCCGAGACGCGGCATTTCACGATGAACATTCCCGAGCTGCCGAGAATCACTCCTATACCAGATATGACGATTAACGAAACACAAACCGCCGTACTGTCTGTAAACGCAACAGATGTTGATGGTGATACGCTATCGTACAGCATCAATAACGCGAACTTCACACAGACAAGTTCAGGAGTTTTTGAATGGACAACAGACTATTTCAGCTCCGGAAATTACGCATTGCTTATTCAGGTGACGGACGGCGTGTATAATGTCACGGAACCGCTCATGCTCAGGGTACTCAACGTGAACCGCAACCCATCACAAGCGCTTACGATTCAAGACATCACGTTTAACGAGGACACGACACACGTGCAGGTATTGTACGGCGTCTTCACGGACCCCGATCTCGAGACGCTCATGCACAGCACAGCGTATCTCAGCGACAACAAGAATTTCACGGTGCTCTTCACAAATGGAAACATGACTATAATTCCCAAAGTGAACTTTTATGGGACTGCAACTCTTGGCGTGCGAGCGCGTGATCCCTTCGGAGCGGTCGTGGACAGCAACAACTTCACGATAACCGTCGATCCTGCAAATGATGCACCGACGCTCACAGCTCCTGCAACGCGCAGCATCGCGCAGGGAAGAAAACTTGAGATTCAATTGAGCGCGTTCGATGTTGAGAATGATCCGCTGACATATTCCGTACATGTTCCAGGGATCATGGCGAGCAGCGTAACCATTAACCAAAGCTCAGGGCTCTTCTCATTCACACCTCACGACGGCATACCTGGCGGGGAGTATGTTGCCGAGTTCCACGTTACAGACGGGCAGGCCGTGGACAGCAAGAATACGACGATCACGGTCATACCCGCGCTCGAAATTATGGACCTCGATATCATAGTTAACAAAGGAACGCCGGATGAACGCAGGTTTAATGATCTCACGGAGAACGGCACATTCGAGTCTGCTCCCGGAGCGACGATTGAAGCGACGTTAAAACTCAAAAACAACCTTGACGAGCCATTCTACGGAGTCAATCTCACAACGATCCTTGACGGAACGCTCCATTTGGAGGACAGTTACTTCTCGACGACGATAAACGGCGGCGAGACGAAGACGGTTGTGCAGACATTCACGCTGCCAACGCTCGTGACGGAAGGATTATTGTACGGCATTGACCTGAACGTGATCGGGTACGAAATTGACCTCGATCAGCACACGGACAGCATGCACGTGAACATGAATCTTTTGAAAGACTTCCAGGATTTGATCTTTGATGAGCCTACAGGATTCACGCCAAGCATGATTGCATGCGACAGGACGACAGACCTTGCGGTCACGATCTCGAACACGGGATTGTTCAACCAGAGCAGCGTGAAACTCTCTGTGAAGAACACGGCGCTTGGAATTGACGCAAACAGGACATTCAACGTTGATAAGCAAAGCTCCGTAACGGAGCATTTCGCGCTTACGATACCCACAAGCGTAGCAAATAAGGAGTATGACGTAGCGCTTACGATGGAGTATTTCTTTGGAGCGTTCAAGCAGACGAAGACAGAGCGCCTCGCGGTGACGGGATGCGGAATCATAAGTGCGTCACCCTCAGGAAACCGCACAACGGTCAGCGACCACGGCACGAAAACGTTTTCCGTAACCATCCCTGACATTCAGGGACTAAGTGTCGCGTGGCTTGTTGATGGTTCGGTGCAGGGATCCGGAACACAATTCATATTCGACGGCAGTATTGCTTCGCTTGGAGACTACACCATTCGCGCTGAGCTTTCGTACAACAGCGCAGTCATCGACTCCCGTGCATGGACATTAACCGTGCTTCCGAACACGAGGCCCAGCGCTAACGCGGGCGTTGACAGGACAGAGTTCGTGAATAACACGATTACTCTTGATGGCTCAGGATCCAGCGACGCAGAAGGAGACGATCTTACATACTCCTGGACGCAGACCGCTGGTCCCATCGTGACGTTCGACGCGGGTGCAGTGAAGCCCAGCTTCAAGCCCTCGGAGATCAGCACATACGCGTTCCAGCTCGTTGTCAATGATGGCATCAATGCGAGCGATCCGGACACGGTAACGGTTCAGGTTGTGGAGCCTCCAAAGCTTATCATCACAGATCTTGACGTAAAAGTATCTGGGGATTCAGACAAGAACCTGAACAACGGGGACAAGATCGGCGAGGAGGCAGCGCCCGGAGACAAAGTCACATTCGACATTGAAGTATCGAATATGTATCCGGACGGCTCCGACATTACGATTGAGGACGTCGAGGTCACTGTCACTATTAAGGACATCGATGACGATGATGACCTTGATGAAGAAACGGACTCAGAGGACATCGACGCAGGAGACTCAGAGAGCTTTAAAGTGAGCTTCGACCTCCCTGAAGATGCAGAAGAAGATGATTACACAGTCACGATTGAAATTGAAGGAGAGGATGAGCAGAACCAAAAGCACAAAGTCGACTGGACGCTCACGCTCGAAGTGGACCGGGAAAGCCATGAAATCAGAATCCTCAACGCGCAGCTCGCGCCAAGCACGCTTGTCTGCGAGGACAGGACAACGGTTTTGAGCCTCAGCGCGATCAACCTCGGAGAAGACGAAGAGGATGAAGTGGCCATTGTCATCTCGAATCCGCAGCTCGGCATCTCAGCCAGCGAACGGGGCCTTGAGCTTGACAATCAGCAGGCGGACAGCGACAGTAGGTACAGCAACAGCTTCGCGTTCACGATCAAGAGCGACGTGAAGCCAGGATCATATCCTATCACGGTCTCGACGTATTATGACGAGACACGAGTGAGTGATATGGAAACGCTCAACCTCGTCGTGAAATCGTGCGAATCGCCGTCAAAAGGCGTAACGACAACCACGGTGCAAAAAACACGGCAGCCGGTCCAGGTGAGGAAGCCAAGCATCTTCCAGCCAGCTCCGGAAAGCTCAGGCCTTGTCAGCGCTGAGACGATCGCGCGACCAACCATAGCGCGGACTCCGGTGATGAACGAACAATCGTACATGCTCCTGCTCATCATCACAGCGATTCTCATCGTTGGGCTGATCATGTACCTTGGTGCGTATGTTGCCATCAAGCGACGCTGAGCTCGAAGAGCGATTGTGGACACTCGAAGAAGTTTCTTTTTTTCTTCATATTTCTTTACCGACAATGAGAAGAATGGTAAAGCGCGGGGATTCCCCTGAATATTCCAGAGTTGGCGGGCAGTATCGGTTCTCGCGGGAGAGCATTGTTAGTTATCTCATTGAAACAAGCAAAGGACCATGCCCGGATCTGGCAGTTGTGGATGAGAGCGTGCCTAAGAGATATCCTGAACGGCATGCATCAGCTTCTTAATATTCGCGACGTTTCGCTTGTGCCGCACTCTCCCTTGCACCGTCAGCTCCTTGAGCAGGTCGTCTGTTGCAAGCAGTTTTCCATTCTTGCCCACAATCGCGTCAATGTGCTCCGTGCCTATGATTTCCATGAGGATTCTGTTATGAAACGTGATGAGGCCAGAGCGCTTCAGCCCTTGGGCTCGCGCAACGCTGAGGAGGTTGTGCGCCGCGTCCATTGAACTGCATGCGACATGAAGGATTAATGGCTCGTATACAAACCAAAGTTCTCCATTGAAGGGCTGCGTAACTGCTTTCTTCACCGCGCGGTATTGAGGACTGCCATGCGTGACATATAACCAACGTGCCTTCTGTTTTGCAAACCCCTGTTTTTCGATAAGGACGGTCCTGCCCGAGCACGAACTTGTTGTATAATAGTCAGGATGCCTGTTTAAAACAGAGCATAGTCGCTTGATGAGCACATCAATCGACTGCTTTTTTGATTTGTCAGCCTTGCTGAGGCATTGTTTTTTCTCATTCAAAAAGTTCATTGTGGAATCAAAACAGGAGGTGTATAAAAAATTGCCTAATCGACCATGCTGAGAATAAGGTCTTCCCTGAAGAGGTCGTCAATGCACAGCCTGGAGCCGGGGCAATTCACATCAATAGTGTTGAGATATTTCACAATGACGTCACGCGCCTGACTTTCCAGTGGCATGCCCATTGCGATAAGAGCCGCCCCACACTCGGGTGTAGCTGGCCTGTAAAAAACGGTAGGCGAGTCTGGGATGGGCCGAACATTGCCTAAGGGAGTGGGCTGCAGGGGTGTTTGAACCGTATGCTCCAGGTACAGATGCAATAGGATTGTTTGGATATCATAAACGTATGAGATGCCCTTATGTATTCCGATTTGGCTCATATAACTGTAAGTATTTGGGCGTTTAAAAACCTTTCGTAATATAGTCTCCAGATAGTAGTTACAATTATGCGATTTCGTGCTGAGCAATCTTCCCTGCTTCTGAGCTTATGATTTTATGCATCCTCTCCACAAAAAGATCAGCGTCATGCGCGTATTTGTCATATTGGACACCAGAGATCTCCTTCATGTGCCGATCCTGAATCAGTTTGTAGAGTTTGAAGAATTCCTTGAGCGTCTCGGCATAGGATGCCTCGAGATGTTTCGGTTTAACGAACTTTTCTTCAATAAGCTCAGGAATGTGCGCAGGTGTCGGCGGAGTCTCGCCAATACTCATTAAGGCAGCATGCGCGGCATCAAGCACGGCCCAATACAAATCAATCCCTGCCTGGAGCAGATGGCCCTTCGCACCGTCAATAGCGTTTGGCGCCTTGAGGAGATACGTCCATATGGATTCCGGGGTTGCGTTCATCCTGCCTTGCTCGAGAAGAGCCTGCATAGGCTCAAAAAATCCGAGGTCATACACGGGCACGCCGTCACGGAGCATATTCACGAAGATAGGATCCGCCTGCTTCGCAAGCTCCCAGAAAATACTGAGCTTCATCGTCGTGAGATGAATATTCTCAGAAACTTTTTTTGCAATGCCCAGCGCGAGCATCTGATACGCCTTAAGGACATCCGGAGTGAGCTCCTTTTTGACATCGTCAATGACGACGAGGATATCAAGATCGCCTTTCTTCACGTCGCCTGAGCGCGCCTTGCTGCCAAACAATACGACGCACACGACAAAATCCTTCATCTCCATGCGCAGCTTCTCGGCGTATTCAACGGCGCGGACACGCTCTTCCTCTTCATAGCGCATGACTTTCTTCACCCCCTTCACAATAAATTCCATACTCCCTTCATCCTCACACCCTTTAAAATCCTTTATGACCATCCTCAAATAGGGACAGTAATATTTAAATAGCACGGATTTAGACAAGGAAGCATGCATACCCTCGATATGATTGTTGCGCTCATGCTTGCAACGCCTCAGACGATTACAGTAGAGGATCATATGGAACCCGTGAATCAACAGTACGTGATTGAGGATGATTCACCGATATATAGCCCAGCTCCTGCTCCCCAATATTATCAATCACTTGAGGCCGAAGCTCAAGAGGACGAACTTGTCTCCCATGACGAATTGCAGGAAATCATCGCGGATCAGAAACTGCGCAGCGCGGGCTTCACTTCAGGTTCTGATAAAGGGATTTCCCCTGATAAACTCGAAGATTCCAAGCTGTATTCTGCTTGCTGCTGGAACTTTGTCATGAACAGAGTGGCGTATGTGTTTAGTTTGAGCTAAGCGTTTATTCGGTATGATTGAGAATTCGCTTAGTATTTAATTCTGTCTTGATTCAGCAAGAACAGCTTTCTTTTGCAGAGCAATTGTCCCTACAGGGCATCCGACAAACGCATACTCGGGATGTGCCGCTTCCAAAAGGCCGACAATGCCGAGATATAATCCACCCGTATATGACGAATCTGAAAATAAAAATGTTTGTGGCAAAAAACCCATGCCCTTTGGGTCTTTCTTAAAGGGAGTATATGTAACAACTCCAGCTCCCTGGACCATTTGAGCCTCTAAATTATCAATTGGCTCACGCACCTCGGCATGAACAATCGCATGTAGTACCTCTCCGGCTTCTTGGGGAGTCGCGCTTTTTCCCATCCTCAAAATCTCCCAATATCGATCACATGCTTGAGATCCCCACAATAATTCTTCAACGGTTTGTCCTTCAGTCATGTGCGATGTGGGTGCACGGCGGTTTAAAAAGATATTGGAACCCTGCAACCTAGATGCGAGTGTGCACGGAAAAGGTTTAGTCGTCAGCACTGTCACGTCGCCGTTGTTATCAACGAAAACCGCAATCTTTAAATAAGAATACACATTTATACACACAAATAAGTATCGAAAATGAAGTTTGCTCCAACTAAGAAAGACATTTTAGCTCTGAATCAAGAGTTTGAAGACGGTGCGCTCCACAATGAAGCGAGCCTTGAATTTGCGCTCAGCTATGCGAGGAGAACTGAAAATTGGACAAAAGGGTTAGCATGGCTTGTTCGGGCCATACTCATAGACCATGTATTTGAGGAGGGAAACAAAAGAACCGCAGCATTATTAATCAAAGCGTACGCAGAATATCGGGGGTATGGAACCTACAATGACCGGATAGTAAGGATGATCAAGGATATCATTTTACGGAATATTACAAGCATTAGCCGGATAGAGGAGTTGATACAAAATGCCATCAAATAAATTTTTAGGTATCGCGCGAAAAATTGCTAAAAGGGACTCCGCAGTATTTGACACCCTCATGGAATTCGAGAGAACGAAGGAGATACGCAGCAAAACAAGATTAAATTTCACAATCGACAAATCAACAGCAGCGCATTTCAAAAAATACTGCCGCGAGCATGGCTATAACATGAGCGCAAAGATTGAACAAGCGATGGAGAAACTGGTTTCTGAATAGGCTGTATAGAACAATCTAATGAAACCTAGGCTCAAACGGCAATTCATATTTTGTTTTCTCTCTGATCTGCAATTCAGTTAAGAACGGATAAAACAGATGATTTTGCTCGTGATGTTTAACTTCCTCAAATTCAAGACCATGAAGCGTTTCAAGAATCTCAATGCGGTTCGTGCCAATCCATGTCCTTCCGAGCACGTTGTGACCGAGTACGCTCGATGGCACTCTGAAAATCTGAATGCCTCCGGGAGTGTAAATGAGATAATAGTGATCTGATCTTCGTTTGCGCGGGTAATATCCATAATACGCCTGTGCGGCGGGCAGCGGTTTTTCCCGGCCAGCGTTTTTTACATGCTGGGTTGCTCTCTTAACCTCTTCAAGAACTCCGGGATACGGGTCATACTGGGTGTCAGAGATGTCGCTGAGAAAAGGATCAATTGTTGTCGGTTCCGGGACGGTGCTGAACTCAACCATTTGAAAACTCGTCAAATATTTTTGGATTCTTCTCAATGAATCGAGACATGATGCGGTTGAAGAAGAACAATTTTTTTCTCTTCACATAGAGGTAGCCGAAAACAGACACCACAATGCCCCCAAACAGGTCAACGATGAGATCCGCCATCGTATCCAAAAGCCCTGATTTCTGCATATTCGTGCCAAGCGTTGAGTCAGCGGTGAACTCGACTATTTCCCAGACAACGCCAATCGTTATGGCAAACGAGCACGTGAACAGGGCTATGAACGATGGGCTCAGGCGCACTTTGCTCTCCTGATTCATGATGTAAATCAAGAGAAAACCGATGAATCCGAACATAATCCCTGAGATCGTGTGCAAAAACAGATCCCACCACCAGAATCTTGTGTACCATTCATGGATCTCTCCAAGGAAGAGTGAGGCGTACACGAATGAGTTCATGATGAGTTCGAACTCGAGCGGGATGTACAGCTTCGCGTTGCGCTCAATGATCGCGGGGAGAAACGTCAGGAGCAGGGCGACGGTTGCAATGAACAAGGTCAGCCATTTTTCCGCAAGTGTGGCGCTGATCATGGCTGCGATGATCGCGATGCGCAGGGCCAGGGAGATGATCAAATGCAGGCGCTGCGCCCGGGGAAACGTGGGAAAGTGGAAACCCTTCAAAGGCGGAAGCCGCGGCAGGCGAAAGAATCGTGTGAGCCCCATGCGCGTGGGGCTCCTTACAGGCATATAAATGTTACGGGAGCATTATGTCCCGTTAATGAGCGCGTGCCTTTCCGGATCAAAATATGCTCTGCCTTCACAATACTCTATTCCGCCATTCTTATCAAAAAGCCAGGGGGATCGAGTGACTGGCTCAGGAGTCTGTGCGCAGCCGAGGATCAGATGTAATAATACGGCAATAGCGCTTACGATCAATTTACCCGTATATGCCCGGGGATCATAGCCGCTCATTAACCTTTCGACATCTTTTTAAAGCGTCATG
>Ga0209541_10002581_pt1 | contig 34121 bp, 44 predicted proteins | sample RifCSPlowO2_01_FD_184027 | JGI IMG/M metagenome (GOLD analysis project Ga0209541, IMG submission 184027) | Groundwater microbial communities from Rifle, Colorado - Rifle CSP2_plank lowO2_0.1 (SPAdes) (version 2) | ecosystem: Environmental > Aquatic > Deep subsurface > Groundwater | place...
AATGCCTGTGAGAGATTGGAGTTTAATCATCAGTCAGATGGGAGTGTACTTCGGCGAGAGACTGACAAATCATCTGATGAGATAAGATAAGTAAAAAGGGAGTTTCAACAAAAAAAGTTACGCTACCCTTTGGTTAGAGCACATAGTTTAGGAATTATCAATTAGAGAATTCTGAACTAAATGTAATCTAATCATCAGAATTGTCTATAGATATTTAATTTTTCCACATGTCTTCTCTTACCTTGCTTATCATTAATTTTTGTTTTGGGTGATTTGTTGTTATGTCGCCAATAGATGTTATCTGCTGTCCATCATAAAAAATGCCTTTTTTGTCTTCATAATGCTGTAATCGAAACTTATTTTCCTGGTCTAATTTATTTGAAAGCTGGGCAAAGCCATAAGGAGCATTTTTAACTAATCTTGGATACATAATTCTCTGTCCTTCTATTTTTATTTCAATATCTCCTGAAAATATTTTTATATTTTGCCCTCCTGCTTCAACATCTTCAAAGGTTTTTAGTGCATACACATTTATATCTCGTCCTGAAACATCTAAATTATGTTCAAATAATTTAATGTATTGTCCGAAATTAACTTGTTGGGCTGAAACTAATGGAAAGATTTCTGAAAAATGAAGCAAGGGAAAAAATAATGTATATACTGTTCCTGATGATCCAACTTCTGGAATTTCAGAATTTGAAGAAGATGGTGGGTTTGATGGAGAGTTTCCTTCAGTACCTGCTAACTGAAGTGTCGTGGTTTGTTCAACTTCTCCTGCCAATTGTTTTGGAACTAAAAAATCAACATTTTCCAATTCTGTTTCTTCTTCATCTTTTTTAGTTTTTACAACAGATTTTCCATCTTCATTTAATGCTAGTAAAGTGTCTTCTCCATTTTTATTCAATGCAATACCTGCTCCATCTTCTAATTCTGCAGTAACCCCTCCAAATTCATTTGGTCCTGAAACAGAAGTCTTTCCTTTTCCGTTAGATTTCATTGATTCTGCTAAAGGTCCTAAAAGTGATTGAGCTAACTGCACCATTTGCTGTGCAACTTGAAATGCTTCTTGGAAACTTTGTTCTATTCCTCCTCCACCTCCTCCGCCGCCCGCACTACCTCCGCCACCTCCTGATGGACCTCCAAAATCTCCTGCACCTGCTGCAACAGGAGATGCTGATGGGTTGAATTTTGCAAGAGATTGGTCATATATTGGTGTCCATCTCATGTCTCCTTTAACTGCCATGGGATAATTTGTTTTTAGATTTATCACTATAGCATTTCCATTATTAAATGTAATTTCATACCCTTTTGTTAAATCCATTACAATTTCCGGACCATTATTTCCATATTTCAATGTGTTAATTGATTCTTCTCCTGCTGAAATCACGTCCCATTTCCATCCTTGTAAATTAGAATTAGGATCAACATTGTATCCCATATTTTCCAGAACTTTTATAGCTTTTTGACTATTTTTTGTAATTTCTTCCCATATTTTAGGATTATTTTTATCTCTTATTAAATCTCTCAAGTTATTTGATAAGGTTAATTGATTTGCATCTAATTCAGAAACTTTTACTGGATTTTTCATGAGGAAATCTTTTCTTAAATTATCTGGAATATTATTCCATAACTGTTTAAGATTTTTCGCAGTTTCCATATTGTTTACATCTAGAGGGGAATTTGGAACCCCATTACTATTCGCTGGACTTGAGGTTATTTCATCTTTTTCTGTATCGTAATATTTTTCATTTTGAGAGCCGATATCTTCATCAGGAGAATCAGTTACGAAATCATTTATTGTCGGATTTTGAGGGGCATTCACGTTCCCTCCACCTCCTCCAGAAGGTACAGGACATCCACCTGGCCCACACTGCCCCATCACACTCACAGGCAGCAGCGAAATCATTAGCATCATACAAATACCTAACATTACACTTTTTTTTGTTATCTCTTTATTCATTATTTTCTTTTTCATCTTATCTAATTTGTATTTTCTACTATCTCATATTTATTCAAAAACTGGAAAATATAAGGTTCTGGTTGTGTCTGATTTTCTATAATCATTACTAGTGTTGAATCTGGCTCAAAAGCAATAAAATCAACATAAACATTTTTCTCTTTTGATAATTGTGCAAGGCAATTAATACAGATAAAATCTTTGTCTTCTTTGTGTGATTCTGTTATATACTCTGCTATTTTTAAAATGTCGTTTAGAGATGATTCAATCTCAACAAGGTGCTTATTTAACGAAAATAAAGTTGTTTTACCTTTATTATCAATAGTAAGGTCAAGATTTGTTGTAAAAGTTACTTTATTTTCTAGGATATTAGTTTTTGTTGATGGATTTGAATAAGATATCTTAAATGTTTTAAAGTTTTCATTTAACTCGTCAATGCAAACAAGAAGTTTGTCATCTACAAAATTTGAAAGTTCATTCTGAATTTTTTCTTTACTAGGCATAAGGATTTCTCCTTTATAAAAATAGTAAGGAACAAACGCCCATTCTAAATCATAATACTTTTCAGGTTTATTATAATAACCTCCTTGAATGCCAGTGGTTTCTAAAGCTTTTAACGATGTTTCTTCTAAACAATCTATACTAAATTCTTGCATATTATTAAGAGACGGTTCAATGCCTTTTTCAATGAAATACTCCTTATTTATATTTGAACGGGATTTTGAATAGTTCATGAAGACAATTAAAGAGACTATTGCAATGATGATTACTGCTATAATAACAAACAAAGATATCTGGCCTCTTTTCATAGAAGAATGAATGAAAAGGATTATTTAAACATTCTGGATTTAACAGTATATTGCGACTTATTGAAAAAGCTAAATCATTAAATATCCGCCATTCACGTTTATACACTCTCCATTAATATAACTAGCATTATCAGAAGCTAAAAAACGAACAACTTTTGCAACTTCTTCAACATCTCCAAATCTCTTGCTAGGAATCTTTTTCTTATATTCTGTCTTTTTCTCATCACTCAATTCAGAAGTCATACCGCAATTAATAAATCCTGGAGCAACACAGTTTACTCTTATTCCGTAGGCCCCTAAAGCCTTGGCGAAATCTCTAGTTAGCTTAATCATGCCTGCTTTAGAAGCCCCATAACCCAAACTAGTTGTTGATTCAATTCCCTTAACAGATGAAATATTTACAATGCTGCCTCTTTTATTTCTCAACATATATCCTGCAGCAATATAAGAACAAATAAAACTTCCTCTTAGATTCACATTTATCTCTTCATCAAATCCACTTAGGTTATCATCTAAATTTTCAAACCATTTAGGAATATTATCAACATTCAAACTTCTCCTAGAATTAATTCCCGCATTATTTACTAAAACATCAATGCTTCCAAATTTATCATAAATCTTACTAAACACTTCCTTAACTCTAAATTTATCAGATATATCACATTCAAATCCAATGCATAAAGGTTTGTAGTCATAATTGTTATTTTTAATTTTTTCTTTTAATTCATCTAAAGTTCTGACCAATTCAGAAGGATGATGGTTATTCCTAGAAATTAAAGCAACATTATAACCACTTAAAGCTAACTCTTCTGTAATAGCTTTTCCTATTCCTCTAGATGCTCCAGTAATAATAGAATTCTTCATGAAACTAATGCCTCCTGCAAATTAATTCTAGTATCTTTTCCTAAAAAAGCAAAATAATCATTAAATGCCTTAACATATCTTTCATCCATTAAACAAGATCTCTCTACTCTATCAATAAAATTTCTGCTTTCATAAAAATCACCATGTATCTTTTTCTGTAAATACTTAATAGTTTTTTCATCTAAATATTTGTGGTTGAAAACCAAATGATTCCTGTCATGTCTCGTTAAATCACTATCAAAAATATATCCTTGTTCAACCATTTCGTATCTAAGCCTGCTCAAAGGTATTGGCGTAAATATTCCAATATTCAATTGATGTATTGGTACATATTTTAATCTCTCTGCATTTTCTAATATATCATCTTCATTTTCCCAAGGGAATCCTATGATATAATATCCTTGATTAAGAATCCCTGCCTCAACTGATTTATCCAAAACTCTAATAGATTGTTCATAGCTTAAAATATTTTCATTAACACCTTTATTCATTTTCTTTAAAGAATCGTCATTAGTAGATTCAATACCCCACGCGATTTTGTAGCACCCTGCTTCTTTCATTTCACTAAGTAATTCCCATTCTCCATCAACACTGTCAATATTACTCATACAATACCAAGAAAAATCTAATCTTCTTCTAATAATTTCCTGGCAAAGATTATGCACAAATCTTTTTGAAGCTGTGAAATTCATATCTATAAAATAAAAAATATCTGCTCCTTTATCCTTTAAACCAGACATCTCATCCACAACTCTTTCAGGAGATCTAAAAGAAAGTTTATTCCCATAAAATCCAGGAACATCACAAAACTTGCACTGATAAAAACACCCTCTGCTTGCTTCCATAATTGCATATCCTGGATTTTCAGATAAAGGAGGTATAGAAATACCTTTATAAGGTTGTTTTAGAATAACATCAAATCTCAATGCATTCGGCAGTTTATCTAAATTAAAATTCCTTTCTCTTGGAGAAGTAAACAATACACTATTTCCTTTTTTAGCAGCAATTCCTCTAACGTTTTCATAATCTTCGTTTCCTTCAATCTCCATTAATAACTCTCTAAAAATTTCTTCTCCTTCTCCAGAAACAAAAAAATCAAATGGCTCTTGAATTAAAACCTCAATTTCTCTTCTCTGATGTAAATAGCTAGAATATCTATTTCCAGCAACATTAACAATATTTTTATTTCTTCTCTTTAGCTCTCTGGCTATTCTCTTTCCCATGGGATACTGACATGTAAACATAGAATAAGCAGCAATATCAGGCTTAAAATCAACGATTCTTTCAGTCATTTCTTTTTCATCAATACTAATCACTTTTCCATTAACCTCTTTAAAAGGCATAAACAATTCAACATCATGTCCATCTTGTTTTGCAATAGCTAAAATCATCTCTAATCCATAAGGCTCACTAACAGCATGCTGAATCTTTGGGTCAAGTTCAACATCACAAGGATAAATCCCAGCTATTTTCATAATTAAAGAACAGAAAAAATAAATATAATATTTACCAATATTTTCACTTGTCTCACTATTCAACTATATTAGATATATGCATAATATTTTTTTCATAAGCTAACTTCCGACAAATACATATGACCTTTTTACAGAATTAACAATCTTTGCAGGACAATCATAAAGCCCTAAGCTATTATCACAAAAATTTTCATAAGCCTTTCTTTTTTTATCTCCAAAAAATAACAATAGTCTCAAATCAGACTTTTCTATTAATCTCCTTGAAGCAGACATTCTTTTTGGAGGAGGCTTTGGGGAATTATCAACATAAATATAAAATTCAGAATTGTCTTCAATAGATGGATGATTAGGATAAAGCGAGCCTACATGCCCATCCTCTCCAGAGCTCAATAAAACAATATCAAATTTTCCCCCAATTTCCTCTAAATCTTTAGAATACTTCCTAATGCAATCCTCTTTGTTAAGAGAATCATACAAAAAAGGATGAATATTCTCCTCATAAATAAGTGCTCTTCCTAAAAGCTCATCAATAAAGCTTTCTTTAGCTAATTTAAAATTACTTTCCTCGCTATTCAAAGGAACTAGCCTTTCATCCACCATAAAAATATGAACTTTTTCCCAGGAAATATTTCCTTCCTTTAAATTATAAAAAATTCCATTCACTGAACTCCCTCCAGGAATTGCAAGAACAATTCTTTCTTTCTCTCTTGCTAATCTATTAATATTCTCTGCAATTAAATTAAAAACTTTTTTCTCAAGCACAGATACACTATCATTTATTAGTTCCATTGTTTAGCTCATTAAATACCTCCATTCATAAAAGGTAAATTCCATATTCGCATAATTTCATCGTTTAAAAGATTTTTAATGGTGTTGCTCTTTCATAAATGTAAAATATATCCTTCACGTTTTTAATAGCTTTGTTAATTGAAGTAAAGGATTCTTTTCCTCTAGAAATACAATCATATAAATCAGTGAAAACATAATAGAATGCATCTCTCGAAAAAATCTTATCTTCTATAACAACACCCTTGCTATCATATACACGCAGGCTTTTATCACCCATTTTAAGTTCAACCCTTCCATTTTCATGATGAATAACAAATAGTTTCTTTTTTTGGTAACGGGGGTCTTTTCCTGCTAATACATTTACATTACAATTATGGAAAGAATCTCCTGTAACATAGAAATTAGCATCTATAGAAGTTTCTCTATACCTACTATCTTTTATTGTTGGATCATCCATTTTTAATAGATTTGCTTTCACATCATTATCATAATCAATTTCCCCACCTAGATTCCTTATGAAAGCAATAGCATGAATTCCTGTATCAAGCCACATGCCTCCTCCAGATTTTTCAATATCTATAATATCTCTATTTCTTTGGTTTGAAAAGTCCTCTTTCTCAAGAATATACAATTCTATACCCTTAACCATACCGAATCTTTCAGTATATTTATCAAAATAACGAAAATACTCTCTAACATTAGGATAATGAGAATAATGTTCTGCATCACTTACTACTCGTTCTCTTAAATCTAAATTAGAAAAATAATCTTCGAATTCTAAAATTTCCTCAAGTGAAGAAGAAAGCGGTTTTTCTATGATTAAGTTAGCATCGGTTTTTTCTAAAATCTGTTTTGCGAGGGTAATATGAAATTTATTTGGCACAGAAACATCAAAAATATCTCCTTTGCATATATTACCTAGAAATTCATCAGAAATAATAGGTTCGATAGGATCCATAGAGAAATATTTTATCATCCCATTTGATAAACCGCTAACAATTTCAGATTCTACTTTTTCATTCAAACTGCCCTTTAACCTGACTGTTTTTATCACGTTTAATAAACCAGCAATTCTGCTTTGATCACTGAATTCTTCATACTCATATATATCTCCTATTGAAGAAATCTCAAAAATATTATTTAGATTTTCTAAGATAACAGGATATTTCCTGATAAGACATGCATCACCTAATCCTCCTAAAAAATGAATTCTTATCTTTTCCTGGTCAAAGTCTTTGGTTGCCTCATTTTTTTCTAAGCATTCTAATGTAAACTCATTAGTCATTCAAATATAAAAACAAAAGTCTATTTCATCTTTGTCAATATTGACCTTATTTCACAATATCAAGTATATAAGTTATATTCTAAATAAGAATGTAGCATAATAAATTAACTTCCCACTATAACTCTAATTAAAACAAGTATAAGCACTTTTCTATAATGAATATATTTTTCACTATTTTCAATATATTATATATACCAAAAAGATTTATATATTCCATAACACAATAATTTCTATGAAAAGAAAGGTCATAAAACAAGGACATAATACTCTAACAATAACTATTCCTAGTAAATGGGCTAAAAGATTTAATTTAAGCGCAGGTGATGAAATTGATCTTTTTGAAAGAGAAAACGGCCTTTTTATTTCAACTGAAAAACGAAACGAATTTCTAAAAACAGAATTAAATATGTCAGGTCTCGACATCCCAACAATATGGAAATATTTTATGGCTATATATAGAGAAGGATACGATGAAATAATCATGAAGTTCAATCCAAATTCAAAATGGGATAGTCCATACAAATTTTTCATCCATCATAAATTAGACCAAAAATATGGTAAGGATAGTTTAAAGAAAAATCCAGTGGAGTTCTTGCAAGAATTAGTAAACAGGTTCATTGGATATGAAATAATCAATTATGGGAAAGACTTTGTTACAATAAAAGAAATGAGCGAGCCAACTTCAAGAGAGTTTGATAATGCGCTTAGAAGAATTTTTCTTCTTTTGCAGCAAATGGCAGAAGAAATCTGCGAATCATTAGACAGTAAGGATACAAAAACATTAAGTCATATTCATGACATTGATACAAATATTGATAAATTTCATGATTATTGTATAAGAATCCTGAATAAAATTGGAAATAAAGATTCAAAGAAATCTTCTATTTTTTTCTCAATTCTCTTCTTTCTTGAGCTAATCGGAGATGAATTCAAAAATATTTCACATCATCTCCTCTATGATTTCCAAAAAGGTGACTACAATCACATAAAAGATGTAACAGAGTCAATAAAACAGCAATTCGACTTATTCTATGAAATTTTCTATAAATTTGATGATAATAAAATCATCAAAATGTCTGAATTAGATAAGTCCAGATATTTTAATGTAGAAAACGTATATAAAAAAGTAAAAAAAGACGAGGAAAAAGAAATCTTCCATCATATTAGAATTATAACTCGATATATAAATGCATTAACAGAGCTAAGAATTGAGATGGAATTCTAAACTACATATTTATTCAAAAACTCAAAAACATAAGGTTCTGAACTTGTGTAATTTTCAGAGATTACTATTAACGTGCTTGATTCATCGCCAAAATCGAGCATATCTACATATAAATTTTTAGATTCAGCCATGTCTGCAACACAGCTAATACACACAAATTCTGGGTCTTCTTTATGTCCTTCTGTTATATAAGAAGCAACTTCTAAAATATCTGAAAGTGCCGATTCAATCTCTACAGGATGATTTGATAGTTCAAATTCAGAACTTGAATCATCTTTTTTAAAAGTAATTTTTAAATCTGTTATAAAACTTACTTTTTTCTCTTCGATTGTTGCAGTTGTTTTAGAGTTATCATAAGATATACTAAATTCATTATACTCAAGTTCATTAAGGCAAGCAGCAAGATTATCATCAACATACAGAGAAAGTTCTTGTTCAATTTTTTCTTTAGTTGGCATTAGAAATATTCCTTCATAGTAATAATACGGAATAAAAGTCCAGCCTAAATCAACATTTTTTTCAGGAGCATTGTAATAACCTCCTTGAATTCCTATTATAACTAATGAATCTCTTGCAGTATTCTCAACACAATCCAGAATTGATGACTGAACTAGAGAAGACTGGGTTTTAATTCCGAGTTTGGAAAATATGTTATCTAGTTTTGTTTTTGATTGAGAGAAATTAATGATTAAAAATATCACTGCAACTGCAATGATTATAACTGCTATAATGATGAAGACAGAAATTTGTCCTCGCTTTCCTCTTTTTTTCATATCTTAAATTATGAATAAAGGTATATAAATGTTATTAGGGTTATAGGAATAAGATGAAAAACATTATCAATTTATACAAACCAATTGGCATGACTCCATTGCAGGCTTTGGAGAAATTCAGGTTCAAAAATAAAGAATATCATGGAAAGAAGATGAGTTATCCTGGAAGATTAGATCCTATGGCTGAAGGAGTTTTATTAGTTTTAGTTGATGAGGAAAACAAAAAAATGAAACAATATATGAAATTAGACAAAGAATACGAGGCAGATATTTTACTAGGATTTGAAACTGATAGTCATGATATTTTAGGAATGCCAAAAAAAGGCGAGAGAAAAGAGATAAACATGAAATCATTAAAGAAAAAAATAAAAAGCTTTAAAGGAAATTATAACATGGAAGTTCCTGTTTATTCTTCTATTAGAGTTAAAGGAAAAGCTCTTTTTAATTTAGCACGAAGAGGTAAAATTCCATCAGAGATACCTAAACTTAAAGTTAAAATTAAAGACATCTTTATAGATTATATTTATGAAATAACTGGAAAAAAATTATTAAAACTTATTTTAAGAAAAATTAATTTAATAGAAGGAGATTTTAGGCAGGAAGAAATTAAAATGAAATGGAATTTGTTATTAGAAAATTCTGAAGAAAAGTTCAAAGTTGTAAAATTATTTGTAAGATGTTCTTCTGGAACTTATATAAGAGCATTAGCAAGAGATATTGGAAAAGATTTTAATGGAGGAATTTTATTAAGATTGAAGAGGACAAAAGTTGGGAAATATGAGATAAGGGATAGTGTGAGAATGTAAGCTCAAAGTTGCATTCTTTAATCCATTTGTTTTGAATAAGAAAGTTTGAAAATAGATTCAATATCCCCAATTTGGAGCTGTTTTTCTTTTAATGTCCGCAATTTTTTGTAGTGTTTGAAGTTCTTTTTCTGAAAGAAGATCTTTATTATCTTTGAATTTTTTAAATTGTTTTTCAGTAAGATCTGAAAATAAATAACTTACATTTTGTAATTGTCGTTCAAAATTTGTTCCAGGAATAGAAACTGCTATTTCTTTTCCTTCATCAGCTTCTTGTATACTTTGTTTTTCTTCTTGAATATCTCTTATTTTTCCAATGCCTTTGCCTTCTTCGGTTATTAAAGGAATTCCTGTTTTTATTTTTCCTGCCTCAACCTTTACTCCAAAAACTGCAGGATTGGAATTTCTAAAAACAAAATTATGAAAAATTTTTAATTTTGAAATTGTTGCCAGTTCCAATAACCTTTCTCTTTTAATTTCATTTTGTTTTTCCTCTTGGAATTTTTTAACATCTTCTATTAGTCTATAAATAATTTCATGAGTAAAAATGTTGACATCTTTGTTTTCTTTTATCTCTTCATCTTTATCAACGTTAAATCCGAGTATTACTGCATTAATTTTATCAACTTCAATATTTGCTTTAGCTTGAATAACATCTTTTTTATTTATTTTTCCAATACCAGCACTAATTACCTGGATTTTTTCTTGTCTTAATAAAGTTAATAGTGCTTCTAAACTTCCTAAAGAATCTGCTTTAACAATAATTCCTTGCTTGTCTGTTATAATTTTAGTTAATTCTTTTTTAAATTCTTTTTTAATATCTTCTAAATTGTTTTTAATAACAGTAAAAGGCATTCCTGGAAGTATGTTCTTAGAATTAATTAATTGCATTCTAATTCCAGTTGATGCAGCAGCTTCTTTTACTGGCTTAAACTTAAGTGATAAAGGCTCAATCTCCTCAAGAACTCTAATTTTAGTTATTATTGGTTCATCAAAACTTGCAATAGCTATTTCATCTTTTATATTTAAAATACCATCGTAAATAATTGCTTCGCTATACTCAAAATTTTTTTCTTTTTTTATTTCTAAAATTACTCCTCTTGTCACATTTCCAATTTTTAATTGCTCTTTTAAAAATTTTTGGGATAATCCAGATATTGTTAAAATTAGTTCTTTAATTCCCTCTCCTGTTTTAGCAGAGCATGGTACAAGCGCAAGTTCTTTAGAAAAATCCTTAATTTCATAGAAGGGTTTAGCTTTAAAACCATGATGATGTAAAGCTCCGATTATAGTATAAAGTTTTTCATCGAATTGCGATTTAGTAGTAATTGATTGAGCTTCAATGTTTTCTTTTAAATTTATAGATATTTTCTTCCAACTGCTAATATTATCAACTTTGTTTAAAGCTATAACAAAAGGAACTTTGTTTAATTTTAAAATGCCAAGAACTTCTATTGTCTGAGGCATTAGTCCTTCATTAATGTCGATTACTAATATAGCAAGGTCCGCTAGACTTCCTCCTCTTTTTCTTAAATGGGAGAATGCTGCGTGTCCAGGAGTATCGATAAACAAGAAACCAGGAAAATCTAATCTAACCCCTTTTTCTTTTAAATGATAAGTTTTTTCTATATGACTTATTGGAACTTTTGTAAAAGAAATTTTTTGTGTTATTCCTCCTGCTTCTGTTTCTGTAATCTCTGTTTTCCGTATACTATCCAGTATTGAGGTTTTTCCATGGTCAACATGGCCTGCTACTGTGATAATAGGACTTCTAATTTTTTCATTTGCCATAAAAATCAGAGAGAAAATAAGTTTAAAAATATGACTAACTCTTATTTTTTATGGGATGGAAAAAGCTGCCTTATTGGTTGATGGGAGGAGTGATTGGGTTAATAGTATCGATTTGTATTTTTTTACTATTTTTTACATTTATTTCACCAGTATATGACTATATTTTTAATAATTATTTTAATTATGCTGCGGATTTTGAAAGAATCTTATCATTAATTACTCTTTCTTTTTATTTAGGTTTTCTGATAGATGAAGGCTCTATGATTTCAATTATACCTATTATATCCCATTATGTAGTACTATGGTATGTTATTCTTGTCACATTCTCTTACTTTGTTATAGGTTCTATTATCGGTTGGATTTATGGAAAAATAAAGCAAAGAAAAAAGTAAACTTAACCTTCTTTAATTAAGTTCATTATCCCACTAAAAGTTCTCTCTAATTCCTCCTTGTAATAATTAATATGTGCCTTACATATTTTAAGCAATAAAGGAAAATCTCAAACACTTACTGTGTGTACAATGTCATGTATAAATATTTTTAATGTATTAAAACAAAAACTAAGTATTTTTCTTAAAGAAATATTTATCGCTTATTGCATTGTAAAGTTTTTCTAAAAATTTTTCTGATGTATTATGCTCCATGCCCTCAATAGGACAACGAGTAATTTTAATTGCATATGTTTTCTGTTCATCAGGACCTGTATACGCTGTTCCCAATCCATGGTAAAAATAATTTTTAATTATGTCATCAATAGTTTGCTCTAATCTTGATAGTGCTCTATGAAATAATCTCATTGATTCATTCGGTCTAAATTCAATATCAATGTTATTATTTTCTTGATCAAGATTCCCCCTTATTCTAATATTTTGGAAAAATCCGCTGTTTTCTAAAAGTTCTCTAATTGCATTTTGTAATTCTTGCTTTGGTTTCATACTATTAAAGAGGCAATAAACTATATATAGTTTCCTTAATGATATGGATAACTGCGTGATTTATAACACCATAGTCGCAGTTTTCCAGATAGAGAACAGCAAAATAAATGAGACATAAGCTATGCAGTTCTCTATAACAGGAAAAAATATTTTTTAGCTATCCTACAAGATATTTTGCCGTGATTAGCAATATTATTCCTATGATTATAAACAATATATTTGTTATTATTTTTTTCTTATTTTTTTCTTTAAATATTTCAGGAGTTAAGTCTGCAAGCGCAATATATAGAAATCCTCCTGCAGTAAATGGTAAAAGGTAAATGACATATTCTTTTGTTGTTAAAAAAAAGTATCCTAGTATTCCTCCAATTACTGAAGTAATTTGAGACAAAAAATTATAGAAAAGTGCTTTTTTCTTTTCCAAACCTCCATACACTAAAACACCGAAATCCCCGATCTCCTGAGGAAGTTCATGCGCCATAATTAGTATACTAGTAATAAAACCGAATGGAATTGAAATCAAAAATGAACCTGCTATTATTAATCCATCTAAGAAATTATGAAGCGCATCTCCCCATAGCAATAAATAAGTAAAAGGATGTTCTTCACATTCTCCTTCATGACAGTGATGCCAATGTAGAAACTTTTCTATAGCCAAAAATCCAAAAAATCCAACTAGCGTTATAAAGAATGTTTGTTTGATTGATATTTTTTCAATTGATTCTGGAATAAAATGAAATAAAGCCCCTCCAATTAATGCCCCTGTTGTAAATGATACTAAAAAAATGAGAAATTTCTTTATATTTTTTCTGAAAATTATATAGAAAATAGCTCCTGCAAATGCCAATAATCCATTAATAATAGTCATCACTATAATCCAAAATAAAACCTCTGCCATATAAGAATATAACATAAATATTTATAAATGTTATTGATATTGATTATCAATAAGAAATTCTGCGAAATTTCTTAAGCATTCAACTGCATTCAAACAAGTAGCAGTTGAATCAATAAGAATGAAACAATCACGACAGACACGGCAGAAGGAGATTTTATATAGTGAAGTTAAAAAATTTAGCTCTTTTTTTAATGCAGAGGAACTTTATGAAAAAGCCAAGAAAAAAGATAGGACCCTTGGAATAGCAACCATTTACAGGTTTTTAAAAGATTTAAGAGAAAATAATAACGTTCATTTTTATGTTTGTGAAAGGAAATTGATTTATTCTTTTGATAAACAAAGCCACTGTCATTTTACCTGCAAAAAATGCGGTAGGATGAGTCATCTGAAGATAGATTCATTAGATTTTTTAAAAAAGAAATTTGGCGCGATTTGCCATTTTCAAATAGATGTTGAGGGCATTTGTATGGATTGTCTCTAATATTTGGAATTATTTTTTTGGAGCTGTTATTTTCAATATTCCCTTTTTAAATTCTGTTTTTGCTTTTTTATGTTTTATAGAAGGCAGGGATGTTGAATAACTAAACTGCTTGAATATTACTTTCTTATGAATTTCATCATTTCTATTCGTAAATTTCATATATTTATATTATTATACAAATTATTATATATCACTATTCTTTCTTTTATTTATGGATGATATATCTTTTGAATATTTTTATGAACACTACAGGAAAAGAAAATTAAATGATTTCTGGATTTCTAGGCCAAAACTGAGAGACGGCTCTGGTTATGGTGAACATTCTTGGTGTAGGTTATCATTAACAGAATTATGTAGAAATATCGTTGGACATAGAAGCAAATTAACAAAACTATTTCGTTTTATGTTCGGTATTTCAGATTTTCAATTACCTCCTAGCGATATTTATTCAATATGCATTTTTGGTGATATTTTAGAAAGTAATTTTGTAAGAAGTTTTGATGTTTTAACTATATCCAGTAGAGGAAATATCGATGAGAAGGTTATTCGTCCAAAATTTAAGGAGGAGTATGAAGAATCTTATGAATCTGAATATACTTATTATTTTACAGGAGGACCAGAAACCAAGAGAGTATGGATTCCTAAAAAAGTTGTTAAATTTGCACCAGTAAGCTCTAATGTAGGAGCAAATCCCAACTTACATATTGTTTATAGATCTTTAGATCAATTTTTAGAAGAAATTGACAAAAATGATGAAGTTAGAGAAGATGTACTTAAAAGAGGGATTCCGATTATTGGTATATCATCATTTAATGAAATCACTAGTAGATTAGTGGGAAACAGAGAAAAAAATTATGATTTAAAATGGTCTGAAAATCCTTATAAAGGAGAATTAGAAGGAAAATTAAGTTTAATATATAAAAATTAGTTTATCCTTCTTAATTCTTCCCTTACAATATTTTCATCTTCAGGATTAGTAATACCAAGCCATTTTTCTTTGCTTTCATACACTCTTAGTTTTATTTCATTATTTTTACAAAGTTCAGCTAATTCAACATGAATAAAACATTCTATTTTTCTGTCATTTTTATTAATTTCTTTAAATGCCTTTACTCTTTCATCAATTTTATCTATTACTTCTGGATGTAATCCAAATAAATTTATGTTGCATAAACTGTTTTCTGTTAGATTTTTTTCTTTAAAGTTGGTTTGAGAAATGTTGAAAACCTCTATTGCTTCTTGAAGATAATTATTTTTTACTTTGAAAATACCTCTTGTAACTTCTCCTTGTTCAGGGAGAGTTTTTATTAAGGGCATTGATATGACTGCATTTTCTTTTGTATTTTTGTTTTTTTCAAAATGGTTTAATAAGGTTTTAAAAGAGCTTTCACCATAAAGGTCATCTCCATTGCATATGCTGCAGGGTTCATTTATGATATCTTTGATAACGGAAATTGCGTCTGCAGTTCCCCAAGGTCTATCTCTCTTTTCGATGTCGTATGTTTGTTTTACATAATAAATTGGAATTCCTTTGTATTTATCTTTAAATAATTCCTTAAAAGGATCAAAGGTTTTTTCTCCAACAATAAAAATGATTTTTGAAATTTTATTATTAGTTCCTTTTAATGCTTGTTGAATTGAACATTCTATAAATGTTTCATTATTTTTTCCAACTTTTGTTAATTGCTTTATTTTTCCGCCGAATCTGCTAGATAATCCAGCAACCATGTAGACTAAGGAAAGTTTCATTAATTGAGATAAGATTTGGGTTTTATAATGTTTTGTGTTGAGGATTTTTTAGACTCATCAGAACCTTCATTGATATTTTCTGTTATTATATCTTCAAGACTATCTAGATAATCAAATTCTCTTAAAATTTTTTCGTCATGAGTATCATCTGAATGTCTTTCCTTAAATTCTAAATACATCCTAGATTCATCTAAAAATCTGTGTCTATCTTCTAAAAATTTTAAATATATCCTTTGTTTTTGTTCATTTAGTTTTCTTTCATATGTTCCACTTATATTATCATACCTAATAGAATATCCTAAAATACCTGATGCTATCATACCAATTAAAGTCATCACTCCAAATTTTCTCGTTTCACATTCTTGATTTTCCATTTTAATATTCTTCATTTAAGAGTAATAATTTTTATTATATTTATATTTTTGTCGTAAGTTTACATACAAATATTTATAAGTCGGTTTGTATAGAATTTTATATGTTTGAAGAACTTAAAGAATTAGGATTAACTGATAATCAAATAAAGATTTATGAAATACTTCTCAAAGAAGGTATGTTAAAGCCAGCAGAGATTGCGAAAAAAATTGAACATTCACGACCCTATGTTTACGAGTCTTTAGAACGGCTTGAAGAAAAACAAATGGTTAGTTCGCTCATTAATGATAATAAAAAAGTATATCAGGCAACTGACCCAAAGAGAGTTATTGAAATTATGAAGGCTAAACTTACGCGAGTTGAATCTATTTTACCAAAGCTTTTAACTCTGTCTGAAACTTCTCATGGAGATATTAAAGCCGAGTTATATAAGGGAAAAAATGTTATGTCACAAAATTTGTTAAAAGATATTATTGCTCGCTTGAAAAAAGGAGATGAAGTTTTAGTTTTTGGTATTGATGATAAAAAATTAATCAAAGAAGATAAATATTATCAGGTTAATTTACTAATTTATCTTGAAAAGATAAAGAGATTGGGGATTAAAGAAAGGATAATTGTTAAGAAAGGGACTGAATTAGAACATGTTGAAAAAACAACTAAATATAAACATTTACCTGATAGGTATTTTGGAAATGTTACTTTCCAGGTTTATGGGAACAAAACTGCTATTTTATTATGGGGAAATTTGCATCATTTAATCTTGATCGAAAACAAAGAAGTTGCAGATGCGTATAGAAAACAATTTGAGTTATTATGGAAAATCGCGAAATAGAAAATTATATAAATACTTATATTTATATATACATATGAGCAAAATAATAACTATTACTGATGAATTGTATGGAAAGCTAAAAGCAATGAAAAAAGATGACGAGAGTTTTTCTAAAGTTATAGTTAGAAGTATAAATAATAAAAGTAATAAAAATAAAGTTCTAGAATTAGCTGGTAAAAGGAAAGATTTAGACATTGATTTAAGAAAAATTCGTAAAGAATGGATATGGAACAGGCATGTTTAGACACTGATTTTTTAATTGAACTTATTAAGGGAAACCAAAAAGCTGTATCAAAAATTAATGAGTTGTCTTGTAATTTTTGTATTTCAGTTATATCTGTTTATGAATATGGAAGAGGAAAATTAAGCTTAGAGCAGGTTATAGAAGATATAAAAGATTTTGACTTTATAAACATTGATCATAAGATTATAATAAAATCAATTGAGATTTACAAATATCTTATTAAGAAAGGCGAGTTAATTGATGATAATGATATTCTAATAGGAGCCTGCTGTATTATTAACAATATACCTATTTTAACTTTGAATAAAAAACATTTTGAAAGATTGAAAAAGTTTGGATTGAAATTAGTATAAGAAAGTAAAAAGATCTGATGTACTTAGCGATTCCTGGATTATTTTTGACAAAATAAAAAAGAAGAAATCTTCTTAAACTAATAGATTCTAGATATTTTATGAATAATAAAGAAATAAAAAATATCCTCATAGGCTTGGAAATTCATGGTTATATTGAAACAAAGGAAAAATTATTCTGTAGATGTAGGAATTTTCATGACATGAAAGTTATTAAACCAAATATGAATGTTTGCCCTATTTGTACTGGACAACCGGGAACAAAGCCCATGCTTCCGAATAGCTCTGCAATTGATAAAATTTTAGAAATAGCATTAATGTTACACGGTAAGCCAAATATTATAGAAGAAAAAAAATTAATTTTATTTCAGCGAAAACACTATGATTGGCCGGATATGCCATATGGCTATCAACGAACTATTTCAGGAGCATATTCTATTCCTGTTGCAGAACAAGGATTATTTGAAGGGATTAGGATTAGGGAAGTTCACCTAGAAGAAGACCCTGCTTCTTGGGATCCTAAAACTGGTGAAATTGATTATAACAGGGCAGGGGTTCCTTTAGTTGAAATTGTTACTGAGCCAGATTTTAAAAATGGTGAAGAAATAGATCAATGGTTGAAGAAATTAATTCTAACTTTATCCTACATAAAAGCATTAAATAAAGATGCAGGTATTAAAGCAGATGTTAACATTAATATTAGAGGTATGAGCGAGAGAACTGAAATAAAAAATGTTAATTCTATACGAGAAATTGTTAAAGCTATTGGTTATGAAATTGAAAGACATTTACATGAAAAACCTGTAAAACGAGAAACAAGAAGATGGAATTCCTTAAAAGATAAAACAGAATTAATGAGAGAAAAAGAAGAGCAAGCAGATTATAGATTTATTCCTGATCCTGATTTGCCCGTTATAAAAATTACTAAAGCTAAGATTAATTATTTGAAAGGAAAACTTCCTGAAAGTCCTATGGAGAAACTTGGTAAAATTATAAGGAAATATCATCTAAACAGAGAGGATGCTGAAGTATTAACAAAAAATCTGGAAGTTGTAGAATTATTCGAGGAAGTAAGCGAAAAAATAAGTCCTGCTCTTGCACTACCCTGGATAACAGTAGAATGGCTTAGTGTTTTAAATTATAATAAAAAAACTATGGATGATATAGAAGTAAGGGCAGAACATTTTATTGAACTTTTAAGTTTATTAGAAAAAGGAAAAATAACTCCATTAAAAGCAAAGGATATTTTACGGAAATTCGTCCCAAAAAGTTTTTCTCCCTCTCACGAAGCTGAGAAATCTATGGTTATTGATAATAAAAAAGAATTAATAAACATAATTAAAAAAGTTTTAAATGATAATAAGAGTTTAGCAGAAGATTACAAAAAAGGTGAGAAAAAAACCTTTAATTTTTTGATGGGACAGGTTATGAAAGAAACAGGGAAAAGGGCGGATTATAAAACAGTAATAGAACTTTTAAAAAAAGAACTGGAAATATAACTTTTATTAAAACGTAAACTTTTGCATTTTATGTATAAAATATAACGTAAGACTTAAATTTTTCCTCATTTAATTTAAGTCTTCCGAATACTGAAAACTTTTTTTAAGTTTTCAGGACAGAAATTTTGTAAATTGTAAAAACAAAATTTCTGTATAGCGAAAGATAATCAAGGGAATTTTGAAAGTCTTTTGCTATACTGCAAAAGTTTCCGAACTGAACTTTTGTTGAATCCCCTTATAAAACACCAAGGTCCCTTATGTAAAACACGAAAGTTCAGAAAACTAAATGTTTATAAAAATCATTTTGTTTATAATCTAATGGGTAAAAAAGAGGTTAGCAATGAAATACTTAAAGTAAGGAATTCACGAAGAGTGTATTTGCCTTTTTATTTTATGATATTTATTCTTTTTGGGACTATGCTTTACATTAAATTTTCTGGGAGAGTTGTTAATGATCTTGCTTTGAAATTAGTTATTTTTTTCGCTTCTCTTGTAGTAGTAATCACTGAAATTCACAGACTTGGGAATTCTTATGAGATTAACGATCACTCTATTGTTCATAAAAAAGGATACTTTAATATATTCTCAAGTAGATTTGAATTCGGAGCTATAAGTGATTCAGATGTTCATCAGAATTTGTGGCATCGCCTCTTTTCATATGGTAATGTTGAGGTTCATTTGTTTTCTAGAGACAATAGAATTGATATAAAAAATATTAATGATCCTTATGGATTTGTAAAATTTTTGCATAAAAAAATGGGAAATTTTAGAAGGAGAAATGGATAATGGCGAAAACAGAAATTGTCGAGGGAGAAAAATCCAAAAGTCATCATTTTTGGTTGTATCTAACCATACTTTTTTTAGTGATACTATCTTTTTTGATTTACACTTCTTTTTATAATCCTAGTTTTTCTAGTAAATTCACTGGAAAAATTACGGGAAATATAATTAGCAATAAAAATTCATTTAATAATATAATCGCGAAATTAGATGTTCCTGGACATTTAGTTATAGATTCTTCAATTGACAAAATAAGTATTAAAACGAGCGAACCTTTAAACATTGTTATTGGTGATCAGAAAGCAGAGCTAAAAAAACAATCAAGTTTGGTTATTAATGATTTTAAGGGGAAAATTATTTTAGAAAAACAAAAATTAACTAAACTAGATGGCAACGCGCAGGAAATTTTTATTGACGGTATTCCTATGACTAGAAAATCAGGTTCATCCATTCCTATTTCTATAGAAAAAAACGTTACCTTTTATTATTTAGAATTAAAGAACACGCGAATAAATACCATTAATTATATTGCTTCTGGAGATTTAGATATTAATAATGGTAAGGTAACAATTAATTTAAAAAATGAAAAACTTAAAATAGATTCTTATGAAGGAGATTTTCTCGTCAATAAAAATGTTTTGTCTATAAATGGAAAATTCAGCGATATAAACGCAGATGAATTAATCGGATTAACAATAGTGAAAAATGAAACTGAAAAATAAAAAAAATGAGGAAACATTTATATATTAGTTAGCATTTATTTTATGACTTTCTCTAGTTTTTAATTGTCTAGAGTTTGTTTGCCCAACGAGTGGTTGCATAAAGAGGAGTGTTACATGCCAGAGATATTGGAAAAAATAATAAAGGAAAAGATAAGCGCAGACCACCTTCTTTATGTTAGCATGAAATATACGAAAACATGTGATGTTATTATTAACCTTATTAAAAGATGGAAGATTATGTTGGATTATGCGTTGGATGGTCTTTTGGAAATTGCAAAAAAGAAGAAAATTATAAAAAAAGTTCCAGACGCTCCAAAACTTAAAGTTGATGCCATCAAAGATATTTTCTCCAAGAATCCTGAAGTTTTAAATGCTATAAAAGAATATGAGATGTTTAAGCTTATTGATATTCTTAAGAAAACTCGAGAGAATGAGTTTAGAAAAGGCGTATGTTTAAGAGTAATTTATAAAAACGAAGAGACAGCCATCAATCTTGATAAATTAAAGGAGTATTCTGATATTCTCGAAAGATTTATAAATTTTACAAAATTGTATCTCACAAACAAGTAAACTATTCTTGTTAGTTTTTTCGTATACTATGACAAAAATATACGCAATAATCTCTGGAAAAGGTGGTGTTGGAAAAAGCACTACAGCTGTAAATTTAGGAATGTCTCTTAATAAATTAGGAGAAGATGTTATTATTGTAGATGGAAATTTGACAACTCCAAATATTGGTATACATTTAGGAGCTCCGATTGTTCCAATCACTTTTAATCATGTTCTAAATAATCAAGCAAGAATTGAAGATGCTATTTATGAGCATGAGTCTGGGACTAAAATAATTCCCGCGTCTCTCTCTTTGAAAGAAGTTGAGAGGATTGATTATAGAAAAATTCCTGATATTTTTAAAAAACTTAAGAAATTAACTAATTATGTTTTAATTGATTCTGCTGCTGGATTAGGTGATGAAGCACGGTTTTCTATGATATCTGCTGATGAAATCATAATTGTTACAAATGCTGAAATGACTGCAGTTACTGACGCTTTAAAAACCATAAAATTAGCTGAAGAATATAATAAACCAGTTAAAGGCATTATCTTAACGCGTTATGAGGGAAAGAGAACTGAAATGTCCCTTTCAAATATAAAAGACATGCTTGAAGCGCCTTTTTTAGGGATTGTTCCTGAAGATGATGCTATTAAAGAATCCCAGATTTATAAAAATGCTGTTGTTTATACTAGCCCACGAAGTGTGGCAGCCAGGAGTTATATTGAAACAGCGAGGAGATTACTAGGAGAGGATATTCCTGTTTGTGATCCGTATAGTGGGTTTTCGCGATTTTGGAGGATAATCTTAAGAAAATGAAAAATTTGATAATTTTTCAATTATGTAAATTTAAATTATAGTGAAAGACATAAGTTTTTTACCAAATTTGTATGTCTTTCCCTTGATAGTCAAGGCGCAAATGGTAAAAATTCAGCGTCCTTGACTATAAATAAACAACAAATTTCCACAAAATGAAAAAAACAATTGATTTTAGCGAATGGCAAAAGTTAGATTTACGAACAGGAGAAATTTTAAAAGCAGAAGAAATTAAAGGAGCTGATAAGTTGTATAAACTAAAAGTTGATTTGGGAACAGAAACGAGAACACTTGTTGCAGGATTAAGAGCATATTATACAAAAGAAGAATTAGAAGGAAAGAAATGTATTGTATTTACTAATTTAGAACCCAGAAAAATTAAAGGCATTCAAAGCCAGGGCATGTTGTTAGCTGCGTTTAATGATGATCAAAGTGAAATTAAGCTATTACAAGCGGATGGGGTTGTGGATGCAGGGTGGAGAGTTGGGTAATGGTAGGGGATGATGTTTATAGTTTATTTATCCGATACAATAATTTATCTAAATATTTTTAAATAATATTATATATATTTCCGTATGAAACTTGAAGATATGCCTGAATTGAAACCTTTAGATAGAATTGAGATTGAATATTTTCAAAATGATCAATTAAAAGATAAGATATATAAAACTCTAGGTTATTTTCTTGATATTTCTTTTGAGGGAGAGTATTATAGACAACACTCATTATTTTATACTACGCATTTATTTGATGGCAAATCTGGTAATAGCAAAAGTATTTACATTTCTCATATTACCAGTCTTAAGGTTTTACAAGAATCTTCACAATAATAAATTAATGTCTCTTTTTATATTCTTCTTCTTGATATTTTTCACATCCTTTCTCAAATTCATTACGAGGAGGAAGGCCAGGATCACTATACTGAACTTCAAAAATTTCTGCTAATTTTCTAAACAAATCAGGGTAATACCAACATCTATCATGTCCTTGTTTGCTTACCCATTCTTGGATTATTGTCTTTGCTTCATAAAATTTTTGTTCAATTGTCATTCAATTAAATATAATAACAGTTATATAAATTTTGTTAAATTATCACATAAAACCATAAATACTCTTTTTCTTATTAATTTATATGTCAAAAATTATTGAAATAAATCCTGCAACTGAAGAAATTTATAAAGAATTTGAAGAAACTTCTTTTGAGAAAATTTCACGAATGTAAAACATGTTTGGGTTGTGAGATAAAATGTATTCATTAGCAAAACCATTAGAATTTTGGAAAGAAACGATTAATGAATTTGGAAATGATAAATTAGAGAAAATCCTGAATGCCTATTCATATCATATTGTTGGAAGTGAAATAAAGTTCTTACCAGATACTGGAGATTTCAAAAATGATTATTTAGGATTTTACGAAGAATTAGTAAGAGAGGGATTACTAGAATTAGATTGTTATGAAAAAATAGCTTTATCATGCGAAAGATTAGATAATGAAAGCTTCTTGAGATTATTCCCTCTTAATGATATATTTATTGACGATCTATTTTGGTTGAGTCCTTTACAAGGCGAGTATTTTTTTGATGGCTTTGATTATAATTTAATTTCTTCTAGTATTTTTACAAATGAAAGAAAAGGTATAATCTTTCCAAATAAATATGAAATAGAGAGATATAATAGACATAGATTAACGAGAATAAGTTTACATGAAATTCATAAGGAAAAATATATTCACGGATTTATTGATATGAAGGATATTATTGATATTGAATATCCTCAATATTATTGGATAAAAGGTAATAGAATAGATAGAAACTTAAGATTATATTTAGCTGGCAAAAATGTAAGACAAGAAAATCTTCCACTTAAGATCATCTCCCAAAGATTTCCTCTTTCTTTTTTAAAAGAATTTACGTCTTCTAAGAAATTATATTTCGTAATTAATACAAATTTTCAAATAAGCCTGGAATAAAGAAATAATTATAAACTATTTATCTTTTTATGTTAGATGATTGACTGGAGAGATATTATTATTTGGATGTTGATAGTATTAGGAATATTGTTGCTCATAGCTTCCTTTTTTAAGCAAACTTAAAATGAAAATTAGAATAAGCGATATAATAATATGGGTATTTTTTATCTTAACACTAATATTCGTATTCTGGTATATATTCGGAGATAGTCCAACTTTTGAACAATCAATTCTGATGTTAATTTTAACTCTCTCAATTGCGACTATAATCAAGATAACCAAACTGGAAACAAGATTTAATTATTTAGCGAGAGATTTCAGAAGCCATATGAAACATTATCATAGTTAATGAATAGAGTTTTGTTTATCTGTTTCTTTTTTATATTTTTCTTCTAATCTTCTAAATATATCCTTAAATAAATCCAGATATCTATCATCAACTTCCCAATCTTGAGAAGGTATTTTTTCAGATTGAACAAAATTAATTCTTTCAACCTTTTTTCTCCCCCCAAGAAATCTTCTCGCAGTTTCTTTTAATTCATTATTACAGTAAATTTCTAATTTTCTCTCAGATGATTCTTCGGATATAACATTAATCTCGCCATAAATAGTTGTTTTTGTTACATCAATTAATTTAATTACTAAATCATCTAATCGTGTTGTCCTAGTTTGCTCATTGTATAATAATGTCTTTGGCAATACTCCGTTTATTCCAGAAATCACCTTGTTATCTCCATGTTCATGTAAATAAGCAACAATTTTCTCGAGTGTATCATAAATTTCATGCATCTTACTTTAAATTAGGATATTAAAGAATTTATAATTTACGCTTTTATTTTCTGAATAAAGGATCCTTAATTTCAGCTTTCTTAAAAGCTTCTGCTCTCCATTTACACTGATCACATTTCTGACAAGGATATTCTTCTCCAAAATAACATGACCATGTTAATTCTAATGGAACTTTTAATTCGATTCCTTTTTTGATTACTTCATGTTTCATCATATGAATTAAGGGGGTAGAAATTTTCATATATTTACCGACTTTATTTGAATATTTAGTATCTAATATTTCATTAAGAGAGGTATAGATTTCTGGAAGTATATCTTCAAAATTAAATGTATCTTCTTTTGTGGTTGCAATAACTACTTCTCCATTTTTATAATTGTCATTCTCTATAAGTAGTCTTTCTAACCAAGAAGCTGCTAAAAGCATAAATGTTTCATCTCTTGTAAATGGATATCCCTGAGGGATTAAACTTTGCTTTTCAATTGTTCTTAGCTTCATATATCCTATTATTTTTAGTTCTTCATATTGCTTAACATTGCTAAAATTTGTTTTTAACCAAGATACAACTTTATTTCTTGATTCCTGTTCTTTTTTAGAAGGAGGAGATTCATAATCAATGGATAATAAATATATATCTGTATCTTTTTCCTTAGCTTTCATAGTAGCTGCTATACATGAATCTAATCCTCCACTCAATAAAACAATCGCTACTTTCATTTCTAGTGTTTGGATTTGCTATTTTGTTTTTAAATCTTCTTGAACAAAATCTCAGATTTTTTTATAGATATTATTTTTAATGGATTATCAATTTCTGAATAATCAATATTAAATTTTAGATGTTTAGCAATTTTTTCACTAGTTTCAGGAATAAAAGGCCATAATAAAATTACTATGACTTTGATGCTATCAATTAGTTCATATAGGATTTTTTCTTTATTTTTTGTTTCAGATTCCCATGGTCTTTTTTCTTGTATGTACTCATTACAGGAATCAATAAAAGAAAATATTTCGCTTAGAGCTTTATCTAATTCATAGTTATTTATCAGTTTCCCTATTTTTTTAAGATTTAATTTCTTTAATAATTTATTTTCAGTTTTTTCAATGCCATATTTTTCAGCTAAAGCCGTTGTTCTTGAAATTAAATTTCCGAGTTTATTAGCTAATTCATTATTATGTCTTTCAACTAAAATTTCTTCAGAAAAATCTGAATCTTCAAATACAGAGCATCTTAATAAAGAATATCTCACTGAATCTGCACTGTATTTTTTAGTGAGCCCAATAGGGTCAATAACATTTCCAAGGCTTTTTGAAATTTTCTGGCCTTTAATATTTAAATATCCATGCACTAATAATTTTTTTGGCAGTTCAATTTCTGCTGATAATAAAATTCCTGGCCAGATAACAGAATGAAACCAATTAATTCCTTTCCCAATAACGTGAAGATCTGCTGGCCAGTTGCCATTTTCTGCAGTTAAATAGTTGATTAAAGCATCTATCCACACATAAATTTTAAATTTTTTATCAATAGGATTATCAATACCCCAGTCCAAGTTTGTCCTTGAAACGCAAATGTCTTTTAATTCCTCGTTTTCTAAACGTGAAATTATTTCTTTTTTTCTAGATTCAGGGATAATAAACGTTTTGACGAATTTCTGAATCTGATTTTTGTATTTGCTTAATCGAAAAAAGTATGCCTCTTCTGAAATCCACCTTGGAATCTTGTTATGTTCAGGACACTTTCCATCTAATAATTCTTTCTCTGTTATAAAGGATTCACATCCATCGCAGTAATGTCCTTCATATTTTCCTTTGTATATATCTCCTTTATTATAAATTTTTTTGAAAATTTCCTGGGATTTTTTTATATGAGCCAATTCAGTAGTTCTAATAAACTGGTTATATTCTACATTCAATCGTTTGCATAATTCAATAAAAATCTTAGAGTTTTCATCCACAAATTTTTTTGTTTCTATTCCAAATTCTTTTGCTGCTTGTGCATTTTTCGGCGCATTTTCATCAGTTCCTGTTACAAACCAAATTTTATATCCTTGCAAATGCTTCCAGCGAGCTATAGCATCGGCTATTACTTTCTCAAATGCATGTCCAATATGTGGCTTTGCATTAACATAATCAATAGCTGTTGTAATGTAAAATTTATTTTTCATACAGTAGACAGAAATAGCATATATAAAAAGCTAATTATCTCATCACCATACTTACGAGGCCTTCGTCTTCTTCAATTTGCTCCATGTATGGTTTGATGACGTATGCGATTAAGCGAAGTGCTGAGCCCTTTAAAAATTTCCTCTAGATTTTTCCCATATGGTGAAAGATCAGAGCTGAGAAATTATTGCTGAGAAATTATTGAGAGATGGTGAGGCATTTGGGAGAGCAGGAGAAACTGCGTCCGCAGAGTTTTTTCGTCGCCGAAAATTCCATTGATACTATGGTTTTTACTACTCTACCATAAATTACTGCGAAGCAGACTAAATATCTGTAGGAATGGGAGAGTTGTGTTCTATAAAACAATATAATTTATAAATAAATAAGTATTTACATAATATAAAAAGGAAGTGATTGATAATAACCTCTTGGAAATTCTTGAGGTTTGGAGGATTAAAATGAAAAGAACAAATTCAAGGATAATAAAGCTACCTTCAATAGTTGAAACTGGCGGAGAACTTGCTACAGGTTTAAGTCCAGAGGAAGTAGAAGAACTAAATGCAAGATCATTTGATTATGGAAGAAGAACTGCTAACCCTACTTTGGATGATTATGTAATAGAGCCTTTCAGCACAGCATTCAAAGAAAAAGCTTTTACTGAAGCAGTAAGAGAAGTAGGCTTAGATTCAGAGGGAATTCTGAATGGTAGGTACTCAACTGACCGACTTCTTAATGGCAGAAAATTCGTTGTTAGTGCATATCCCACTACTCGTACGTCATATGAAACTGTTTTATCATTAACTAAAAGTTTTCTAGATACTGTAATAGCAGATAGTAAAGTAGGAGTAACTCGGGAAGGGAGTAGAAAAGTTGACACAGATGCTTATATTTTTATTGAATACCTTCTAGATGAAATGAATAGATTTGTAAGCGAAAATTCAACTAGGTTTAATAGACAAGATTTGGCGGTAAATGATTCCGAGACTGATAAAAAACTTCAACTAGATGAGAAGGTTGAAGAAATGCGTGTATATCTAGAACTTAAGAGATTTGCTAAAATTAATGCAAAAAATGCTGATGGTTTTCATGATGCTAGAAGTTTAAGAAGTCGTATAAACTCGTTTTTAGTAGTTTTCGAGCAAGGCATAATAAATAGGTATGGTGTAAGCCCTGCAGGATTAGAAGAAAGTCAAGCTTTTGATTATGAATTAAGCGATGGATCTGCTGTGAGGTATCTTTTTTTCCCCAGGCCATCAACTGAACATGGAAAAATTTATTCTGGATTAGTCGGAAGGGAAACAAAGAATATCGTAGCAAGTAATGGAGATTTAGATATACTAAAAGAATTGGCCTTTAAAGAACCATATGAATATATAAGGGGGGGATCAGGTGTTAGAGTTGCTACTGAAACTAAGGATAAGAGTGCTAAAGGAAAAACAGAAATAGTAAGGGTATCAAAAGATGGAGCTGAAGACGTAAGAGTGTATCCGGTATTCGATAATGATGGAAAGGTTTATGTTAGAGTTGAAAGTGTATTGGATACGCTAAGAATAATAACAAAACAATTTAGTTCAACTTCGACTCAATTAAAAGTAGACCTTTTCGCAGCGCCTCCAGTATACTTAAAATAATCTTTCGCTAAATTTAAATCAAAACTTCTGTATAAAAAAAGAACCGAAAACAGAAATAGTTTAAAAAGATTTATCTGTTACACTTTGTATATCTTCTTTTTGTATCTTTCAAAGATATGTATATCTTTAGTATACACATATACTTTGTATATACATATGTTTTTTTATGAAGAGAGAAACATTTATAAATTGTATATATTTTATATATACAGCTCTGAAAGGGATAAAGAGGTGCACTAAGGGATTTTTTCCCTTAGTGTTCTATAATATTAAAATGGAGTGTTATTATAAAAAATGTCAAAAAGGAAATTTGATGTTAAACTTAGGAAAGTTGGAAACTCGTATGTAGTTACTATCCCGAAAGATACTATAGATAGATTTGATTTAAAAGAAGGTGATTATCTGACAGTTGATATTGATTCAGAGGATATAAAGAGGATAAGAAAATGATATTTGAACATACCTACTATCGTGCCTTTATGTATATTTCAATTACTTTAATTTCTGTTCTGATTGTTTTTAACCTTCTTGATATTATATCTGTCCAGCCAATTAGCGGGAAAGTTGTATCTGATATAGACAATTTTGAAAAACTCGAAAAATCAAAATTCTCTAAGAAGGACTCAGAGAACAAGTTCTCTGATACATTCAAAATCTTCGATTTTGAAGTCTTTGACGAATTTTCTTCCGGAAAACGTGGTTATTCAAAGTCTTCTATAGATAATAGTTATAATCTTGGATCTTATTTCATTTATATTTCAATTTTGAGTTTTTTAATGATATCTATTTTTCTCTTAATTATACGAATTGTTTTTCCTTTTATTAAGAAGTATACTTAAGAAATTTCTTTCTTAACTTTTTTGGCGTATTTAGAAGCTATGTGAAGAGGTTCTGGTCTTTTATGAGGAAAAACAATAAGTTTTTTTGATAATTCATAAGAGGTTTTTATGGAGATATTGTTTCCCGGACTAACATAAAGAGGATTACTTCCTTCTTTTCCAACCAAAACCTTTCCTACTCTCTTTCCATTTTTCAGTATATCGGTTCCATCTTTTTTTCCAGTAATATCACAGTCTATTACAATATTTGAAATTCCTATAGAAGGAATTCCTGTAGAAAGCCCGAAATGGCTTGCTAATCCTAGCCTTGGATGTATTATTCCTTGAGCAGATATAAAAATAACATCTGGTTTTTCGATTATTTTTTCCATGGTTTTGATCATTGTAGGCAATTCCCTATAACCTCTGAATCCTGGAATGTATGGAAATTTGACTTTTTCAAACACATAAGTTCTGTCTATTATTTCATAATTTTTATCACATACTATAAAGCAGCATAATATGTTATTTTTTATAAACATAGTATCAAATGCCCCAAACTTTTCCGCTAAAGAGAAGTCTATTTTGTCTTTAATAACAAGATTTTTCGCGAGCATTTTTTGTTCTTCCTCTAACTTATCAAAATCTATATTATATTTTTTAGAAAGTTCTTTTTTTCTTAATTCTATACTACTTTCATCCATTTCAACCTCTTATTAATTATTATAATATGTTCTTTATGTTTAAAAAATTTTGTAAAAATCGTAAAGTCTTTTAAGCCACAAAAATCTTTTCTTTTTTGATGAATCATAATATTTTTAAAGTCTCATTTGTTTTTAATAGAATGTTCGGAAGATATTGTTCACATTGTAGAAACAAAGTTAAAGAGGATTATGATTATTGTCCTTTTTGCGGGGAAAGTTTAAAAACAGTTCATGATAAAGAAGACTATGGTTTTTTAGGAAGAAATGATTTTGTTGATTCTGATATTTCTTTTTCAAGAAATCCTGTTGGTAATCTTTTTGAAAATGCCATGAGGATTTTAGAGAAACAGATGAAATCATTCCAGAAAGAGTTGCTAAGGGAGGCAAAGGAGTCTTCTAAAGAACATAATAGACTAAATATCCAATTTTTTGTTAATGGAAAAAGAGTTCTTCCTGAAAAAATAGGGAAAGAAGCTTTTGTGAGAGTAAGAAAAGACAGCATTATCCAGGAGAAACTTAAGAATGCTTCGACTCTTCCCAAGAAAGAGCCAGAAGCCAGATTAAAAAGATTGTCTGGAAGAATAGTTTATGAAATACCTGTGCCTGGTGTAAAGTCAGTAGATGATGTACTGATTAATCAGCTTGAAAATTCTATTGAGATAAAAGCTTTATCTGATAACCAAATTTATCATAAGAATCTAAAAGTCAATCTTCCAGTTATGAGATATGATTTAAAAAATGAAATTCTTATTTTAGAACTTCAATCTTTCATGAGCTAAAAGCTTATAAATATTTTTTATTTTTATTGATGATGGCAATAACTGCTTCAACTATAATAAAAACTGAATTTGGAGACTTTAAAGTAGATTTACAACATAATGAACCAATTGTTAGACTACATTCTGCATGTCTATTTGGAGAGGCATTTCGTTCCTTGCACTGTGATTGTTCCCATCAAATTACAGAAACAATGCGTTTAATTCAAGAAAATGGAAATGGTGTTATAATTTATTCTTACCAAGAAGGAAGAGGGATTGGATTAAAAAATAAAATTAAAGCTATGGAAGTAGAAAGAACTAATAAAGTTGATACTGTTGAGGCATTTAAGAAGTTAGGGTTTAAAACAGATTACAGAGACTACAAAATTGAAATTAAGGCATTAAAAGAATTAAATTTAAATAAAAAAATTAAAACTTTTTCAGGAAATCCTAAGAAAATTGAAGCATTGGAGAAAGAAGGATATATCATTGAAAGAATTATACCAGAAAAACCATTAAATCTAAACGAGATCGCCAATAAAGAAAGAATGACTAAAACAAAAAAATTAGGATATAAATACTAAACCTTTAATGTTATAGCTATCAAAATGAAAAAAATAATCCCTTATATCATAATAACATTAATCATAATCAATATTCTTATTTCCTTGTATGTCTATTATCCTATTTTTGATGATGGAAAAGGTTTTTGCTTAACAGGAGAATCTTGTTTAAAAGTTCAAGGATCTAAGTATGGATATTTATTAGGAATTCCTGTAAGTTTAATAGGAGTTATTGCATTTTCTATTTTACTTTTTATTTACATAAAATCATTCAAAAATGATAGATATAAATTATATTTTAAAATTCTTTCATTAATAGGGGTATTATTCTCGCTGTATTTTATTTATATTCAGTTTTTTGTTTTAGAAATGTTATGTTCTTTTTGTTTGATTGTTGATTCCTCAACTATAATAATTTTTTTGTTGGCTTTAGTGAGAAGATAAAAAAATTTAGGAACTCTTATAAACATGTCAAAAAGTATCTTTTATTTAAAAGAAAGTTTTAAATAACTTTAAATATCTTAGTTCTTTAGGGTCCCGTAGCTCAGCCTGGTTAGAGCACTACTCTGATAAGGTAGGGGTCCCAAGTTCAAATCTTGGCGGGACCACTTTTTGAAATGGAATTTAGGGATTTTATTAATGCAAATAGACAATATCCTTTTGTTGAGAGATTATGGGAGAAATTAGAAGCAGAAAGACCTAGTTTAAATTTAAATTTAGAGGAGCTATCTTGGGTTAGTTTAAGTGATAAGAATCCTCAAGTTGAAGATTTTGCATATGATGTTGAAACTGAGTTAAATGTTAGAGTTGCAGGAGCTTTTGAATTGTACGATATTGTCTTTGAATTATTTTATTATGGTTATAGTATAGAAGAAAATAACAAAAAACATAGTACATCACTAAACCCGAGGACTTAATCTTATGAAAGCTATGATTATTCCAGGAAATAATAACACAGATATTTCTACAAATTGGTATTTGTATGTTAAGAAAGAATTAGAGAAATTAGGGATTAAAGTTGTAGCTGAAAATATGCCTGATCCTGATTTAGCAAGAAAGGAATATTGGTTACCTTTCATTAAAGAAAACGTTGGTGAAGGAGATGTTATTCTAATTGGTCATTCATCTGGAGCAGTTGCTATAATGAGATATTTAGAAACTCATAAAATTTTCGGAGCTGTATTAGTAGGAACTTGTTATACTGATTTAAATGATAAAAAAGAAAAAGCAAGCGGATATTATAATGAACCATGGCAATGGGATAAAATTAAGAAAAATGCCAATTGGATTATTCAATTTGCTTCAATTGATGACCCTTATATTAATAAAGAAGAATTTAGATACATTAATGAGATGTTAGATACAGAATATCATGAATATAAGACTAGAGGGCATTTTGAGGAAAAAGAATTTCTAGAATTGGTTTTTCATGTGAGACAAAAGCTTGGAAATGAATTTAAATGAATATTTATAGTAATATATTTTATCTTTCTAATGAAACTATGGTTAAAATGTGGGTTAATATTTTTAATAATTAATATAATTTTAATTCTGATAGATGGATTATTTTTCGGAGATTTTTTTGGATATTATTCTAATACAGGAGATACAATAGATTTAATCATTAAAGTTCCAGGTGAAATATTCCTAAGTCCTTTAGGAATAACTGATTGTATTTATCAATCTCTTCTTGGAGAAGACTATAGCTGGTGCCCTAAACGATTAACTCTAGACTTTTATAGATACTTTTCAACAGTGATTTTCTATTTTTTACTTGGAGCAATTTTAGGATTAATTATTGAAAAAGTTAAATCTAAGAAAAAATAATTCATACAAATACATTTAAAAATCCTCTTTTTCTATTGAGTTTATTAAAAATAAAAATGACAAAGGGATTATATCATCATTTAAGACAGATATGGAAAAAACCAGATAAATCTCGATTGCGAGAGCAAATGGTTGAATGGAGAAAAGATAATACTGTTAAGAAACTTGAAAAACCCACAAGATTAGATAGAGCAAGAAGTCTTGGTTATAAAGCGAAAAATGGTTTTGTTGTTGTAAGAGTTAGAGTTAAAAGAGGAGGAAGAACAAAGCCAAGGCCACGAAAAGGAAGAAGAAGTAAACGAATGACTATTATGAAAGTATTAAAAATGAGTTATAGATGGGTTAGTGAAGTTAGAGCTCAAAAAAAATTTCCTAATTTAGAGGTGTTAAATTCTTATTATTTAGCTAAAGATGGGAAACATTATTTTTACGAGATTATTTTAGTTGATCCTGATAAACCTGAAATAAAAAATGATCCAACAATAAATTGGATTTGCAGTGTGAAAAACAGAGGAAGAGTATACAGAGGATTAACAAGTGCTGGAAAAAAATCAAGAGGATTAAGAAGTAAAAATCCTATGAATAAAAACAGGCCTTCTGTGAGAGCAGGAATGGGAAGGGGAAAATAGCAAAAAGTTATAGAGAATTTTGAAAAAATAGGAATACAGAAATTTCGAGTAAGTGATTGTAACGAAATTTCTGTCCCAAAAACTTCAAGCAATATACAAGAAGTTTTTGTTAACAAAATTCTCTAAGAAGAACTTTGCTAGATTTCCTTCGGAAATTGGATTTATGCAAAGATGTCATGAGAATTCTAGAAAAATAGATTAAAGACTTTGTCTTTAATTTAATAATAAAAATATAGCTGCCTTTGGCAGTTAATATTGAAATTTCAGTCGGCT
>Ga0209541_10002583_pt1 | contig 34114 bp, 36 predicted proteins | sample RifCSPlowO2_01_FD_184027 | JGI IMG/M metagenome (GOLD analysis project Ga0209541, IMG submission 184027) | Groundwater microbial communities from Rifle, Colorado - Rifle CSP2_plank lowO2_0.1 (SPAdes) (version 2) | ecosystem: Environmental > Aquatic > Deep subsurface > Groundwater | place...
GAAGGTGGTGTTTTGTTCGTTCTCGCTGAAAGTGACGACCGGCCCAGATCCCTTAAAGGTGTTGTTGATGTATTGGTTGCCGAATCCGTTGTTTGCGACGAAGGTTGTTTCGAGCGCGGTGGTGCTGGCGCTGAGATAACTGTTCTTGAACGTGTTGTTGTTGCTGTTGGTCTGAAGGTTGATAGCTGATCCTCCTGCCGCAGCGTACAAGTGGAGGTTGTCAAAGGTGTTGTTGCCTGAGGTGAGCGACACAATCGCGTTGCCTCCTCCGCTTGTGTTGTTTGCGAAGATGGTGAGGTTTTCGAAAGTGTTGAATCCGACGACAAGATCTAAATAAAGTCCTCGTGTTCCAGTGTCTGCGTCGACAAAGATGGAAACGTTGTAGAACTTGTTGAAGCGTGAGAGCCCTTGGAGGGTAACTCCATCGCTATTTTTTGCGCGGTTGGTGAAGTTGCTGTTATTAACAGTGACGTTATTGCTGTCTGCGATAAGGAGGCTATCAATTGCTACTGTTTGTAAGACGGTAATGTTGTGAAGATAAATGTTGTTGCTCGTAAAGACGTTGAACGCTCCGCTATTGGAGGCGCCTTCTCCGAAGAGGTTAAAGACGCAGTTTTGGACAGTGACATTATTTCTGTTTGCGATCTTGAGCGCGTTGTCATCTACTGTTCCTCCGTCTCCTGTGATGGTGAGGCCAGCGCAGTCGAGGAGAACATTATTTGAGGTGATGTTCAATCCTACACCGGTGCAAGTTCCACTCACGACGCTGTCGCTTGCTGTCAAGGTTCTTGTGGCGTTAACGCTGTCTGCGCATGAGCAGGTGACAGTGTCTCCGCAGAAGCTGTTGACGCCTTGCGCTTCGAGGTTTTGAGAGGTTCCAGATGGGGAAAGGACGAGGAGGAGGATGAGAAGAAAGCCTGTAAGTGTAATAAAGTGAAGGAAGTAGTTTCTTGGTTGAATTATGATCACCTTTTTATTTTTTTAAGAGAACAATGATATAAAAAGGTTTGGATAAGACTGGCTCTGTCCTAAACCTTATTTTTGTTGAATGTTCACTTTGGAAAGATCCACTTTTTCTATAGGAAAACCAGGTTTGATGGAGGTGGAATGTAACTAGTGAAAAGGACTTAGGACAGAGTCGATAAGAAGTTTATATAGTTTGAAGTCTTTCATGGTGAATGGTGCCTGCGCAAAGGGATCCTCGCCTGATTGAGCGGGATGCGAAGCTGTTGTTTTCTCAGTCTGCGAAAGTAGAGATTGAGAGGGCGGGATTGAATTTTACTGGCAGTTCTCCTCCTGAGGTGTTTGTGGGTCGTTTTAATTACCCGCGCGTCTTTGCGGGTATTCTTGCTCCTACTGCTCATGAGGAACGTGCGAATATGTTGAGCGCTCCTGAGGAGTGGTTTAGCCGGCGTTTGAGTATTGACAGGATTTTGGGTGAGCGTGGCAGGATGGTGTATGGTCGTTTTGTTTCTGAGGTGAAAAGCCAGGCGCCAAGTAGGCTGACAAGGGTGATGCAGGAGGTTTCGATGGCTTCTCAGCAGTGTGATGTGGAGTTCTTCTTGAAAAAGAAGCCGAGACTTCAGCTGGAGACAAGCGCTCTTACAAACCCCGTGGCGAATCCTGCGCCGTTGGAGCGCGCGCGTTTGGCTGAAAACCCAAAGGTTGAGAGGCGTGTTGAGCAGCTTGTCGCTGATGAGCATGTGAAAGCGAGGGATGCTGTCTTGGAGTTGTATGATCGTGGTTTTTTTGTGAGTCAGATCATGAAGGTGTTGTCTGCTGGTCTTCTCGGGATAAAAAAACAGCGGACGCTTGTGCCAAGTAGATGGAGTGTGACTGCGGTTGATGATACAGTTTCGAAGAGTGTGCTTGAGGAAATTTATCATTATCCTGTTGTGGATCAGGTGTTGGTGTTTTCTGATGAGTACTTGGGAAATCATTATGAGTTTATTTTATTTCCTCAAGAATGGTCGTTTGAGGTGATCGAGACGAAGACTGGTGTTGCTGGATTGTCTCTGTTGTTTTGGCGGGATTATGAGAATGTTCAGGGAAGGAAGGGGTATGCTGAGAGTGTGACTGGCGCGTATTACGCGAATAGGCTCGCTGTCGTTGAGTATTTGCGAAAGGTAAAAAGGCAGGCTGGTGTCTTGGTCTTAAGGGAAGTTCGTCCTGAGTATTATGCCCCTCTTGGTGTGGGGATATTGCGTGAGGTTTCGAGGAATGCGTTTCGGAAGGAGCCTGAGGTGTTTGAGAGTGTGACTGACGCGTTGAAACACGTTCAGCGGAGGTTAAAGGTGCCTGTTGCTGAGTTTGCGTCGCGGAGTATGTTGCTGAGAGAGAGAAGAACGCAAACAAAATTGTCTAAGTTTTTTTGAAGTTATTTATAGTGCTCGCGCAGCCGTTGTTGATAGCTGTGCACCTTGAGCGCGAATCTTTGTGCGTCTTTTGTTTGTCTTCGTATTTGTCTAGTATTCCATCCGTAGTTTTTTCCAAGTTTTTCGTTGATAAGCCGGGGGGTGATATAGCTAAGAGTGTTGTGCCATGTTGGGGGGGTTTGTCCTGATGCTTCTGCTGCCTCGCAGACGACGCCTTCTCCAGTGTTGTAGGCTGTGATTGCCATCATCCATTGGTCTTTATATCTTGCTTTTTTCCCGCAGTTTTTTTGAATGTATGCTAGTTTTCGTGCGAGGATAGTTGCTCCTCCGTAGGTTGCGGGATAGGGCCTTGTTCTGTTGTCATAGGAAGGGATGGCTCTTCCTTGCTTATTTGTGAGGAGGACATAACACTTCTTATTTTTAGCGAGGGAGCATTCTTTTTTAAAGTTTTCCAAGTTTGGAACTTGAATGCCCTGCCCTGATGTTGTGGTAATTTGGAAGAGACCGAGAGCGCCAGTGTCGCTGCCTGCAGAAGGATCCCCGGCTGATTCAGTTGCTGCGATTGCGTTGAGCCATGAGGCAAGGACAGTATCGTTTCGCGCGACTGCGAGGTAGCGATCTTTCCACTGGAGGCTGTTTGTGATCGCGTTAGAGCTGAGCCTGATCGGTTCTTCTTCTGAAGAATATTCTTCTGGTGATAATTGGGGTTTTGTCTGGTGTTGGAGGGGGTATAATGCTCCTTGGATGCCGAGGCTGATGGCGAAGCTGATGAGGAGTGCGCGTTTTTTTGGAGTGTTCCACACATCTTTAATGCTGTCAAGAATCTCGTCAAGTCCCATTGAATGAGGATAAGAGAAATTCTTTTAAGGTTATCTCAAAGTGGTTGCAGTCCTGACTCCTGGGGTGTTTTCTTGTCTTGGACGCATTGGTTGACGTTTGCCTGGTCTTTCCAGGTGCAGGCCCCTTGGACGCAGCCGCAGGTTGCTTGTTGGTAGCAGGCGTATTCTGGCTTGTATTCGCAGGTTGTTATAATATCAGGCGCTTGTGTTTTTGTGGTGCAAAGTTGGGAGGAGCATCCTGCTTTCATGCAGTCGTTGTCAGTGGTGCATTGTCGTGGTTGCCTTTCTTCAGGGAGAAGCGTGCACGCTGTTAAAAAAAGAAGGAGGAAGGGAATGAGGTGTTTCATCTTGAGATTGTCTTGTTTTGAAAGAATAAAAGGTTTATCGTTTGAGCTGGACGTAGATGTTTCTTACAGCGAGATGGTTGACATGGAGAAAGTGGAAGGTTTTAACGAGTTGATTGATGAGAAATTGTTTGAGGAGCCCTGTTGTGAGGTATCTTCGTGAGCTGGTGACGACTGGCTCTTTAAGGAGGAAAAGGGCCGTGTGTTTTTTTATTCTTTTGCAGAGTTCGAGGTCTTCGAAGATGCTGATGTTAGGGTATCCTCTTACGTTATCGAAGAGGTCTTTTGTAATAAGAAGCCCATGATCCCCGAAGGCGATGCCTCTTCTTAGTCGGATGTTGTTTGCGTACCATGCGGCTGTTTTCAGGAACCAGTGGTCGTAGTCGAACATGATGAAGAACGCTGCTGCCTGTGTTTTTTTAGGAATTTTTTTTAGGGATTTTTTTGGGAGGATCGTGTCTGCATGGAGGAAGAGGAGCGTGTCTCCTGTTGCTCTTGCCGCGCCCGCGTTCATGAGCGTAGATCTCCAGGATTTTTCTTTGATTGTTAAGACGTGTGCGTATTTTTTTGAGATTTCTGCTGTGTTATCCTTGCTGTTTCCGTTGACGACGATAATTTCGTAAGGGCGTTCTTCCTTGATTCTTTTCAGGGTTGTTGGAAGGTTTTGCCCTTCGTTGACTGCGGGAATGATGACAGAAATCTTCACGGGCTTAATTTTTCAAGTGGATGTTATTTAAGGCTAATCTTTAATTTGGATGTTATTTAAGGCTAATCTTTAATTCTCAGAGGAAGACTTTTAAATATTCGTGATCTCAGAGAGTGATGGAAAGAAAGGCCGTGGTGAAGTTTGCGCTTCTTCTTGCGTTGATGGCATTTTTTGTGTATATGCTTAGGTTTTCTGATGTTGCTTCGCGTATTTCTCCAGGAGCGATTAGGGAAGTCGTTTTGAGTTTTGGTTTTTTTGGGTATGGTGTGTTTATTCTGGGGTATGGTGTTGCTACCATGCTTGCTGTTCCGGGAACGCTGTTGTCGTTTTCTGGTGCGATTTTGTTTGGCACAGCTCTTGGTACTGTCATGAATGTTCTTGGTGCGACGTTAGGTGAGACGCTGGCTTTTTTCGCTGCGAAGTTTTTAGGAAGGGATTTCGTGCAGGGATTTTTAGAGGGTCGTTTAGATAGATTTCAGTCGATGGTTGAGAAAAATGGGTTTACGGTGATGTTGTTGTTGCGTCTTGTTCCAATTTTTCCGTTTGTAGTTGTTAATTATGCGGCAGGTCTTTCAAAAATGAGATTTAGGGATTATTTTTTTGCGAGCATGATTGGAATTATTCCTGGAACGTTTGTGTATACGTATTTATTTGCAACGTTGGGTGAGAGGGTGCTTACTTCCGGTTTTGAGATGAAGGATCTGTTGACGGTGGATGTGCTTGCGCCGGTAATGTTGTTTGTGCTGTTGTTAGTAAGTACCCTAATTTATAAAAAGAAGTTGGAGAAGAAGCATGGGCATAAAGTATGATCTTGTTGTAATAGGAGGAGGTTCTGGAGGATTGTCTGCTGCAGCGGGAGCTGCGCGTTTTGGTGCAAAGGTTGCGCTGGTTGAAAAGCATAAGCTCGGCGGCGAGTGTTTGTGGACTGGTTGTGTTCCGAGCAAGGCGCTGATTAAGAGTGCGAAAGTTGCGCATCTTATTAATAATGCTGAGGCTTTTGGTCTTGAGAAGCAAAAGGTTGTGGTGAAGCTTGAGAAAGTGATGGCTCATGTCGAGAATGTTATTAAGAAAATTGAGCCTCATGACAGCCCTGGGCGTTTTAAGAGTCTCGGTGTTGACGTGTTTTTTGGCAGTCCTTCGTTTAAGGATAAAAACACCTTGATGGTAAATGGTCAGGAGTTGAGGGCGAAGAGTTTTATTATTGCTACTGGTTCTCAGCCGTTTAGGCTTCCTGTTCCCGGATTAGAGGAGGTGGGGTATTTAACGAATGAAACTTTGTTTGAGAAGAGGGCGTTGCCGAAAACGTTGTTAGTGATTGGTGGTGGTCCTATTGGGGTGGAGATGGCGCAGGCCTTTAGGCGTTTAGGGTCTGAGGTTGTTATTTTTGAGCGTGGCTCTCATCTTCTTGGAAAGGAGGATGCTGATGTCGCTCTTGTTCTTGAGGGAGTGTTTGAGCGTGAGGGGATAAAAATTTTGAAGGATCTCGAGCTTGTGAAGGTGGAGAAGAAAGAAAGGAAAAAGATTGTTCATATAACTCAGAAAGGTAAAAAAATGAGTGTTGGTGGTGATGAGATTCTTCTTGCTGTTGGAAGAACGCCGAACGTTGAGGGGTTGAATCTTGACGTGATTGGCGTGAAGTATGATAAGCGAAAGATTTTTGTGAATGATCGTTTGCAAACGTCTGTGTCGAATATTTATGCTGTTGGCGATGTCAAAGGAAAGTTTTTGTTTACGCACATGGCTGGCTACGAGGCTGGTGTCGCGTTGACGAACATCCTGTTTAAGCTCCCCGTGAAAGCAGATTACGGTGTTGTTCCATGGACGACGTTTACTGATCCTGAGATTGCTCGTGTTGGTTTTTCTGAGCAAGAGTTGAAGGAGCGGAACGTTTCTTGTTCTGTGTTGAAGTATCCGTTGGAGGATGTTGACAGGGCGCAGACTGATATGGAGGCGGTTGGTTTTGTGAAGCTACTTGTTGATAAGAGTGCGAGGATTCTTGGCGCTCACATTGTGGGTGCGAATGCTGGTGAGATGCTTCCTGAGTTTGTGTTGGCGATGAAGAAGAAGTTGAAGGTGACTGATATTTTCAGGACGATTCATGTGTATCCTACGTTGGGAATGGCGAATCAGCTTGTTGCTGGGAAGTTTTATGAAAAGAAATTGACTGAACGGGTGAAGAGGCTGTTGCAGGTTGTTTTTGGTTTTGGGTCGAAGTGAATCTCCTGTTGTATTAAAGGATCATTTAAAATTCCTAAATTCTCAACCTTTAGGTACTATTTTTATGCAAAATAAAAGATTATTAAATTCTTCTATAATAAAGGTTCTTAATTTTTAATAATTAATGGTCTTTAAAAAACATTTAAATTGAGAATTAGCCTGTTTTGAGAAATAAAAATATAAAAACTTAGGTATTCTACTATAATTTATTCCATTCGACTTAATAATTCTCACCTGTTGTTGCGGCAAAGAGGAATAAGCAAAGATTTAAAAGTTATAACCTAACTATTATTAATGTGCTAAACACAAAACAATTATCTCATTCTTTTGTAGTTAAAGGTAAACGGTTTGATATACTTAAAGATATTAATATTACTGCTAAAAAAGGAGAATTTGTTTGTATTTTAGGTCCAAGCGGCTGCGGAAAAACAATTTTATTATATTTAATTGCTGGATTCTTAGAACCTACTTCTGGGAATATTGCCTTAGATAATAAGCGAATAACGAAACCAGGCCAAGATAGAACAATGATTTTTCAAGATTATGTTTTATTTCCATGGAAGACTGTTTACGAAAACATCATATACGCCTTAGATAATTCAAATGTAAGCATGGAAGAGAAAGATAAATTAGTAAGACATTATTTGAGATTAATAGATTTGGAATATTTCAAGGATTGGTATCCTTGCAAACTTTCTGGAGGTATGCAACAAAGAGTTGCTATTGCCCGGGCATTAATTGTTAATCCTGAAGTTTTATTAATGGATGAACCATTTTCTGCATTAGACGCTCAATATAGAAGATTTTTAAGAAATGCGTTAGAAAAAGTTTATTTAGAAACAAAGAAAACAATAGTCTTTGTAACACATAGCATTAATGAATCAATATATTTGGCAGATAAAATATACTTGCTATCTGCAAGACCAGCAACAATTAAAAAGGTTTATAATGTAAATCTTCCAAGACCGAGAACGAGCGATAATCCAAGATTTATAAAATTAAGCAAAGAAATAGAAAATGATTTGGCAAAAGAATTTGATAAAGTAATAAATGACCCTTCAATGGAAGAATCATTTGTAAAGATATTAAAATTAAGTGGGGGGAGGGGAATATTATGAAAAAGAGAATTTTTGTTGTTATAAGTGTTATGGTTTTATTTGTGTTAACATTGGCAATTTTTAAAATAGTAACACAAAAAGAGGATGCAATTTTGAATGTAGGGTATAGTATAGAAAGTTTAGATCATGCGCCAATTATGATTATAGCCGATATAAATCTTTCTGATAAATATGGGATTAAAGTAAACCTTATTCCTTTAAAAGGCGGTAAAGAAGTGCGCGAGGCATTAGCTTTGGGTAAAATAGATTTTGGTTTGGGCGGGGTAGGACATTTTTTAATACCCATAGCAAAAGGTGCACCTGTAAAAATAATAAGCTTTTTAACAGAATCACCTACACAGATATTTGTCAGACCTGATAAAACAGTTACTAAATTTTCTGATATTAGCGGTAAAAATGTTGCTTCCCGTATAGGTGGTAGTTCTAACTTGATTTTTAGATTTATTTTGAAGAAAGAGGGTATAGATACAAACACAATTAATTTTTTAGATATAGATAAAACTATTACTCCAATTGCATTAATGAATAAAAAGATTGTTGATCTAGCCCTAGCTGGTGATGGAGAAGAACCTTTATATTATAAAGCTGGCGCAGTACTTTTTGAAGATTGGGTGAATAAAGGTTATGCAAACGAGCCATTTCCTAAATCTGTTATTGCAGTTAATACTGATTTTTCTGAAAAGAACGTAGACGATGTGAGTAATTTTATTTTGGCAATTATTGATGCTGAAAAATACATTAAAGAACATCCAAATGATGCTGCGGAAATTATTGCCAAGCATATAAAGAAGGGTAGTGCTGGCGCAGTAGATTATTCTCCGGAAGATATAATTAATTCTTGGAGAGTAACAAAATATGTCCTTTGGAAAGATCCCAATGTTTTAGTAGAATTTTCAAAACTCTCAAAAGAGTTAGGCAATACGCCAAAAGAACTAAGCAAAGAACAAATATTTGATTTACGTTTTGAGGAGGTTTTAAAAAATGGACAAGCAGAGATTTATCAATCCAACAATTAAAAAAATATTATTAGGATCAATTCCATTTTTATTAATACTTTTAGTCTGGGCATTATACCCTCTCTTTAATTCTGATATTGACTGGCTAATACCCTCCCCATTAAGTACAGCATCAACATTTCTTAATTTAGTGCAAGATGGAACAATAGTGAATTTAGTATTAATCAGCTTATTAAACTTGATACCTCCTTTTATTTTTGCATTATTTTTTGCGATTATATTTGGGGCTTTGATGGGAATAAGTAGGATAATAGATAAAATATTTTATCCTCTTTTATCAGTGATATATCCTGTACCATCATTAGCATGGATTCCATTTGTGATTTTACTTTTTGGATTTACCAGAGAAACAATATGGTTTGTAATATTTATTTCAAGTTTTTTGAAAATTGTATATACTGTCCGAGGCGGAGTTAAAAACGTCAACCTTCAATATGTATTAGTTGCAAGGAATTTGGGATTTAGCAAATCTAAAATAATTTTGGAGGTAGTTCTTCCCTCTGCATTCCCGCAAATTATTACTGGAATTAGAATAGGATTTGGTTCTGCATGGCGCTCTTTAATTGGTGCAGAGATGTTAGTAGTAACTTTGGGTGGATTAGGCAAATTTATCTGGATGGCACAATGGTATTTTGATTTTGATAAAGTAATTGCAGGCATTATGATAATTGCAATAATAAGCATATGCGCAGAAAAAGTGATATTTAGAAGGATAGAAAAACATACACTCATTAAATGGGGGGTAGTTCATGAAGATTTTGGAATATAATGCTATAAAGTACACCGATTTTCTCTTCAGAAAATTATGAAAGTTTTATCTATCGCGATTCTGAATTCTTTGTTTAGACCAACGTTAAAAAAAAGGTAGGTCTTAAGCTACTAAAATTGACAAAAGATTATCTGAGAAAAGGGGTTGCACCAACCAAAAAGGAAAAGCTTTATAAAAAAAGCGGTCTTCCTGTTTGAAAGAAAAAAGAATGGAAGAATATGATGTAATTATTGTTGGTGGCGGCTGCGCTGGCTTGGCTGCTGCGATGTATTCTGGAAGGTTTGGGTTGAAGACGTTGGTGTTGGCTGAGGTTCCTGGGGGCACGATTATTTTGACTGATGTTGTGGAAAATTATCCCGGCTTTAAGCGTTTGACTGGGTTGGAGTTGGCGCAGAAGTTGCAGGAGCATGCTGAGGAGTATCCTTCTGTGAAGATTAAGAATGAGCGTGTTATGGACTTGAAGAAAAGGGAGAAAGTGTTTGAGCTGAAGACTGATGAGAGTTCTTATCTTGGGAAGACAGTGATTTACGCGACTGGGACGAAGTGGAAAAAGCTTGGTGTTCCTGGTGAGGAGGCATTTACGAATAAGGGTGTGCATTATTGCGCCTTATGCGACGGCGCCTTCTATAAAGACAAAGTGGTGGCAGTTGTTGGTGGTGGCGATTCTGCTGCGAAGGAAGCGTTGTTGTTGACGCAGTGGGCGTCGAAAGTGTATATTATTTATCGCGGGGAGGAGATTCATCCTGAGCCGATTAATTATGGGCGCGTGAAGAAGAATAAGAAGATTGAGATTATTCGCAAGGCGAATATTATTGAGATTAAAGGGGATCAGAAAGTGAGCAGGGTGGTTCTTGACAGGGAATATAAGAATAATAAAGAGTTGAAGTTGGATGCTGTGTTTGTGGAGATTGGGCATAGTGCGCTTTCTGAGTTGGCGCAGAAGGTTGGCGTAAAAGTGAATAAGAAAGGTGAGATCATTATTGATCGTTTAGCCAGAACAAATGTCGAGGGGTTTTATGCTGCTGGTGATGTTGCGGATTTGGAGTTTAAGCAGGCGATTACTGGTGTGGGCGAGGCTGTTGCCGCGTCGTATTCTGCGTATAAGTATCTTACTGGCGAAGAATTATGATTAAGATAATCTTGTAAGATAGATCTTTCTTAAGCGAAATCTTTTAAAGATGCGCGATGATCTTTTTTCCCATCAGCGTGCACCTCGTTTTGTCTCTTTTTTCTGAACTTTAAGATCTTTTCTCAGTGTCCACTTTTAGGGGTGCACTCCACCGATTATTTAAGATTTTTAAAATCTCACTCGTATTCAGAACTGTAACTTTGTTTTGTCTTTTCAATTTCTTATCGTCAGACCATAAAATACTACTTTCAAAAGCTAATGCACATGCAATAAACATCACGTCTTCAGGAGAATGGTCTTTAACTAGTTCCCACGCTTCATTTCTATAAGGAAGAATTTGCTCATTGGGAATAATTCTTACACAATTTAATAAAAGTCTTAAAATTTCTTCAAAGTCATCTTCAGTAAGTTTAGACTTTGGTACCAAGTCGTGTTTATATCTTCTTATAGCATCTAGAACTACTTCCGGCATCACTAAAATTGTATTTAGTTGATAAATCATGCTTCTTACTGTAGAATTTTTAATTAGGGCAGCAAAGAGAATGTTAGAATCTAAGACAATGATCATAGTTGCATAAACTTCTTTGTAGCCTCTTGCTTAATTTTCTTTCCAAAATCTTCTACGTCTTTCTGAGTCAATTTACTTTTAGAAGCTAACTTTTCTAACATTTCTAAGTCTTTTAATTTGTTTTCAATTGCTTTTCTTGCTATTTCTGTCCACTTTATTTCAGAAAAATGCTTCATTTTGCTATGAATTTCTTCTGGCAATGCTAAGGTCATGTTTACCATTATTTTTCCTCCAAACTTCTTTAACTTAAATAAGGTAAATAAGTATATAAATCTTCCTAATGCTCGTCTCAAAAAAATTATTACTGCTAGCAACATTCATCCTAGTCCTAGCTCTCCTAACCACAAATCAAGTCCATGCAACCAGTCATACAAATTCTACAGTGTCTTGTGGATTGACTGATTTGGGTGATTGTTTGCCTCAGAAGATAGCTGAATACTCATTAGCTTTTTTGAATGCTCCTTTGCAGCCAATGTTAACCTTTATTCAAAGCTTAATGATAGAGTCAGTTAATATTCAGATTTTTGAGAGGATGCATGCGATTATGAAGTATATTTTGAGTTTCTTTTATGGATTTCGCTAAAGAGACAACTATTTTAAACGATGAGAATAGCGGGTTTTCCAGGCATTGCTTGGCTTGCTTTTTTTTCTGTGCTTTCTTCTGCTTTTAGGATCGTAATTTCTGTTTCGAATGCCGCTTTGAGGTAGGAGAGGCTTTCTCTGAGGATGCGTTCTTCCATCTCTTCGTCGAGAACGACTGAAGGGAGTTTTTCCGGGTTTTTGATCAGCGTTGACGCAAGGCTTGCTGTTTCTTTTTCGTGTCCCGGGATGATGCATGTCTTGATGAGTTCTGTTTGGTTTCTTGTTTTCTCAAGGTTTTTTTTGAGAGTCTTGATAAAGGTGTATTTCCACGGCGCTGACACGAAGAGGGTGATTTTTTCTGGTTGTTCTATCTTGCTAAGGTTGAGCACCGAGGTGATATCTTCAACAGCGGTGGTGATGAACTCTTCAGTGTAGTTGAGCTCTTGATTGATCTTGGTTTCTTCTGGTGTTGGCCATGCTTCTGTGCTGATGAAGGTGTCTTTTCCGAGCTTGTTCCAGAGTTCTTCGCAGAGGTGGGGCGCGAATGGAGCGAGGAGTGACAATTGTGTTTCGATCGCTTTTTGTAGAGTTTTTTTATGGGGATTGTTCTTTGTTCTCTTGAGGTAGTGTTTGAGCACGTTCTGAAAGGTGAAAAATCCATGTTGGAGTGCTGTTCTGAATAGGGTTTGTTCCATTGCCGTGGTTGTTTCCTTGATAAGGGTGTGAATCTGCGCTTCGAGCCATAAATCGATGGTGCGTTGTTCTTCTGGTCCTTTGAAGGCGTACCATTCTTCGACGAAGGAGGAAAATTGGTTGAGCCTTGTGGTGACTGCTTCTATGGTTTCATAGTCCCAGTTTGCGTCGTCGAGGCCTTCTCCTCCTGTCATTCTCGTGATTCTTGCGGGATCTGCGCCGAGTTTTAAGGCGTCTCGTAAGAGGAGGAAGTTCCCTAAGGATTTTGCCATTTTTTGTCCGTTGACGGTGCCCCATCCGTTGACGCTGATGCCTCGTGGCCAGTATTTTTCTGGAAAGAGCGCGACATGGTTGAATAGGTAGAAGGTGAGGTGGTTTTGGACCAGGTCTTTTCCAGAATTTCTAAGATCTACGGGATACCAGTATTCGAATTCGTCGCGCATCGCGTCGATGTTTGGGACCGTTGGTTTTTTTCCGCGGGAAAGAAACACGTAATCAAAGAGGTTGTCGTTGACGTCTTCGAGTGGTACATCTTTGATCCAGTGGCTGATGGTGTAGTAGGCCATGTAAAGGGTGGAGTCTGATAGAGATTCGATGAGCCACTTGGCGTCCCAGGGAAGTCTTGTTCCTGTGCCTTCTTCTCTGGTGCATGCCCAGGGCTTTAGCCAGTCAATAGTGTGTTCGAATTGTTGGCGGACTTTTTCCGGATACAGGGTGAGGCGTTTGAGCGCTTCATGCGCTTGTTTTTTCCAGTGGTGGTTTCCGTAATCGATGAACCATTGGTCTGTGACGATTTTGACCGTTCCGGCGGTGAGGCATCTGCAGATGACTCTTCCCGTGAGGTCGTAAAAAGTTTCTGCGTGTCCTTGGCTGGTGAGTTCTTGGATGATGAGGTCGCGTGCTCGTTCTACTGGCATGTTTGCGTACTTGCCGCAGTGATTGTTCATGATGCCGAGGTAGTAGCCTTTTTTGTAGACGATATGTTTTGCTTCTTCGAGTTTTTCCCGGTCGTGTTGGTTTCTGACGCCGAGGATTTTGCAGACGTGTTCTGCTGGGAGTTCCCCGAGGTCTTGGGAGGTGATGATAGGAACGGGTTTTAGCTCGAGGATTTCTTTGTAGTCAAGGGTGTATTTTTTTGCCAAGCTGTCGTCTTTTTGCAGATCGTAGAGCCCTATCCAGTCGTCTGGAGCGTCTGAGGGCACCGAGGTGACGATGCCTGTTCCTTTGTCTGGGTCGCAGAAGCTTGACGGTAAGATGAGGAGTTGTTTGTTGATGAAGGGCGCGATGGCGTATTTTCCTAAGAGGCTTGTTCCTGGGAGGGTTGTGAGGATATTTATGTTTCGTTCTTGTTCCTTGAGTTTGAGCGCTGCTGCTTCTGAGAGGATCCAGGTTTCGTTGTTGACGCCTGCTTTGACATAGGTAACATCGGGATTAACCCAGAGGTTGGTTTGTCCGAAGATGGTTTCTGGTCTTAAAGTGGCTGCTACTAAATAGTCTGGTCCTGTTTTGAATTTGAGGAGGGTGAATTCTTGGGTTGTTTCTCCTTCCCCTTCGATTCTAGAATGATCTTGCAGTGGCGTGTTATCCTTGGGGCACCATACGACTGGAAATTTTCCTTGGATGATGTATCCTAATTCTTTCAATCTTCTGAATTGCCATTGGATGAACTTGTCATAGTAAGGGTTGATGTTGGTGGTGATGAATTCCCTTCTGAAGTCGATGCTCATGCCTGCTTCTTGGAAGTCTTTTTTCCATTCTCTTGGGAAGAATTCTATCCAATGGGTTGGTTCTGAGAATTTTTTTGTTTCTTCTTCTGTGAAGCCCATGTCTTTCATGATCTGGAGTTGTTTTGGTTCTTGTTCTTTGATTCTTTGTGCCGCCGCGAGGATGGGGCTTCCCGTGCAGTGCCATGCTTGGGGGAATAATACGTTAAAGCCGCGCATGCGTTTGTATCGCGCTAAAATCTCTACGCGCATTGCTGAGTAAAAATGTCCAATGTGGCTGTACCCATTCATGTAGGGGTAGGGAAAAGTCACAAAGAATTTTGGTTTGGTTTGGTCAACTTCTGCCTCGAAGAGTCTCGCTTCCTGCCAGTTTTTCTGCCATTTTTTTTCTACGGCTTTGAAATCAATCATAGAGAGGAATGACAAGAATGCTGGCTTATAAATCTTGTTTTTAGTGTTTTTTCTTTAATAGCTGATTTTGATGTGGATATTTGAGGCGAGGAATGGATAAAAAGTTTGAGGAAGAGCCCCTTTTATCTGCTTGAAGGTCTTCGGCGACAAAGAGGCTCTTGGTTTTCTTTACGCTTTGGAAATGAATTGCGTCTGCGATGAAGGTAGTGTCGCTCTTAATTATTTTTAAGTTTTCGAGATTCTATCGCTATTTCTTTAGTGAGCGGTATTATTTTGCTTTGAATAAAATCGACAAAGGATTTAAGGACGCGTTGTTCTCTTGCGCGTTTGTATGTTGTTTGTTGTGTCGCGCATGAGTCTTGTGGTGAGCATGAAGAGGAGCATGAGAACCGCTGTGGTGAGGAAGACTGCCTTGAAGTTGGTGTAGAGTAAGACTGAAGAAAGGAGTAATGGTCCGACCAAGTGTCCAACATCAAACCCGGTCATGTACACTGGATAAAATCTTGCGCTGTCTTGTTTTCTGAGGGTTTTGAACAAGTATGCTTCTCTGAGGGGTTCGACAAAAGCCGCGCCGAAGCATCCGAGGACGAAGAGTGCGATGATGATGATCGGGTTTTCTGTGAAGAAGGTGATTATTCCGAAGAGGAAGAGGATGAAAAATCCTAGGGTAAAAAAGTTTTTGATGCCGTACTTGTCTGCGAGTTTTCCAGTGAAAAACTCGAGGAGGATGAGCGGGATTGCAACCATGAAGAGTGTTGTTCCGATGACGCTCTTGCTGATGCCTTCTTCTGTGAGGAATAAAGGCAAGAAGGTGTAGATGGTGATCCACCAGACTGCGAGGCCTGCTGAAAAAATGTAAAGCAGGGTGAGGTTTTTATGTTTGAAGTAGTCTTTGACGTTGGCGAGGAGATCATGATGGTCATGGTCTTGCTCTTCATGATTTTTGATAGTGGTGAGGCTGACGATTCCTGCGATGAGTGCGAAGAAGCTTGCGATAGCGAAAACAAAATTGAAGCTAAAGGTTTCTGCGAGGCTTCCGCCGACTAATGGCCCTAGGAGCCAGGCGAGGTTGAGGAAAGTGAAATAGAAGCCTTCTGTTTTTCCAAGGTTGTCTTTCTTTTTGACGCTGTCTCTGACATACAATCCTAAGGTGATAAAGCTGAGGATAACCGCTGAGGTCCTGAAAAACAGGAGAATTAAGAGGTGGGAGAGGGTTGTGATGATCATGAAGAGGTAGTAGGATGCGGTGATAATGAGAATTGAGACCAGAAGAAGGGTAAATCTCTTGATCTTTTTGAGAAGAAAGACTGAGAAGAGTGCTGAGAGAAGGAGGACTGCGCCGATAAACGAGGTGAGGTAGCCGACCTGGGCGTTGTTAGTGACAAATTCTTTCAAGTAAAGGGGAAAGATTGGTGAGATGATTGTTCCTGAGAGAGAGAGAAGAAAGTTGATGAGGATGAAACAGAACGCTCCTTTGAAGGGGTAGGGAAGTGCTTGCTTGAAGTGCATGCTTTTTCTTGGAGGGAGGTTTGTTATAAGATTTGCGGATAGGGGGATTTCCTTGGAAAGCGCGAGGCGATGATGAACAATTAAGTTTTTATAGGATCTCTTAATAAGGTTTCTTCATGGGCCTGTAGCGCAGCCTGGATAGCGCATACTTGTTTGGATGCGTTCCAATCAGGGCACAACTGCCTTCTATCAACCAGGAAGCAAGCAGGGGGTCGAGGGTTCAAATCCCTCCAGGCCCGTTTAGTCTTCTGAATCTTCGAGATTGTGTTTTCTTGTTTTAGATTTTCTAAAGCGCTTTTATTTTTTTATGCTTTTTAGTTTTACTGAACAATTTTTGTTTAGGTCAGTTTTGGGCTTGAATCTTAGCAGGGTGCCTTCCATTGAGAACGACAGGCTTGGGGTGCGTCTCGTGAAAATTTTTTCATAGGAAATTTTAACTAGTATATATTTAACGAGGCCATAAAGCTTACAAAATGTATGTTAGCCTAGCTAAAATATATATAAAGTATACAAAATAGTGAGGTTAATGTACGAAAAATATATTTTCCTTACATTTTTATTAAATATTTAGAATTTCAACAACCCTCTTTATTTCTTCGGGACTATGATTTAATTGTATGCTTGCCTTCTCATAATCTTCATTTGTAATGTTTTTTATAATTTGCTTAATTTTATTAATTGAGATGAATTGTCTTACTTCTTCTGCTAAATTTCTTGGAAGTCTATTAGGAATTCTTTCTGGAATTCTAGCACCCATCCTCCTAGGTATTCTGCTTGAGATTTCTCCAGAATACCACAGCAATGCGAAAATGTCACAAATATCCTTTATTTTCTTGTGTTCTTTGTCTCTTAAATTTAAGGCATTGATTTTAGTTGCTAATAATAATTCAGCTTTCGGCAGCCATAATCTTTTATCAAATTCTTCCAATTCTATTCTATGTTTATGATCTGTGAATGCAAATCCTAGTAATGGTTCATCTGCTGGTTGAAACTTGAATACTTTCTTAAAATCTTTAGGTATAAAATCAACTAAAGGATCAATATACATTGGAAATACAAAATGACTAGGGATTATTTGTCTTTCAGTTATTTCTTCTTCTGTTTCTGTATGTATTTCTTTTAGTAATCTAAATGATATTGATTTAAACTTTAGTTTATTTTGTAATATATCTAAAGATTTAGATAAGGCACTATTCTTCATTTGTTCTATAGTCGAGTTTTTATCTAGGTGAAATCCTAAGTCTATGTCTCTGCTTCCTAAGTAAGGTCTTCCTTGTGTTTTTTGAAAATTCTTATTAACATGAAAGAATACTGCCCATCCTCCCATTATACATATTGGTTCTTGTAGTGCTTTTATTACTTCTTGTAGGTATTTGTAAGAAGTTTTTGTTTCAAATTCAAGATACATCTTTCTTTAGCTTTTGTAAAAGAATTTCTGCTGCTTCTTCACAAGGTCCACCTTCTAGCTTTAAATCTAAGATTAATTGTGGTAAATTTACTATGGTTAGTTCTTGTATTTTTTGCGATTTGAATAATCCTGAGCTATCTATTAGTATTCTCACATTTCCTTTTCCGTACAGTCCTTTGCTTGTTAACATTTTATGCCATTTCTCTAAATCTTCTTCTTTAATGTAAACATCTAGTCTTGAAGGGAATAAAAATCTTTGTAAGACATTTTCAGCATAGTAAGTTGTTACAGCGTAATCTAAATTTATACCTTTTAGAATTTCTAAAGGATTTTGTATCATGTATTCTCTATGTTTTGGTTTCTTATGACTTTTAATCCAATAACTAAATAGCCCTTCTATGTTTGATACTTTTGTATCTTTGATTAACTTTAACTTTTCTAAATTTTTCAAAAATTCGTGTGTCCATCCAAATGAAGCGCTAGCTAGTTTAGAGACTTTATACTTACTAAGGTTTTTCTCTATTAATAATACCTTTATTATTCGTTCCTTTACGCTTTCTTTCATACTATATCGGAAATAAAACTAATATATAAAGCTTACAGATATATTGGAAATAATCACTCATTTAGAGAACTTCCGATAATAGTGTCATCACTTATAAGGAATAATAAATAGTAAACTTTATAAATCTTTGCACTTTTTCAACAGTAATATTATAACAAAACTATGGAAGAGCAATATATTATAACAAAGCGAATAGCGAAACAGGGAAAGCACAACATCATAATTATTCCAAGCTATCTTCAAAATAATCTGAAATCCAAGACTTTAGTTAAGGTAACTATTGATATTCTAAAAGGAGACGAAAATGACTAATTTAACCTATGAAGAGCTGAAGCTACCGAATTATGTAAATTCCAGTGCTGCAGTAACCTTGAAAGTAAAAGATGGTGAAGTAGTAAAAGATTTACCTCTAACTCTCTGCGATGTTGTGGTTGCCGCCGAGTTGGCAGGATTAAATATACTCTTTGTGTCAGATACTGGCAGAGGCAAAACTCAGTTAGTTTCTGATGTGGTATGGAGCCACTTTGGGGGCCACGATGATGGTGGAAAAGCTAACTGGGCAGATGGCAGGCCAAATTTTGAAATACAAGAACTATTTGAAAGGACGAAAATAGATAGAACTGCGGCAGTTTATGACAGTGATGAAGCGACCCAATTAAAACAAGAAAGAACTTCAAGGCTTTTGGTTGTAGTGGATGAGATTAATCGCGCTCCAAAAGTAAAGCAAAATGAATATTTTGATCTAGCTGAAGGCAAGTATACGTTTAGAGGAAGGCGTTTAAAATTAGGAAGAGATGGATATACCCTTTTCTTTGCTACAGCAAATTTGAATAAATCCAATGGGGATTTTCAAGGAACTTTTGAGTTAGACAGGGCATTGTTAAATAGGGCGCACTTAACAATTGATCTGGACCACAGAGCGTTTAGACCAACTCCAGAAGACAAGATTGCAATAAGCGAAAGAGAGGCGGATCCAAGGCTAAAGGTGGCGGATCCAAGAGATATAAGCGATAAAATTATAGGTGAACATAAGGAGATAATGGCCAAGACAAGGACTTCTGATCCTTACATGCTTGCTTTTAGTTTTATGATTGATGATGGATTGAATTTTTGTGACAAAGATACATTCAAGGAGAAAACAACTACATTTCCAATGCTTTGCGGGGACTGTGCTTATTCAGGCAAGGAAATGTGTTCTTTAGTGAAATCTTCTTCAGATAGGACAACTAAAGCTGTAAAGGCGTTGGCTTATGGTTTAGCGAGAGTGGCAGAATTAAAATTAGGAAGAGCTATAGAAGTAGATGCGCTGGATGCTGCTTTGCAAGCATACAAATTCACTACATACCATGGTAATCTAAATGATGTAGTGGCGCAAGCTGACTTTGGCTCAAGAAAACAAGAACTTATGGAGCAAGTAGCAGGTAAACTTGGAGAGCGTATTGATTTGCTAAGAGCATACTTGCCTATTATAGATGAAGGAAGAGAACCGATAGTGGTTGTATATAATAATAATGGGAAAGAAAGAAGAGTTGAAAGAAGCAATAAGGTTATAGATGCTTTAAGAAGAAAGGGTGTAAGCTATCAAGAGAAAGATCTTAGAAATGAATTAAAAGAAAATGGAATTGGGACAGAATGGGTTGATGCTTATGCTAGAAGGTTTAAAAAATGAGTATTCTAAAACCAATAATTGAAGGGAAGCTTACAAGAGAAGCGGAAGCTTTAGCTGACTTGGAAAAGTTAGCTGATGCAGCTAGTCCTCCACCTCCTCCAACTAGAAAGCCTTCTGCTGTTGCCAATCTAAACAATGGATTTTATCAGATAGACAAGCCAAGAATATTAGCTGCAACAAGTGCATCTTACAGACAGTTTCTAAGAGAATCTGGTTATGGAGATTTGGATTCATGTTCAAGAATAGAAATTGCTAAAGGTGTTTTAAAATATGATCAAAATGTGAGAGATGCAGCAGCAAGAGCTAGTTTAAATTTGACTGAAGCTGACGGACAATATGTAGTTAATATAAATCATCCAAATGCAAGAAGTTTAGTTGAAGCGTTAGGATACAAAGTTCCTACTGTTGGTTTAATGTACAGAGTATTTATTCCTTACATAAAAGACTTAGTTCAGCAGAATAATGCGGAAGCTCAAGTAACTCTAAATGAAATGACTGATACATCAGTTGGAAAAGCAGAATGGCTTGAAGATTTGATCTTAGATAAAACAAGATTAAAAATAGGAACTAAGGAACAGAGATTATCTCTTCCAGATAAAGATGGAAGATTTGACAGAGCAGGTATTAATGGATTTGGCTATCCAATTAGTGTAAAAAGTAGTGGAGAATTTTATCATTGGCATGTAATCGGAGATGAAAGGGCGGCTTTCCGTGTCAGGGGCTCCGGGTTGGGCTTGAGCCTTAACGGGGGGTCTTCCGTTGAGAACGGCAGGCTTGGGGTACGTCTCGTGAAAATTTTTTCATAGGAAATAAAAACTAAAAATGGAACTTGAAAAACAAACAAATGCAATAAAGGAAAGAGAAATTTCAGCTTTTGGATATAGAGGGAAGTTTAGAATTAGAGAAAGTTCTGGTGAGCCCTGTTTCAAAGGAAGAATGAGCTTATTAACAACAGGAGACGCAGAAGTAAGTTATAATCCAGATTACAGGGCAAACTCTACTGGCCTTGAAAGTGTAGTTAAAGGGGACCCATTCGATAAAGCGGTTACTGCGGTAATAAGGCATGAATTGAACCACAGGGGCGGAGGAACTTTTAAAGGCTGTCCTAGAAATTTAGATTTGCATGCGGAAGAAATTCTTGAGCCAGTTGCAGAGACATTGCAAGGACTAGGTTTTCCAAATGTTCCAGTCTCGCAAGACCAAACGTTATATGCTTATTTTGCTAATTTAGTTGAAGATTTTATTGAAAATTCAGAGTTAGGAAATAAAACAGATCATATAGGAATGGCCTTATGCTATAAAGATGATGCTACACATAGTGAAAAAGGAAAATTTCCAGCATTGTTTGATGCTTTTGTAGAGGTTCAAGAACGTTTTTATGGCGGAAGAAGAAGCGATAAATTGCTTGAGCCACATCGTTCTAGAGAGCAAAGAGTTACTGATGCGGTAGGTAACTTTCTTGAAAGAAGCGGTTTAAGCGAGTTCAAAAGAGAAGTAACTAACAGAAAAGGTAAAAAGAAAAAAGTATTTAATAGAAAATCTGCAGTTAATTATATTCTTAACGAAGGAAATTGGAGAGACATCTCTGTTAAATTAACAGAAGAACTTGCTAAATTAATAAACCGTGCTCAATTAGGAAACCCAATGTATGTAAGCCAGAATTTTATTCCTCTAAGCCTTTCAGATGGTTTTAATGATGAAATGAAAAATCCTGAAGCCAGGATGAAGTTTGCGGTTAAAAAATACGAAAAAGCAAGAGCAAGCAAATCGCAGTTTAGTCCTCCAGCGTATATGGATAGTTTTGAAGCTTTAGATCTAGTCTACCAAAGATTGGCAAGAGATCTTGAAATAAAAACAAGGCCTTCAACAGCATCCACAAAAATGCCTTTAGTTGGCTATGGCAGAAGACAATTTGACCCTGAAAGAGATAAAGTTTCTAAAGTAAAAGCAAGAGTAACAGGTTCAGGGGATCTTGAGCTGACTGTCAAAGCACATTATGAATACGAAGATGTTGAATACACAGAAAGAATGCCAAATCCTCCAACAATAAAATTTGTTAAACTAGATACTTCTGGTTCAATGCAAGAAACTGTTGGTAATGAATCAGGCGGGATAGTAATGAATCCATGGACAGAAAGTGGAAGGCAATGGACAGACGTAAGCAGGTATCACCATTCTCTGCTTGCGTTCTATGGGTTAATAGAGCTAGCAAGAAGGCAGGGAACTCTGAAGCATAATAATGTAATGCTTGCTAATTATTCAACAGCGACAAGGACAGCAGATAATTTAATTGATGCAAAAAAACTCGCGCTATCTCCGCAGTTTGGCTCAACAAGCATGGATATGGATAAAATTAGGGATATGTTTGGCAAAGGGCAGTTAGTAATCTCCACCTCAGACGGGGGAATAGGAAATTGGGGCGGTATAAAAGATGAATATATAAGAAGAGCAAGAGATAATCAGTATTTCCACATTCAGATGGGAGATTTCACAAGAGATGATAAAGGAGAAGTTGTAACTAAGCCGCAAATGTGCGAGGATCTAGAAAATGCTGGACTGCGTGTTTATTATGAAGATGGAAAAAATCTTGGAAAACTTGTTTTGGATATCACAAGACCCTATTTATCAAGGAGAAAGGTGAATGGCGGGTAGAAAATGAGTACTCTAAAGCCAATAATTGAAGGGAAGCTTGTAAGGGAAGCGGAAGCTTTAGCTGACTTGGAAAAGTTAGCTGATGCGGGTAGTCCTCCACCTAGAACACTTAGAACACCTAGAAAACTTAGAACGCCTCCAACTATACAGCCTCCTGCTGTTGCCAATCTACATAATGGATTTTATCAAATAGACAAGTCAAGAATAGTAGCCGCGACAAGCGCGCCTTACAGAAAATTCTTAAGAGAATCTGGCTATGGAGATTTGGATTCATGTTCAAGAATAGAAATTGCTAAAGGAATCTTGAAATATGATCAGAGTGTAAGACAAGCAGCAGCAAGAGCTGGTTTAAATTTGACTGGAGCTGACGGACAATATGTGGTTAATATAAATCATCCAAATGCAAGAAACTTAGTTGAAGCGTTAGGCGGAAAACTGTTAACTACAGCTTTAATGTACAGAGTATTCATTCCTTACATAAAAGAGTTAGTACAGCAAGGTAATCCAGAAGCTCAAGTAACTCTAAATGAAATGACTGATACATCGGTTGGAAAAGCAGAATGGCTTGAAGATTTGATCTTAGATAAAACAAGATTAAAAATAGGAACTAAGGAAAAGAGATTATCTCTTCCAGATAAAGATGGAAGATTTGACAGGCAAGATATTAATGAATGTGGCTATCCAAATAATGTAAAAGCCCAAGGAGAGTTTTATCATTGGCATGCAAACAGAGACGAAAGGGCGGCTATCTGTAGCGGGGGCCCTGTGTTGGGCTTGGATCTTGACTGGGGGCCTTCCGTTGGGGGCGACTGGCTTGGGGTACGCCTCGCGAAAATTTTTTGAGATGAAAAAATGAAAATTCAAATAATTCAAAACATTTTAAGAATTTCAGAGGTAGTAAAAACTTTAACGAATTCATTTTTCAATTTTTTATCATTAGACCAAAATGAACATTTTAACTTTAATGCCAATGCAATATATTCAATATCGTTAGGATCAGGGCATATTTTAGAGGCTTCAGAAATAAACTCCCTGAATTCAATGAATGGGATAAATTCAATATTTGAAGAAGCCAATATTAATAATATATCCAAATCTTCATTAGAAATCTTGGATTTTTCTAAAATCTCAAGTTTATGTTTTTTAACTTCTTCTAATAGGTATTCAGGGGCGTATAATTTAAATTTGTCTGAAAAAAATAATTCACAAGTCTTGCCGGAAGGTGAAACTAAAATAGATATGATGACATTAGCGTCAACAACTAATTCCATTCAATATTCACCAGGATTTTCCTTTATGAATCTCTCATGTAGTGATTTATTTATCTTTCTGCCCAATTTCAAAGCGTCTTTCTCAGAGAGTTTAGACTTTGAAGAAATTACTTTCAATAATCTTAATTGTGAAATTTTTCCTTTAATAGCTTCTCTAGCTACAGCAGACCAATTAATATCCTCAAATGTGTCCATCTCTACTTTCAGTTCTTCAGGGACTGATAATGTTATTGTTGACATGTTTTCCTCCTTAATGTTTAATATATTTAATATACATAATACACATAAAATATTTAAAGGTTTCGGTGATTAAAATGAGTATTCTAAAGCCAATAATTGAAGGGAAGCTTGTAAGGGAAGCGGAGGCTTTAGCTGACTTAGAAAAGTTAGCTGATGCAGCTAGTCCTCCACCTAGAACACCTAGAACGACACAGCCTCCTGCTGTTGCCAATCTACATAATGGATTTTATCAGATAGACAAAGCGAGAATAGTAGCTGCAACAACCCCAGCTTACAGGCAATTCTTGAGAGAATCTGGTTATGGGGATTTGGATTCATGTTCAGGTTTAGGTGTTGCTAAAAGGGTTTTAAAGTATGATCAAAGTGTGAGAGATGCAGGAACAAGAGCTGGTTTAAATTTGACTGGAGTTGACGGACAATATGTAGTCAATATAAATCATTCAAATGCGAGAAAACTAGCTGAGGCTTTAGGATACAAAGTCCCTACTGTTGGATTAATGTACAGATTATTTATTCCTTACATAAAAGAGCTAGTACAGCAAGGCAATGCAGAAGCTCAAGCAACTCTGAATGAAATGACTGATTCATCAGTTGGAAAAGCTGAGTGGCTTGAAGATTTAGTAAAAGGCAAGAAGAAAGTTTGCATAGGAACTAAGGAAAAGAGATTATCTCTTCCAGATAAAGATGGAAGATTTGACAGGCAAGATATTAATGAATGTGGCTATCCAACTAGTGTAAAAGCTGCTGGAGAGTTTTATTATTGGCATGTTAGTGGGGATGAGAGGGCGGCTTTCCGTGGCTGGAGCCCTGAGTTGTGCTTGAGTCTTGACGGGAGGCCTTCCTTTGAGGGCGACGGGCTTGGGGTACGTCTCGCGAAAATTTTTTGAGATAAAATTTAATTTATTGTTAGTAATGACTTCTTGCGCCTATGGGCGAAAACAAGAGGAAACAGAATCACTTGGCAAGTTTATTATTTAGGGGTATTTGTGCTATTCCCTGCTTCAGGGCTGAAGAGCTTGTTTTTTAGCGCTAAGAAAAAGTTGAGGACGCGGGTGAGGAAAGATTCTTTTTTGAGGCCTTCTTGAGGGACGCAGGCTCCGTTTTCACACGTACAAGGAATTGTTGTTGCTTGGATAGTTTTTTCTTTGCAGGTTTTTTCTTCAAGCTGGTTTTCTGAGAGGCATTCGTCTGTGAAAATCTTGGTTTGATCTTCTTCTTTGAGGATGGTTGTGCCACGAATCTCAGTATTGTTTCCATCAGAGTCTGTGCAGGAGTTTTCAGGAAGGGAAATTTCCTCTTGAGGTTCTTCTTCTTGTTTTGGGAGTGTTGAGGGCAAGAAGAGGATGCTCCCTCCCGCGCCTTCGAGCGGGCAGAGGTTGTTTGTTGATGAGGGGTTTCTGAGGACTTCTGACAGCTGGATGACGCTGTAGCTTGAGCTTCCGTACGCTTCTTGGTCTGGACATCCTCTGCAAAGGTTCATGATGGCATCCTTGATGGTTGAGTTTCCGATAAACACGAGTTTTTTGCCGTCAAGCGCTGCGTCGTAAATGTCTCTTGCGTGATTTTTGATGGTTGGCGTTTTTGGAATTTTCACTTCTGTGATGGTTGTAATGTTAAGGCGGATAGTATTTTGTCCGAGGGTGCCGACGCTTCCGCTTGGTTCTCCGATGCGGAGTTTTAAGCCAGGTGTTGTGGAAAGTTGGGTGTCAACGCTCCATAAATATCTTAGAGTGTAATCTTCTGGGAAGAGGTTCTTTGTCTTGAGGGTTGCGGTGCAGCGTGCCTCTGCGCAGGTGGTGTCGCTGCTGCTAAGCGCGATTTCATTGTCTTTGGTGTAAATTTTGAAGGAGCCTCTTGGGTTGATGCCGCCGCTGACTGTGAAGGTTGCGTCTTGTCCTCGGGGGATGAGTGTTCTTGAGCCTGATATTTGTGCTTGTTGGTTGTTTGTGAGGAGTGTTGGTTCCCAGGTTGCTGCGTGCTCTTCTGCTTCTGTGAAAGTCGGTTGTTCTTTGAAGTTGATGATCGTGAGGAAGAGCTTGATGTTTGGTTCTTCTTCAAAGAGATGAATATTAAAGGTCTTGCTTTTTCCTTTTTTGAGGCTTTTTGGCTCATAGGTCTTTTCTTTGCCGTTCTTAAGTTTTGTTGTTGGCGTGATAATGACTTGATTGCCGTCTATGGAAAAGTGGAAGGTGATTTCTTTGATGTCTGTATATTTTAAGAGGGGAAAGTTGCCTTGGTCGAGGCTGAGGGTTTGTTCGTTTTCAACGCTTGTCGTGAGAATGAAGTCTTGCGCTTCTTGGAGGATGGTGTTGTGGCTCGCGTTCCACTTAATATGATAATACCAGAGGGTGAGCGCTTGATGTTCTCCCCCTCTTGGTGGAATGAGGATGAGGCTGTCTGCTTCTGAGGCGTCGAGGCTTGGTTCTCCGAGGCTGAGGGGCGAGCAGTCTTGTGCTGTTGCTGTGTTTGTGAGGAAAAGGAGGAGGCTGAGAAGGAGAAGGTTCTTTTTGAGATGCATGTCTTTTTCTGACTAAGCCTGTTAATATATGTTTCTGAGTTGAAGAAAATTATTTAAATGATGAAACCTATAAGGGGAGTATGAATCAAAACAACGCGTTGTTGAAAGGTGCTGGAAGTCTCGATACAATGGTGGCTGCGATGATTGCTACTCTAGAAGAGGCGTCGAGTTGGTTGCTGAACGACCAGCTGTTGAAAGAAAAGGAGTTGATTCTATTAATTATAAACTAGCGGCAGGATTGTTAGCAGATGGTTTAGCTTGTGGTGGTCCAGAAGTACACCATCATTATTATGGGCCGAATGGAGAAGTGATTGAAGGTTCCGGTGATTGCGGTAATTCGCCGTTAATTGGACAACATTTATGGGAAATCAATAATTGTAGATCTGGTCTATATTTTGCGGAAAATTGCGCCATAGGGATAAGTCTAGGAGAAGGTTACGATTATAGCGACAATGCTATTATCGATGGGCTAGAAGTAATTGCTCCAGATAACAACCCTCGGTTCTTTAATCCCGATCTACGATTTGATCCAGCAGCCTTAGGAAAAAGAGCCGTACAACTCAATAGAAAACTGGATCAGTACCATGGTCTTGTTTTAGTAGGTGAAGGCTGCAGCGAGATAAGGTTCGATGACTGCGTGTTTGCTCCTACCAGTAGGACGTTTACTGGCTGGCAAGACTGTAAAGCTTCTCCATTTTATGCTAGATGGTTGGATTAAGAGAGATATTCCCGTTTAGGCTCCTTGCCGCAAATATTTTTAGAAAGCTTTATATATCAGTTATGGATAATATTATCCTAATATGGATAATAAATTAAAAATTATTAGTTATTTAGGAAAGCACCTTCAGGAAAGTTATACTATGCATGAATTAAGTAAATTGTTGAATATACCATATGCTTCTTTTTACAGAACAATTCAACAGATGAAAGATATTTTAATCATAAAAGAGATTGGAAAGTCAAAAACTATAACCCTTAATCTACATAATCCGGTAATCAAATCACATTTAGTAGTTGCTTCAGATGAAGAAAATAAGGAATTCTTAAAAAAGCAATCAACAATCAAGAAAATAAGTGAGGAATTAGAAACTCAAAATATTGTTCTTGTTTTTGGAAGTTATGCCAAAGGTAATGAGACAGAGAAAAGTGATGTCGATATTTTGGTAATTAACAAAGATGGGAAAAAAGATTTATCTTTCTCAAAGTATGAGCTCCTATTCAAGAAAAAAATTAATCCAATATTTATTAATGTTAAAGAATTTAAAAATATGTTAAAAGATAAAGAAGAAAATGTGGGAAAGCAAGCAGTGAAGGACCATATAATACTTAAGAATCCAGAACAATTTTGGGGGTGTGTTTTAGATGTCTTTTGATAAGAAGATATATGGGCGGTTATTTAGAGAATATTTAATTGAGAGAAGAATAAAGAAATCTCAAGAATCCTTTAAGATCAAATTGTTTTTACAAAAAGGAGAAAACAGTCTTCTTATAGCCAAAGGAATGAAAGAGAAAAAACCAAACAAAGATGAGCCGGCAAAAATTTATTGGAATTACTGGGCAATTACAATTTCTTATTATTCAATGTTATACTCTGCAAAAGCAGCTATTCTTTCAAAAGGTTATGAAGTTTCTGATCACGATGCAGCACAAATAGCTTTAGGATACTTGTTAGTTCCAAATGAATTAGAAAAAGAAGATCTGGAAATTCTTAATCAGTCACATAAGATATTTGAAGACGAGTATGTGCATTACTTCGAAGACGCAAAAAGAGAAAGTCATATTGCAAGATATTCAGCGATTAAGACTTATACAGAAAGAAGATTGGAAGAAATTTTTGAAAATGCAAGAAAATTCGTAGCTAAAATAACGTTAATGTTGCAGGAAAAGTAAGTTTTTATAGCCTTTAATGCGTAGATAAATTGATAAAGCCATTAATATAGGAAGTAGTAATCGTTCCGTGTTGGAAAAAAGCCTTCAGAGAGTTTTTCAGAGCAGAACTACGGTTTTTAACAAAACACTGGGTTGAACTCAAAAGAGGAACAAGACCTACGTTCTACTGGGCCTAGAAAACTATTTAAATAATTAAACCTATAAGGGTAGTATGAATCAAAACAACGCTTTGTTGAAAGGTGCTGGAAGTCTCGCTACAATAGTGGCTGCGATGGTTGCAACCTCTAGAAGAGGCGTCGAGTTGGTTGCTGAACAACCAGCTGTTGAAAGAGAAGGTATGAAGTCAATAAATTATAAAATAGCGGCGGGATTAGTAGCTGCTGGCCTGGGTTGTGGAGGCTCGGAAGTACACCATCATTATTATGGCCCTAATGGGGAAGAAATTATTTCTTCTGGAAATTGCGATTTTAAGGGTAAGTATCTTTTTACTAGCGAATGTAACCTGGTAATGGCTCAGCCAGTCGGCGATGATTGCCGAATGGAACTAATTGGCAATCAGGGCAATGCGAATTATAAAGTTCCAGGTATTCTGGAGGGGCGAGTCTTTCATTTTATAAGTGTTAAAGAAGGCAGAGATAAAGGCAAAGCTAAAAGCGTTACTTTCTTAAGACCAGGAGAATTTGATATTAATGATGTTGATGTTTCTGCTTATGTTCCTGAAAGCCAAATGAAAATGGGCGAAGAGTTCATGTGCTATTTTCGAAATGATCCAACTTTCCTAGCGGCGCGTTATAATCAAGATTCAATAAAAGCAAGCATCGAAAACATTTGGGGACTTTCCGATAAACCATCCGGAAGAGATTGTGTGCCTATACAGCTCAGACCGTGGTTTAGGTCTTGCTGTTAATAATTTCAGAGCAAAAGATTTATTAAATGGGTGCCTCTCTCAGGTAGTAAAATGATTAAAACAAAAATTAAACAGGCTAATTTAACCAAAATTTTAGCGACAATGATCGCTACTTCGGCCTGTGGCACGGAAATTAACAACAATTTTTACGGCCCTAATGGTGAGGAAATTTATCAAAGCGCAGATTTTGACAATTCCTGCCAATCGCCTCTGTATGGAGCTCATCTGTGGAATATTCTTAAGTGTGAATCAGGCGCTTTTATGGCTGAGGATTGTTCGATACGGCCAGAAGGAAGAGTTCGTTCCGGTGATTCAGACCCACCAGATGTAACCTATCGTAGATTGGATATTCTGATTTCTGGAGAACCTGTTTTAAGGTTTAATCCCAGCCTGCGCTTTGTTTATTCTGCTGGCCCGACTGCCCGCAATGTAAATCGACTGTTAGACCAATATCGCGGCAGGGGTTTTGTATTAGAATATATTGATCGCAGCGGCTTGAGCAATGGCGATGGCTGCCATTCTGGACACGTGGATGACTGTGTATTTATGCGTGAAGAGACGCCTATTAACGAGAGTCTTTGCGTTGAAAAATATCCTCTAGACCGATATTGAAACCATGGCTTGTGAAAATTTCTTCAAATTTAAATTCTTTTTTCACTAAAATAGTAATAAGCATATTTCTTTTAAAGCTCTAATATATACTGTAAAAAAGGTTGTTAGTTCAAAAGTCTTTGCGAATAATTTATTTTTTTCATAAAAAGAAGGATGTTTACCCTTTCTTCTCTCGATAGGCATTCGCCTGATCGCACAGTTGTGATGGGAAAAGAAACATTTTTAAACGTCGATAAGAACTTTTTTTGTAAGCGGACGTCCCCTAGCGGCTATGGGCATTGCCTGCAGTGAAGTTGCTATGCTGATGCCTGAAAAGGCAGATGATTTTTATGTGGACAGCAATTGTTCCCAGGTTCGAGTCCTGGCGTCCGCTTTCTTTTCTTAAAAGTAAAGTATAAGAAGGAGAAGGGTGAGAAAGCAGCCTAAGAAAGAAGTTTGAAGAAGAAAAAACTTTGGAGGGATAAATGGGTTTGTGGGATTGGTTGCGTTCGCTGTTTGGTGCGAAAGAGGATGTTTCAGTGATGATGGAGCGCGCGGCGGCGCCTGTGTTAAGGAAGTTCGCGGAGGAAACAGGGTGTGCGGTGAAGGTTGTCGAGGTTCATCCAACACGTGTTGTTTTTTTATTTACTGTTGCTAGAGGTCGTTTTGTGCAGGCGACGCTTATTGCCGCGGATATGAGGAAGGGCGCGTTTGTGTTGGGGATGATTCCTAGTCAAGAGGCTGCCCCTTCTGTTAAAGAGACGCAGGCTGTAAGGATGTTGTGGTTTAAAAAAGTGAGAAGCGAGCCTGAACTTGTCACTGCGATAGAGAATCAGGAGAAGAAAATAAAAGCTGCATTAATTAATGCGCAGATGAATGTGGATGCGCTTGAGGAGATGCGGGAGATGAAAGATCTGGTTAGAAGGGGAAGAAAGAACGATAAGGGCAAGAAATAGGTTTAGAATCGGTGAAGGAGTTGTTTGAAGTTAACAATTTTATTAGCTCTAACTTTAATGTTTTCTTCTGATAATTTTCTTTTCTTTATTTTAATTTTTTTAGGATCTCTTCCACAATAGCCTCCGAGTGAGCCATCGCTTTTTACGACTTTAAAGCAAGGAGTGTTTATTGGATCAGGATTGTTCCTCAGCGCGTTTCCTACTGCCCTGCAAGCTTTTGGATTTTTTAAAGCTTTAGCGATTTCAGAATAAGTGCTGATCTTTCCTTTTGGAATTTTTTTAGTAAGTTCCCACACTTTTTCGTTGAAGCTCATCGCAGGCTGTTCAAGTAGTCTTGTTTGAGTTTAAATCCTTTTTTCTTCGCGAGTTTTTCTATTGCTGTGTGGAATCCTGATCCGTATTGCATTGCTTTTTTTGGTCTGAATGCGAATTCTTTTTCTAATCCTAAGTGTACTGCGGTTTCAAGTAAAATTATTTTTTTAGTCGTCTCGTTGATTTTGAGTTCTGGTGCTATTTGCATAGCGAATTTTACAACTTCTTTGTCCAAGAAGGGGCATTGCATATTGATGTTGAAATGATTAATAACTGCAAGATCCCGTGTTAAGTCGTTGTCCCAGATTTTTTTGAGTCCATCCCAGCATTCTTCGTGGACTCTGTTGTCTTTGAATGCTTGTTTGTGTCTTCCGTATCCTGCGAAGAGTTCTTCTGGTCCGAGGCCGCCGAGCAGAACGTCTACGTTGTCTTTTTTCACCATGTCGAGAACGACGTATTCTGGGGCTGCGATGCCTGTTTTTACAACTGTTGGTTCTGGGATGATTTTTAGTGTTTTTTCAATGATATCTTCTGCTTCTTCAAGTGTGCATACTCTTTGTTTTAAGGGCCAGTTGTAAAATTGTGCTATTCTTGTTGCCCAGCAGATGTCTGGCGCTCCTGCGATGCCTGTGTTGTAGAGGGTGAATTTTTTATTAAGTTTAGTGCAGAGAAATGCGAGGAGGGTGGAATCTACTCCTCCAGAGAAGGCGATGCCGATATTTTGATGATGGGTTCTTTTGTCTACTGCGTTGAGAAGGAGTTGTGCGAGGCGTTGGATAATCTCTTGTTTGTCGTTTAAGGGGGGTTTATCTTTGAGTTCTTGTTCAAGCAAGAGGACTTCTTCTGTGATGTTTAAAAGATTCATGAAAAGAGAAAAAGGACGTAATTGATAAAAGCTTTTATTTTATTTCTAAATCTTCGGGAACAGCTATGTAAGTTTTTCCATCAACTCTAACTGCCTTTCCTGGATGTAATATTTCTACGGTGTGCTCTAAAGTTGGAGTATCATTTTTTTGCGCGACCTGCGCCACCCCAACCAGACGACCATTAGCATTGCCAAGATCGCCGTTGCCATTAGCATTGGCTCTGTTGCCAACAGAGCCAACGCCCAACAGCCGCAATCCTTTGCTTCTAGGCAAATGAATACCTATAACTTGTGTAAATGGTCGCTTTAAGGTCGTAGTAATATCATTTTGATAATCTGTTTTTAAGGAAGTGTCTCCTTCAGATGCGAACTCCCAAAAGGCTTCTCTTACATTCGGAATTGTATGTATATTGTCACGAAGTGCGTTAGCGTTATCTGCATTGAATTCAAAGCCTTCTTGAGCTTCATAATGATCTTTATCAATTGGTAAATTATAATCCACAAGTTTTGATTCAGGGCTTAACCCATAAACAAGAGGATCGTTAGGAACAACTTTAACTGCATCACTTTCAGGATCAGGCAATACTGCAAAACGAGTATCAACATACACTCCTCTTAAATAAGTTTTATCTCCTTCAGTACCAATCTTTCCAAGACGAGCTTCCATAAGCATTTTAGGAGTAATAGGCTGTCTTGGAACATCAACTTGAGCGCCAGTTTTAGAATCTTTCCCAGTAAGAAGATCTTGCATTCTCTGATGATTCGCTCCTTCAAAAAGCTTAAACCTTCTTACAGGCAATACAAATTGAACAGTTTCAAACTGCGGATTGGTCATGGGTTAAAGGGGTCCTACCTATCCTTAGGTTTAATAGTTTTTCCCTCGTCGTGCAATACGTACGATGAGGAAGATAATCAGCAAGACGAGAACTGCGTCCGCAAGGATCCAGAAGCTTGCTGGTACTCCTCTGCTTAATTGGTCGAGGAATCCTTTTTGGGTGAAGATGACATCTCCTGTGGGTGTTTGAGTGTCTTGTCTTGGTTGTTCAGGTTGTTGTGTTGGTGGTTGCGCGACTGTTGTTTCTTGTTTGCAGTCGACAACGTTGAGGGTTTGTTCTGCGCTGTTGCTGACGCCGTTGAAGTTCACGAGAGCGATGATCTTGTAAGCCTTTTCATCAGCGTTTTTAGGGATTTTTAAAGCGAAGGATAAGACACGTTCATAGGTGCCTCTGCCAAACCTGTCAAGGGTGAAGCTCGGGCTTGTTTCTGTTAAAGCGAGTTCTTGGTTTCTGATGGTGACTGTTGCTGTTGCCCTGTTTGATCCTCTGTTGACAAGCCTGAGGCTTCCTGAGACATCTTCCCCGCAGGTTGCGCTTGTTGGTGAGAGAGAGAAGCTTTCTACTTGGACGAAATCTTTGAGTTCTTGGACTTGGATGTCTATGTTTTCTCTATCGTTGCAGTTAACGTCTTCGTCTCCGCGTTCGTATGCTTTCACGTAAATGGTGTAATCATCGTCTTCTTGCGCCCCAGAGTCTAGTTCGAGGGTGAATTCATAAACCGCGTCTTCGTCTCTGTCTATGCTCTTGCTTTCTGTGGTGTGCCTGTCTACAATCCTATCTTCATCTTCGTTGTAGAGGACTGCTTGGACCACGATGCGCGCGTCTGGCCCGTTGTTTTCAACAGTGACTTGGACCGGGATTTGGTCTCCTGCCCTGAACTCGTCGTTGTCTTCTGGCTCGTTGATTTCTACGTCAAGTCTTCCCTTGTTTCCTGCGACGCACGCGATAGGTTTGACGCCGAGGTTAAGGCGTGTTTCTGCGGGAGTGCTAAGTTGGTCTGCTGCTACTCTAAAGAGGCCCTCGAATGATTTTTGTTGGAAGCCGCTTTCGATGTCTGCTTTGATGGTGACTGTTTGTGTCGCTCCTGAAGCGAGGCTTGCGATGCGGCTTGGGTTGAAAGTGAGCTCGATTTTGTTTTCGTCGTCGTCTTCAAGGGTGCCGAGTGTGTGGCTTAAGACGAGGTTGGTAAGCGCGATATTTCCTATATTTTGAATTGTTACAGTCGTTTCTGCTTCGTCTCCCGGTTCTCCGAAGAAGCTGATGGAGGCGGGGTTGAAGATGATTCCTGCCGCGCTCGTTACGGTGAGAGTGTACGCTTGGGAGTCAAAGTTTGCGGTGTTTCCTTGTTCTTCACCTCTGAGTGTTCCAGTGTAGGCGCCCGCTGGCGTTCCTGCTGGGACGGTAAAGCCGAAAGTGATTGATTGAGGCGTTCCT
>Ga0209541_10002589_pt1 | contig 34041 bp, 45 predicted proteins | sample RifCSPlowO2_01_FD_184027 | JGI IMG/M metagenome (GOLD analysis project Ga0209541, IMG submission 184027) | Groundwater microbial communities from Rifle, Colorado - Rifle CSP2_plank lowO2_0.1 (SPAdes) (version 2) | ecosystem: Environmental > Aquatic > Deep subsurface > Groundwater | place...
ATAATACCAAATCTTTTTAAAATTAACTTCTCGATGACTTTTGTGATTCCTTCTTGGGTGCCGGAAATCCTTAAGCAATTGCTTTCCATGATTATAGAGGTAGAGTTCGAGTATTCCATCAATATCACTGATGTTTTGTCATTTGCGTCGCTGCAGCTTTTTACAGGGAGGTTTTGAGATTTGCAGGCATTGTTGTCATATGGACAGGCTAAAGTAAGCTGTTGGGCTATGCCAATTAGATTCTTTTTTCCAAGAAATTCATTGGCAGGAGGGAACAATGCCTGGTTTTCAGGGTCAAACGAGAAGTATATCTTTTCTGCAAGGAGAAGGTTGCCATAGCTGATGTCAGCGCTTATGTTTTCAAGGTCTTGGGGAAGGTACTTTAGCTGTAACCTTTGGTCATTTATGTAGGTGACCCAGAGGCCATTGGCCCTTGTGAATTCGTAGCCATTGTAAGATGCTTCGTCTTCATTGTTTTTATTTAGATCTAAAACGCTTAGGACCATTATAGCTATTATGAACAGACCTATGAATACAGGAGCCAGCTTCTTTAGGGTGTTGCTTTCTTTCTTGTGTATAGGCCTTAGTTCCATTTTAAAACAGCCGTGGAGTTATGTAAACTTCTACTAATGCCCCCAAAAACACTATAACAACTGCAAGCACCATGAGAAGGAAAACGTCCTTCATTATGTGCATGAATCTCTTGCTGTATATGTCATTTTTTATTACTGCAATTGATATTATTCCTCCGGCTAAAGCGCCTATGAAGTATGCAAGTATTTCAAATACACCGTGAGTCAAATATCGCATGAAGCCTATGGAAAATATTGAGAAGTAATTGCTTATCTGGGTAAGGCCGAATATAGAGGAAATTTTGCTTAGGTTTGTCCTGATGTATATTCCTACTGCGCCAGCTATTACTGAGGCATTCCACGTGAGTATGAAGATAGAGCCAGCACCATAGAAGAATGAGAACAATATGGAGAACATAAGGACCCGTATGTTGTTGTCCACTATCTTGTAAAGTATTTCCTGCTGGGTAAAAGACCCCGATGGAAGATTTACTTTTATCAGGTTGCTGTTTATGTTCTTTATGGTGCTTATCTGGGTTGAAAACAAGACATCCACTGAGTTTGAAGGCAGCAGGACATACCATAGGGAAAAGGAAATAAGGAAGCCCATGAACAGGTACATGAAGCAAGACAAGGCTTTCCAATGCTCTCTGAGTATGCGCTTTTCGCTTTCAATGGTCTCGTCTTTTTTTTCTTCTAATTTTAATGTGTTGTATACCAATGGGACTGCAGCCAATACTGTAAGAAACACCATTACCAGGCTTGACTGGTCCCTGAATATCCAAAGGCTGAGTATGGTTGCTATTGATGAGTATAATATGCCATAGAATATAAGCCTGGTTGGTTTCTGCTCTGCCTTTACAGCTGTTATCAAGGATTCCAGTACCATTGTTAATATTTCTTTTATTTATGTATAAATAGGTTGCGTATTAACTATTGGATAACAAAATTATGCCTATAATTATTATTGCCATGCTAAGCCACCTTAATGAAGGAATTTTTTCCTTGAAAAAAAGCGTAGAAAATATTGCTATGAGTATGTAAGATGAGCTAACTAAGGGATATGCCAGGCTCAATGGCATTTTGTTCAATACTATGAGCCAGACAATTGCGCTGATTCCATAGCTCATGAACCCAAGAACAACGAACTTGTTTGTGATTATCTTCTTGATTGAAACTAATGGCTCCTTGGTTAAGTAAAGCTTTCCTGACTTGTTCATGCCATGCTTTATCAGAAGCTGGCCTGCTACCGAAAAAATTATGCTTGTGAACAACAATATTAGTGACATTTTTAGCTCTTCGACATCAAAAAAACTCCGCAACTTATCACTGCGATGCTTGTCCATTTAAGCAATGATGAATGCTCGCTGAATATTATTACTGAGAGTATTGCTGTTATAACATAGCCTGCTGAGACAAATGGGTATGCATAGCTGAGGTCTGTTTTTGACAATGTAGCTATCCAGATTATAGAGCTCAAGGCTATCAAAATAAAACCAATTATTACGAATGGGCTCGAGAATGCACTTATGAAGAAGGCTTTCAGGTTGACATGCGAAAAGACCAGGTTTTTCACGCCGGTTTTCAATGAAAGCTCTGCGATTACAACCAATATTACTGACAAAAAAATTTGCTTTAAGTGGGGCATGTGGCTTGATATTTAGTTAGATTTAAATATGTTTCCTTAGATTAGTGGTTTATGGCAAGGTTTGCATTGAGGCTTATTGAAAAGATAGACGAAACACATGATACAAAGACATTTAGGTTTGCGCTAAATGGGCATAATCTTGATTTTTTGCCTGGGCATTTCATCATGGCCAATAAAATGATAGATGGGAAGCTAGTGAGGAGAGCGTATTCAATATCATCATCTCCATTGAACAAGAAAAGCATAGACCTTACAATAAAGAGAGTTGAAAATGGGATTTTTTCGAATTACATGTATGACAATGCCAATGTTGGGGATTCGATTGACATGGATGGGCCATATGGCAAGTTCATTTATAACGATGGCAGCAATGGTGTTGTGCTTATAAGCGCGGGGTGCGGGATAGCGCCGTTGATGAGCATGGCAAGGTATATTATTGAAAAGGGGATTAATGTCAATGTTATTATGCTGCACAGCTGCAAGACGCCAAATGACATGCTTTTCAGGGAAGAGATGCTAAGAATACAGGAAAACAACGAGAATTTCAAGTATATTGTGACCATAACAAGGCCAACTGGATTTGATTGGAATGGAAAGACAGGAAGGATAAATGAAGAGCTGCTAAGAAGCATAATAAAGGGAGGGGAGAGGTTTTTTGTTTCAGGGCGTGTTGAATTCGGGCATAGCATAGTTAGCATGCTAAGAAACCTTGGAGTAAAGGATGAAAATATAAAAGAGGAATTGTTCTGATTTCATGCACGGTTAAGCTTCTATCAACAAACTTGGGCTATTCGCCCCACATGGAATAAATAGCTTTATATATTATTTCCAAATTCAAGGTTTATGGTGTCCAAGAAGATTATAATATCTGCAATCATAATAATAGGAGGGTTAATCATTATAGGTGCGGTGTATAATATGGAAAAAAAAGAGGGTTCATCAAATAATAAAAGTATTTTGTTAAAGACAACTGTGGGGGACATAGAGATAGAGCTTTATGAAAACATGCCAATAACAACAAGCAATTTCGAAAAGCTTGTTAAATCTGGTTTCTATGATGGAATTATATTTCATAGGGTAATTAACGATTTCATGGTACAGGGTGGAGACCCAACAGGGACTGGAAAGGGTGGGCCAGGGTATACGATAAAGGATGAGTTTACAAATAACAATGCAAATAATCGCGGCACAATAGCGATGGCGAATGCTGGTCCGAATACAGGTGGAAGCCAATTCTTCATAAACCTTGTTGATAACAACTATCTTGACGGCAAGCATCCTGTTTTTGGTAGGGTCGCAAGAGGCATGGATGTTGTAGACAAGATAGGAAATGTTGAAACTGATGCAAATGACAGGCCATTAGAAGATATCAGGATAATAAAAGCCGAGATTCTGCGAGATAGACACAAGGCATCCTTAGATCGCTAAGAAAAACTTTAAATATAAACTGAGGATAGTAATATTATGAATTTTGAGAAGATATGCAAAAACATAAAAGAGCTGAAGATACAGGGTGCTGAGAATGTAGCTAGGCATGGAATAAAAGCGTTCATGATGAGGCATGACAGGAATTCTGCAAAGAGGCTTTTGAGCCTGAGAGCAACAGAGCCATTGCTTAAGAATGCAATAAAATTTTCTAGGAAAGACCCAAGAGGGCTTGGAAAGGTTGCGCTAAGGCATTTTGATGAGGCACAACTAAAGATAGCAAAAATCGGGTCTGGCTTGATAAGGAATAATTCTGTTGTGTATACGCATTGCCATTCATCGAGCGTGGTTGATGTTTTAAAAGAAGCTAAAAAAACAAAGAAGTTTATTGTTTGCAATACAGAGACAAGGCCAAGGTATCAAGGAAGGATGACAGCAACAGAGTTGGCCAAAGCAGGAATAAAAGTAAGGCATTTTGTTGATTCTGGCGCAGGATATGCGTTAAGGGAAGCTGATATGATGGTGATAGGCGCTGATTCAATAACAAACAAGCATGTGATAAACAAGATTGGCTCCGGAATATTCGCGAAGATTGCTAGGTCCTATGGGGTTCCTGTTTATGTTTGCGCTGACTCATGGAAGTATGACGATGTCGAGACTAAAATAGAAGAAAGGCATGGAAAAGAGATTTGGAATACCAAGATAAACAAGATCAAAGTAAAAAATTATGCATTTGAAGCCATCGACATGGAAAATATTACAAAAATAATATCCGAGATAGGCATATATAGCCCAAGAGAATTTATAAAGCAGGTGAAGGTTCATTATCCTTGGATCCAAGGAGAGGTGATGGGGGGATTAGATCGCTAAGAAACAATCCCCCTTCTTTTTTAATCGGTGGAATAAATGGACAAGGATTTGATATGCTTTGATCTTGACAACACTTTGATAAGCTCGAACAAGGCGCATGTAATGGCCTTTGAGCTGGCGTTCAAGAAAAATAATCTGAAGAAAATAAATGCAAAGAAAATAGAGCCGTTGCTTAATGGAAGGCATGCGCATGACATTGTGAAAATGCTTTTTCCTAAATTGAGAAGCGACGCAATAAACAATGTAGTAAATGACCATCACCATTTTCTTAGGTTAACGGCAAAACATGCAAGGCAGATAGGCCATGCCGATAAAACCTTAAGGTTGCTAAGGAAGAAATACAAGATTGCATTGGTGTCGAATTGCATTCACAAAGAAATAAATTTTTTGCTTAAAAGTGCCAACATAAGAAGAAATGCATTTGATTACATAATAGGCAAGGAAGATGTCGAGCACAGCAAGCCATATCCAGATGAAATATTCAAGGCAGAGCATTTGTCGCACATCAAAGCAAAGTTCATGGTTGGAGACAGCGTATATGACATAATGGCTGCGAAAAAAGCAAAGGTGGGGGCAATATCTGTGTTGACAGGGCTTGCAAAGATTAAGGAGATATTGAAATACAAGCCTGATTTCATAGCAAATGATGTCAATGAGCTGCCAAGAATGTTGTTAAGATGATTATAGTTTTCTTAAATTCTCTGGAACCCATCTGTAGGAATCCCTTATCTTGCCCATATTCCTTAATGTAACATCTCCTGGATCCTTGCCCAAAATCCCTGCAACACTCTTCAAGAAATCTATGTATGTGCTGCTGACATCGAAAGATTGCACAACAGGCAGGTAAGCCATGTTTCCCTGGTCATCTTTTTCAGTTTTGTATTTTGCAGGGAAGAATTTTGTATCATCCATAGTTATAATGCCATCTGTTTTAACTGGAATTACAATGCCACTTTCAACCAGCAAATGATAGGCAGGGTTCATGGCTTTTTTTGTGCGTTCCATTTTAGGGTCGATTATTCCTATACTGTTGTAGATTATTGAGTTCAGTATGGAATCCCTGAAATCCATTACTTGCTTCAGCTTAAAGTCTGTGTCTAAGCCATATGTTTCAACGGTTTTTTTGTTGGCATAGTTAATCCTGGCTGCTTCGAATTGCTTGTAGACCCTTTGAATAGAATTACCGCTTACTACTTCGTCCAGAGAAAGAAACTGGCCACCATTCGGGGCATATGCATCAATTAGGTTAAAGAATACGCTCCTTAAAACTTCCCTTACCCGATATACTTTATTTGAAGCAGGAACATACTCAACCTTCTCGTTTGGAAATTCTTCATCAACTATGTTTAATATGTCTATAAAAGGCACTGCGCCAAACATCGGGGCTAGAATGCAATTAGGATTCTTGCTTTTTATCATGCCTGAAACATTTTCAAAAACCCTGACAAAAGACTCCAGTGTCTTGCAGCTGTTCGTATTCATGCCATTGATGGAGGTTTTATGTTTATAAACCTTTTTATTGTTGCCACTATTGGGTTATTATTTCATACGCAAAGGCTAATAAATACCGTGATATTTGTGTAAATAGGGTGATTTGAATTACACAGTATCTTGATTTCGTAGACTTAAAGTACAAGCCTGGAAAGGATGACTTGATATGCTTGTTTTATTTTGAGCCTGCTAAAGGCATTTCAGTGAAAGAGGCTGTTGGAAGGGTTGCTTCTGAGAGCTCGAATGGAACGTGGACAAGCCTAAGCACATTAAAGGAACATATAAGGAAAATAAGGGCAAGGGCATTTGAAATAAAAGGAAATTATGTAAAAATCGCTTATCCTATAGAACTGTTTGAATTTGGGAACGTGCCACAATTGATGAGTTCTGTTGCTGGAAATATATTCGGGATGAAAGCTATAAAAAATTTAAAGCTCTTGGATATAATGTTTCCAAAAGCTTATATCAAAAGCTTTGATGGGCCTGGCTTCGGCGTACATGGGGTCAGGAAATTTATGAAAATAAAAGATAGGCCATTAACATGCACTGTGCCAAAGCCAAAAGTTGGAATGACTACTGTAGAGCATGCAAAAGTTGGCATGGATGCATGGCTGGGTGGAGTTGATTTCTTAAAGGATGATGAAAATTTATCGGACCAAAAGTTTAATAGGTTTTACAAGAGAGCTGAATTATGCTTTAAGGTAAGGGATATGGTTGAAAAGAAAACAGGTGAGAGAAAAAGCTATTTCATAAACGTGACTGCAGAAACGAAAGAGATGCTAAAGAGAGCAAAGTTTGTTGCAGACTTAAACGGCGAATATGTAATGATAGACTTTTTAACTGCGGGCTTTGCAGGGTTTCAAAGCTTAAGGGATTTCTGCCATGACAACAAGATTGCAATACATGTGCATAGGGCCATGCACGCTGCATTTGACAGGAACCCAAAACATGGAGTATCAATGTTAGTATTGGCCAAGCTTGTAAGGCTAATAGGCGGGGATAATATGCATATAGGGACTGCTGTAGGAAAACTAGTTGGAAGCAGGGAAGATGTTATGCTATATAGAGATAGCATATCTAATAGCAAGATATCTGGAGGCAAGGAGAACCTTTACCAGGATTGGCAGGGCTTGAAAGATACAATACCTGTTTCATCAGGGGGATTGCATCCAGGGTTGGTGCCAAATATAATCGGACTTCTTGGAAATGATTGCGTTCTTCAACTTGGTGGGGGAATACATGGGCATCCAAATGGCACAATATCAGGGGCAATGGCATTTAGGCAGGCTCTTGACGCCACTCTAAAAGGGATCGATTTAGGGGATTATGCTGTTGAACATAAAGAGCTTAGAGATGCGCTAAGGATGTGGGGATATTCAAGGCCAGTGTAACTGTGAATATGTACAATAACGCTTAAATGTATGCATTCTTAAAGGAATTTAGTGCTAGAAACCTGAGGTTGTTTGGCATCAAAAATGGTGAGCAAAATTGGCTAAAAAAAGCAGGCATGTTCTTGCTGCAGGCATGGTGTGTATACTTGGATACATAGGAATTGATCATTATGTTAGCCATTTGATATCTAGTAGGCATAGCGAAGTAAGAAAAAGTACTATGTTTTATGGTAAAAATGATAAAGATAGAATAAATATTTCACATATTATTTCTGATGAATTTTCACTTCTGGAGAAGATAAACTATTTGATAAGCATAGGCAGGATAGAATCAAATTTTACTAGGAATCTTGATAGGTTCATAAATAGCCTTGAAAAAGACAGCCAACTTGCAGATTTGTTAACAGTGCTTTCGAACAGAGAACAAGAATATTATGGTGGTGTGGAATTTGATAGCGGGAATTTTAGGATTTTGCAAGGCAATGATGTGCTTGGCAGCAACAACAGCTTTGCAGGGCTGAAGGTTTATCCAAAGAACAGTGATGTTTCATTTGAAGATGACAGGCAGGAAAGCATTATTACCGGGCCTAGAGTAAGCATAAAAAGAGAAAACCATGAATTATATTTTTATGCAATGTCAAATGGCTTGCTAAGAAGGACTTTTTCTGTCAGAGCAAAATAGCTAATTGTTGCAAAGCAATAGGAGGAAAGAGGTGTTTTCATGAGCTGTTAATGAATGAGGGGAATTTTTTTTCATGTGTATGAAGGTGCCTGGCAGCATAGAGATGTCTTTGCCATTGAGGTTGAACATGCCATTCCCTTCAAGAACGTAAACAATGCCTTCCTTGGTTGAAGTATGCTCTGACATTTCAGTGTTTTTTGCCATGCAGAACAAGGTTGCGTTCATTTTCTTGCTTTTTACAATTTCCTTGCTAAGTATTCCATTTTTAGAGTACTCGATCAGTTCCTTGATATACTTGCTGCTTTCATCCATCATTTTTGCAATTTTTTTACGAATGACAAATAAGATGTTTTGTTTTTCGAGATCTTTTTGTTAATGTCATTGAATTTCTTTAGCATTAATTCTTTTGCTGCTTTTGACAGGGCTTCATCTGCCATAGGATAAAGTATGTTATCTTCCTTGAATATGTGCTCGCGGAGAAGCTCTGCGTAACTTCTTGCGTTTTCAATTAATTTTTGCTTATTGTTTTCTTTTAAACCAGATTCCATGGCCTTTACAAAACCCCTTCCGATGTCGTGCTCGTGCCTCATTTGGTGCGTAGGGTTGCAATGCATTTGCACAGTATCCTTACAAAGTTCAACAAAAAGTAGATCCTCCTCCTTTGCATGGTGGAACTTATCCGCATAACCCCTTATGAAGCCAATAGCTTTTTCAAAGAATTCCTTGTTAATCTTGTTGCTTGATTCGAGATTGTTTACTTCACTGATTAGAGAGTCGATTACTTTTAATATGTTTTTGTGCTCTTCAGACAGCATTGTTGTAGGGCTTTTGTTTGGCATTAGTTTGTATAATCATCTTGTTTTTTTAAACCTTGCTTTTTTGTAGGAGTAGCTATAGAAACTTTTATAAATGGGTGATAGGAGAAAAAATGACATGGCAAAGAACTATGGTGAATATTCTGAGGATGATGTTGAAGATTCTGTTTCTGATGAGAATGAAGAGGACTTGTATTCTGAAGATGGCAGGGAGGATGCCATTGAAGATGATGAAGTTGATGAACTAGAAGAAGGTTTCATGAAGGGCTATGAGGGTGGAGACAAGCTTGCAAAATGTGCATTGTGCAAGAAGCCACTTGGCAAGAATTATGTTGAGGAAGAGATACGTGGGGAAATGTACAGGTTCTGTTCAGAAGACCATGCTGATGCCTACATGAGAAAGGTTGCAGACAGCGAATAGCAAGATTAATTATGTTTTCTTATCAATATTAGGAAGATTATAAACAGAATTAGGATGAATGCCAGGGCAATTGCCATGGATGCAGATTTTTCTTTAGTTATTTGAGATGGATTTTCTTTTGTTATCCTGATGTTTTTTGCTTTTTGAGTTATAATTTCTTGCTTAGCAGATTCATTTCCTTCTTCGTTTGCTGTAATTTCTGAAGCTGCTTTAGATGAGCATAGGTCGTTTGAACAATCGCTTGAGCAGACGCAATTGGGGCACTTGTAAGATATTTTTAATCTTGCTGATGTTTCATTGGCTTTCCTCAAGGACAAGCCTACTTTGTTAAGGGTCTTGTCGCTAGACAGTATTGCCTTTTCGTTGTTTACACAGACCAACACTGATTTTTCGTCATCACTTATGCCTAACAGTGTTATGTTCTTGTCCTTTATCAGAAAGCTTTCGTTCTGATCTAATGACACGAATTCTGTTGCTGCATATGCCTGGGAAAGCAATGCAAGGAGAACAATGACCACCAACATTTTTTTCATGGTATAATTTAATGGAGATTTTTATATAAAATTTGTGTTATCCTTTGATGTATACAAGAATGATTGGCTAGTATATGCTGCAGCATGAATAAATTTAAAATATGGATTGTATATCATTAATCTTGGCATGAGTAGAGGTGGTTTTGAGACTTATAGCAGTGATGATTATTCTAAGAATTTCAGACAGAAAAGGTTTAATGATTTTATAATAGACAATAGGGTAGTAGGGTTCTATGACGAGCCTATTAAGCTTAAGTCCGGCAGGCTTTCACATTGGTATGTCAATTGGAGGGGTGTATCCCAAGACGTTTACATGCTTGATGAAGCTACGGATCAGGTAGTTGGCAAAATACTTGACAGTGGCGTGGAATTTGATTGTGTTTATGGTGTTCCTGAGGGGGCTACCAAACTTGCTTTGCTGACACAATACAAGCTGGCGAGGTGCTCAGGAAGCTATGGACATGGAAGCCATGTAATGGCAATGGGCAGGGGCAATGTCAAGGAACATGGAAAGCCAGAAGACAGACATTTCTTGGGAAAGCCAAGGGGAAAGACACTTGTGCTTGAGGATGTTACGACTACAGGAAATTCTTTGTTCGAAACAGTCTGGCTTCTTAGGGGAATGAATGTAAATGTGGCAATGGCATTAAGCCTGACTGATCGCATGGAACTTAGGGATGATGGCAAGATTGTAAGTGATTTTATGAAGGAGAATGGGATAAATTACTGTAGAATGAGCAGCGCGCTTGAACTTTTGCCAATGGCATATGCAAGATTAAAGCCAAATAGAGACATTGTTAGGGCTGTTGAAAGGGAATTTGAGAATCATGGCTTGGATATGGTTCTTCTTTAAAAACTTCCATAGTTAGTTTTATATATCTGCAAGATTTAAGATAATTAGAAATGAAGGAGACAATAGAAAGGAGAACAAAGTACTTGTATTTAGCTGCATTTTTTTTCTTAATATACTTGTCTTTTTTGCTTGTCAAGCCTTTTATACTTGCAATATTGGCTAGCTTTGTGGTAGTTTACCTGATGTATCCATTTTACAAAAGGCTGAATTATGTCATTAGGAGTGATGGCTTGTGCGCGTTTGTTGCAATTATTATCATGTTTATTGTTATTTTCATACCTATATTTTTCATAGCACAGGTCATGATAGGGCAAGCTACTACACTTTACCATAATGTGCAGAACTTTGATTTAAGCGAGGCCAATGCATTTGTTAACAAGTATCTGGGATTGAACGTAAACCTGAATGAATATGCAAAAGAGTCTGCCGGAAAGATAGCAATCATACTTATGAGGGACATTTCGGAGTTTGCATTGTCTTTGCCAAAGAAGTTTGTGGTGCTTTTCATTTCACTATTTTTCATGTATTATTTGCTTAAAGAGGGTGATGAGATAAATGCTAAGCTAAAGAAATACTTGCCTTTGAAGGAAGAGTACAAGGATGAGCTTGTTGAGAGGCTAAAGGACGTAACATATGCAACAATATATGGGGTCATAGCAACAGCAATTGTACAGGGCATAGCAAGCTCAATAGGGTTCTTCATATTTGATGTAAGCTCGCCATTGTTATTTGGCATGATAGCCACTATAACTGCCATGTTGCCTTTTGGAGCAGCAATAGTATGGCTGCCAACTGCATTAATCAAACTCTTGAACGGTGATCTATTCAATGGCATTGGCTTATTGGTTTATGGCGTACTTGTGATAAGCCTTGTTGACAATTTTATAAGGCCGATGATAATAAGCAGAAAATCCAGGGTACACCCATTAGTTATAATATTGGGTGTTTTTGGGGGGCTAAGCTTGTTCGGCTTTATGGGCATATTGGTTGGACCATTGATATTGGCTGTATTGATAGCATTTTTGGATTTTTATGTGAAGGAATATGAGGCTTAAAGTAAAAGACGTTAAACTGAGCACAGGTGGACCTTATGTAGCCATACTTAATACAGAGGATGCCGAGAAACTTGACTTAAATCCGTTGGATAGGGTTAGGCTTACAACAGATGGCAGAGAGCTAGTAGTTTTTTTGGATATATCAAAGAAAGGAATAAAGCCAGGGCAAATAGGATTGTTTGAAGAAGTATTGAAGGCATTGAAGCTGAGGAACAACAATCTGATAAATGTTTACCACCAAAAGAAGCCAGAATCAATTTACCTTATAAGAAAGAAACTTTCAGGGGACAAGCTGAATGGAAAGGAGATTGAGGAAATAGTTAAAGATGTTGTTGTAAACAAGCTGAGTGCTGTTGACCTGACATATTTTGTTTCTGCATGCTATACAAGAGAATTAGATGACAATGAGGTTTTGGCTTTGATAAATGCAATGGTAAGATATGGGGGGAGTCTTGGAATAAAGCAAAAAATGATATTAGACAAGCATTGTATAGGAGGGGTGGCGAACAACAGGACTACAATGCTTGTTGTTCCGATAGTTGCGGCTGCGGGTTATACTATAATTAAAACAAGCTCAAGGTCGATTACATCACCTTCTGGCACTAGTGATACAATGGAGGTTCTGTCGCCTGTTGCATTAAACAGGGATAAAATAAAAAAGGTAGTTAAAAAAACAAATGCATGTATGGTGTGGGGAGGGGCAGTTGAATTAGCAAGTGCTGATGACGCTTTCATAAATATTGAAAGGGTTCTGAGCTTGGACCCTGAGGGCATGCTATTGGCTAGCATACTGGCTAAGAAAAAATCTGTTGGCTCTACTCACGTTTTGATAGACATACCTGTTGGCATTGGAGCAAAGTTTGAGGACATGAAGAAAGCAAGAAGGTTGAGCAAGAGGTTTGCGTCTATTGGCAAAAAATTAGGGATGAGGATTAAGACTATAATAACAGATGGGTCTCAACCAGTTGGAAATGGGATAGGACCTGTTCTTGAAGCCAGAGATGTTTTAGCAGTTTTGAATGGAAATGGGCCAGAGGATTTAAGGAACAAGGCATTGCACATGGCTGGCTTGCTTTTGGAAATGACTGGGGCAAAAGATGGGAAGAAACTATCTACCGAAATACTTGATTCTGGAAGAGCATTGAAAAAAATGAGGCAGATAATAAAGGCACAGGGCGGGAATCCCAATATAACCCCTGATAGGCTTGTGCCTGGAAGACATAGGTATGATGTGTGCGCTGAAAAAGATTGCATTATAAGAGGGATAAACAACAAGAATGTTTCTAAATTGGCGAGAATAGCTGGAGCGCCGAAAGACAAGGCGGCAGGAGTATATCTGCATTACCATGTTAGGCAGAGAATTAAAAAGGGAGATGCCATGTTTACTGTGTATGCAGAGAACAAGAGAAAGCTTGAGTTCGTAAAGGACTTTTTGAGCAAGGTCAAGGTCATAGAGGGCTGTTGAAAATGAATTTGAAGGAAAAGATTAGGACAATACCTCATTTTCCAAAGCAAGGAGTTATGTTTAGGGACATTACGACTTTGCTGAAAGATCCTGATGGGTTTAACCATGCGATTGATGAGTTCGTCAAGAGGTACAGGACTGCAAAAATAGACAAGGTTGTAGGCATTGAAAGCCGAGGATTTATACTTGCAGGTGCTGTTGCCCATAGGTTAAATGTTGGCTTCGTTCCAGTAAGAAAGCCAGGCAAGCTACCACACAAAACAATTAAGGAAGAATATGAGCTTGAGTATGGCAAGGATGCAATAGAGATACATGAGGATGCTATTGAAAGGGGAGACAATGTGCTTATTATGGATGATTTAATTGCAACTGGAGGCACTGTTTCTGCAGCCGTTAAGCTAATAGAAAATCTTGGTGGAAATATTGTTGAATGCGCATTTGTGATAGGATTGCCTGACTTAAAGGGCATGGAAAAGCTAGCTAAAAATTACAAGGTGTTTACGCTTGTTGATTTTGAAGGTGAATAGAATTATGTTGATATGCTTATGCCAAGAAGAATCCAATAAATGATTATATAGCGGGAGTTGGATTTGAATTCGTCAGATCATTTAAAGTGATCTTCCAACGACCCTCCCGATATTTTTGTATTTTCGGGTGTCTCCCAACAGTTATGAGCCCCTTCCGCTAATTTTGGATTAGTGACGAACACTCCTAGCTGTTCTATCCCGCTAATGTATGTATGATTACATAAAGCGTTTATAAAAGTTGCTAAAAAAAGAAATGTTACTTACAACTAATCAGATTTCCTTCGATCTTAAATTTGACATCAAGAAATTTCTTAATGACTTCAATGTTTGTTTTTGTATGCTCTGTTATTTTGTTCGCCAATATTGAGGAATTTCTTGCAAGAGCCATGTATGGAATTAGCTGGTCTGCAGTATGCTGATCTACTGGGCCATTTTCATATTCAAATATTAAACTGTTTGCTGCTTCTTCTCCAACGATTTCTGATTTTTTTCCTATTTCTCCAAGTGCATTAGAGCCAATGATCGAATTTTCTGTTTTTATCCAGAGCTGAATTCCAGAGCCAGGACAAAGGGCATTGTCGTATGCAACATCGATCTTTGGTATTACGGTGAATTTATTTGATAGGATGTTTTTCGCTGAGTTTGCCTGGCGCTCTGCAACCTTGGAATTTTTTAATGAGGAGCTTGCTACGGAGATGCCTTCTATTGAAATGATATTTCCTTTTTCCAGTATGTTTAACGGTCTTAACTTGGATGTTTTGCTGAAAAATTCAACTGATGAACCACCTTTTGGGTAGAAGCCATGCTTTCTTATGTTTATGCCAGCAGAGCAATTCATCTTTTCTAGCAAAGGCAAGAGCACATTTTTTATGTGGTATGTCGGCGGCGCCCATTTTCCGAAGTCTGCACCACCATTTATTGTTATGTTAAGACTATTGTTGATTGCAGGAATCATCAGTGCCTGCAAAACAAGGCCAACCGAACCTGCTGTTGATATCTTTATGCTTATATTTTTGCTAGTTATCTCTTTTGGGATAAACTCAATCTCTGTGCTGTGAAGTTCGTTTCCTGAAATTTCTGCATTGCATAGACTTGCTGCTGCGTTTACTGCTTGCAGATGCTGCTCTTTTAATCCTGGCTCAGGCCTGTTCTTTCTAATATTGATTATCTTGAATGGCTTATTTGTATATATTGACAGGCCTAGCGCGGTCCTTAAAACTTGGCCACCTGCTTCTCCAATGGAACCGTCGATTTGTATCATTTTTGTATTTTTATGCCCAATTTTATTACCCAATTAGAAAGAGGCAACCTTTAAAAAGAATTTCCATTTGACTTATTATATGCCAGGGTCGCTTAATCTGGTAGAGCGCAGCACTGCTAATGCTGTGTCCGAAAGGACATGTGGGTTCAAAAAAATCTTCATTTGAAGGTGTTTGAAAGTCCCATCCCTGGCGATTCTTTTATGATGCCATATTTGTTAGGCTAGTCCTATCGAGAAGTTAAAATTGGATTCTCGGAGCAGAGTTTTCAGCTTTGATAATCCTTGCGATTCTATGGCCATGATTCTTTGTTTTGAGAGACCCATGTCGTTTCCAATGGACAGCAATGTTCTTTGCTGATTTCCATTCAATCCATATCTAGATTTCAAAACAGCCTGTTGGTTCTCTTTCAGCAATGCAATTTTTTTGTCTATCAAATTTTTCTTTGGCTTAGTTATGGATAAATCACCACGGCCGACTTTTATTATGGTTGTGTTTTTCATGTCCTCAAAGATTTTTTTTATTGAGATTATTTCTTTGTTATCATAGTCTTCAAGAAAATAACTTGTTAGCAGATGGCTTGCTATGTGGTTGGCATGGTCTTCTATGTTGAAGGCATCAAGCACCAACTGTTCGTATGGGCCTTTTGGAGAGGCATATGCTTTTAATGCTGTTTCATCAAGGAATCTTTTTATGTGAGGGGAAAACAGGGATTTATTTATATTTTCATAGGCAAGAGAGTCTCTTACTAGATCAACCAAGCTGAATTCAGGATGATTGTGATGCGGTGTGTTAAACGCCAAGTAAATATGCGCAGCATTCCTGTACTTGTTTAATGGGTAGTTTGGCCTGTATAGCTCAATCAAGGGATCTTGCCAGTTAGGTGAGTAAAGCCTTACTATAGACCGCCTTATGGTTTCCCCTGACACATTGTAACATGATGTTATGTGCTTCATGCCTATGCCGCAGAGGAATTCCAGCGCAGCGATCCTTTCTTCTTCATGCGAAAGCTTTCTTTGGAATACCATAAGCTCTTAGGAATACGAAAAATTAAAAAAGGTTGCCTTGCTTATTAGATTCATTAATCAAAGGGGTGAAAACATGGGAGAGAGAAAAGAGGCATTGATGAGGATAGTTGTCCTGATGGTATCAGGCATAATCCTTAGTTTATGGAGAGTACTCATACAAGCAATAGTTGTAATACACTGGATATATGCAATCATAACAGGGGAAAGGTCAAAGGGCCTGGCTGAGTTCTGCCAGATATGGAACTGCCAGGTATATGGTTTTTTGCTGTACATCACTTTTATGACTAACAAAAGGCCATTCCCTTTCACAAGCCTGGCTAAGATGGAAAACAGATTTGAAGCCAAGTAATTCTTTTTCTTTTTTTGTTGTTTTTAATACTTAATCATTTTGAAGTTAAGACATAATTTTATTAATGAAAAGATAGCATATATTTGTTAATAACGGGGTGATTAAAATTACAGGAGAAGAAGAGGGCGTTAATAATCTGTCTGCGAAAACTAAGGACTTGGAAAGGGCAAGGGATTCTTTGATTGAAGAACTAGAGGCAATAAACAGGTACATGGAGAGGATTGAGGCAACAAGGGACATGGAACTGAGAAAACTTTTAGCACATAACATGGATGAGGAAAAGGAGCATGTGGCAATGCTTGTTGAGTACATAAGAAAAAGCGATAGGAAGCAGGACAGCATGTTCAAGAAGCATGATTAACATTGACATCAAAAGGATGAGGGAGGAGCAGGTTAAGCTTGCCAAGAAGCTTGAAATAAGGGAGATGCAGGCAGAGATAACCAAGATAGGGGGCTGCGACAGGGTTTACATGGACAAGAAGATGATATGCGCGATTACAGTCATGGGCTATCCTGGGCTGAAGCTGTTAGAAAAAAAATATTCGATTGTGGATATAGAGCAGCCTTATGTCCCTGGCTATTTGTTTTACAGAGAAGGCCCGGGCATTATTGAAACTTACAACAAGCTGGAGAATAAGCCTGATGTTCTTATGGTCGATGGTTCAGGGATAATACATCCAAGAAAGATAGGGCTGGTTTCACATCTTGGCCTGGTGCTTGACATTGCTACCGTTGGAATAACAAGGAGCATGATGTGCGGGGAGCTTAAGGGAGACAAGGTTTACATAAATGATGAGATAAGAGGGCAATTAGTTGTTACAAAGGCTAATAGCAACCCTGTTTTTGTAAGCCCTGGCCACAAGATTTCCTTGAAGAAGGCAGTAAAGCTTGTAAAAGAAACAACAAAGATACCATACAAGATGCCTGAGCCTGTAGCGATGGCCCACAAGTTTGCAAACAAGCTCAAGAAATTCCAGAAGGGAAAAGAGCCTAGCATTTAGATTTTGAGAATATTCTTTTTATGGTTTCTAGGACTATTAAGGATGAGGATGACATTGCGATGATTATGAGCCATGAGTTTAGTGGCAATTTGGATGTTTCGAAGATGCTGCTTAATGGGGTGTATATGACTAACAGCTGAAGGGCTATAGAGCTTAATATTGCCAGGATAAGATATTTGTTGTTGAATATGGACTTGTTTATTACTGAACTTGTTTCTGACTTGAAGCTAAGGACATTGAACATTTCATAAAAGACAACTGAAGTAAACGCAATCGTGGTTGCGTATGCATAGCTGTTGGCTAATGATTTTTTGAACAGCAAAAGAGTGCCTGCTGCCATTATGATTCCTATTGTTGCCATTAGCAGAATGCGGTACTTGCTTAGTATGCTGTCTTTTTTGCTTCTCGGCTTCTTGTCCATGATGTTTTTTTCCATTGGGTCTATGCTCAATGCAAGTGCTGGCAAGCCATCAGTTACAAGATTTATCCATAGAATCTGCAGGGCTATCAGTGGAAGTGGAAGTCCAATCAGAACTGCAGTGAATATTATCAAGACCTCGCCTATGTTGCTTGACAAAAGATATAGAATGAACTTTATTATATTGTTGTAAATTGCACGGCCTTCTTTTATTGCATTGACTATTGAAGAGAAGTTGTTGTCAAGAAGAATCATGTCAGATGCTTCCTTGCTTACATCTGTTCCAGAGTTTACTGCTATGCCGATGTCAGAGCGCTTCAATGCTGGTGCGTCATTAACTCCATCGCCAGTCATGGCTACAACATGGCCTTTTTTCTTCAAGGCATCAACAATCCTGAGCTTGTGCAATGGATTAACTCGGGCATATATAGATACTTGCTCTACTATTTTTGAAAGGTCCTTTGTCTTGTCAAGGTCTTCTCCTGTCATTGTCATGCCATTTATTCCTATTTCAGATGCTATGGCCTCTGCAGTCAACTTGTGGTCGCCTGTTATCATTATTACTTTAATGCCTGCTTTCTTGCATTGCTCTATTGATTTTTTCACTTCTTTCCTTGGGGGGTCTATCATGCCTTGCAGACCCACGAAGACAAGGCCTTTTTCATTGTAGTCTTTGGCTTCTTTGTATGCGAAGCCAAGAACCCTTAATGCCTGATTTGCGAATTCCTCGTTTGCCTTAAGAATATTGTTCTTTAGCTCTTTAGTTAATGGCAGGACCTTGTTGTTGATGCATATCTTGGTGCAGTATTTCAGTATTGTGTCTGGGGCGCCCTTGGTGAACATGAAGCTCTTGCCATTGAAGGAATTTATTGTTGACATCATCTTCCTTTCAGAGCTGAATGGAATTTCATGAATTCTTTTGTATGATTTTGATAGTGGTTCCTTTCTTAGGCCAATTTTCCCTGCAATGGCAAGCAATGCTATTTCAGTTGGGTCACCCAATGAAGATTTCTTGCTTAATGTTGCGTTGTTGCATAGAACACCTATCTTTAAGAGAAGATTAATGTTGCTGTCATTGGTTATCTTTTCTGAGCTTGTCACCTTGCTGTTTGCGTAGATGCTTGTGACTGTCATCTTATTCAATGTCAATGTTCCTGTTTTGTCAGCGCAAATTGCAGTTGTTGAGCCAAGGGTTTCAACTGATGAAAGCTTTCTTATCAATACATTGTGCTTTATCATGCGCTGAGTTCCTAGAGCTAGGCCTATGGTTACTATGGCAGGCAAACCTTCTGGTATTGCTGCAACAGCCAATGCAACACCGAATATAAGGGAATCTGCAATAGAACTGCCTTTGAGCAATATTACTGTGAAGGCAAATATGCATACCAGTACCGTTATTATGCTAAGATGCTTACTTAATACTGAAAGCTGCTTTTGCAATGGAGTTGGCTCTTTTTCTGTTTCCTGCATTAAGGATGCTATTTTGCCAATTTCAGTATTGCTGCCTGTTGATGTTATTATGGCCTTTCCGATACCTGATGTAACAGTTGTGCCTGAGAAAACCATGTTTTTCTGGTCTGCTATCTGAAAATTGCCTTTAAGGGCATCATGAACCTTCTTTACAGGGGTGCTTTCCCCTGTCAATGTTGATTCGTTTATGCTTAAAGAATAAGCTTCTGTAATCCTTGCATCTGCAGGTGTTTTGGAGCCTTCTTCTAGAATAACAAGGTCGCCCGGAACAAGCTCGCTGGCTGGAATTATGGATTCTTTGCTGTTTCTTATGACCTTTGCTTTCAGCGAGATGAATTTTTTCAATGCTTCCATAGATCTTTCTGCCTTGTATTCTTGTACAAAGCCAAGCGTGGAGTTTAAGGCAAGAACTATGGCTATGACTATTGCATCGATGTACTCATTGACTAGAATTGAGAGAATAACTGCAGCAACTAATATTAAAACTATGAAGCTATTGAACTGCCTAAGGAATATGGAGAATGCTGATGTTTTTTTCTTTTCCTTCAGTTCGTTCAAGCCATATTTTTCCAGTCTTTTTTTGGCTTCTGACTCAGACAAGCCGTTTGGGGATGTAGATAAGGCAGAAAATACCTCCTTTTCAGACAAATTGTAATATCGCATTGAGGTATTGGTATATGCTTTGCTTAAAAAACTTTTTGAAAATAAAAATAAAAAAAGAAATTAGAAATATTTAGCTAATTATTTTTTCTTTTTTTTCTTTGCCATAATTCACCTCATTTGATTTAATATGATTGAAATAATTGCCTGAGCCTTCAAACTCGAGAACTTCAATGCACAATTTTTTGTTTATCATCTCAAAATCGATAAATATTATTAACAGTGATTGCTTAAATACTTTTCCTTTTTTGATAAAAATTTTTTAGCAAAAACTTTTTGATGGTGTTTTAAAAAAAAAGAAAAAATAAGAAAGTGTTAAAGCTTTCTTCTTATATCTCGCAGCAAATCATTTGCTTCCTTCTTGTTCCCAAGTCCGAAGCTAAGACCTATTGCAAGCGCAGCACCAAGACCAAGAGAAGCAACGACCACTATAAGCAAGTTTTCAAGTATGCCTATTTCGATGCCAATCTGGCCAAGAGCAATTATCACTGATATCGCAGCTATTACGCACATAAATATGTTGGATGCTGTCTTAGCAAGCGATGTCTTTGCATGTTCTTGTACCTTGACTTTTATGAATTGCGCTAGCAACAAGCCGAAGATTACTACAAGCAAACCTGCTATGAGATTTGGAATCCACAATACGAACTTGCTTAGAATCTCTGACAATGTGCCGAGCTCAAGAACGTCTACTGCTGATTGCAAGAAAATCACAAAGATATACCACTTGACTAGCTCACCAAACAATGATGAGAGTCTTATGTAACCTATTGCCTTGCTGATTCTTGCCTGCTCAACTTTCTGGTCAAGCTTTGTCTTAACCAGGACTAGCTTTAATGCATGGCCAAGGATATAAGCAATAACGTAACCTATAACTGTTAGAACTATGGCTGCTATCAACCCAGGAACCAACAGAACAAAACTGTTCCATAAGCTTATTAATGGATTCAACAATTCCGTCAAAAAACCTGTATCTGCTATAGCCAATATAAACACCTCCTTTATTATGAATAATACATATGTATTCTTTAACATCTATTACTTTAAATAATTTTTGCTTTATAATGACTACTTTAGTATAATAACAATATATAGAAATGCTTATAATATTTGCAAAATATCTATGGCATAATATGCATTTGATTGACAAGAATTTCAGGGAGATATTGTCGACGCAGCTTGTGTCAGTTGCTGGGGGAATAATTGCAGGGAGTGTTTTAGCTGTTTACACTGAAAATCTGCTGCTGATACCTGGCATGCTGATATTATTGCCTGGGTTTCTTGAGATGAGGGGCAACATAAGCGGGTCGATGGCGTCCAGGCTTAGTTCCGGGCTATTCTTGGGGGTCATACACCCTAACAGGATACACACTAAACTGATAAGAGGAAATCTTCTTGCGTCATTTGCATTGGCTGTTGTAGTTTCATTGATGCTTGGATTGATAGCATTTTTTTTCAACTATTTAGTCATTGGTGTATATAGCATGAAGATAATATTCATACCTGTTGTTGCAGGGATGATAGCAAATGCGATAGAGATTCCGCTTACCTTTTTTGTTACCTTGTACTTATTTAGGAAAGGGCATGATCCTAACAACATAATGGGGCCATTCGTAACTTCGACAGGGGACATAACGAGCATAGTTTCATTGCTTGCTGCGATGGTGATTCTATGAAAGATGTAAGAAGTAAATTGCTGAAACTGCAGAAGTTAAAGAAACACGAATACCATCATTTCATACACAAGATACACAAGAGGCACAACATTTCGAAAAGAACACTGTTTTATGTAAAGGAGTATGGGCAGCATACGCATGTGTCGAGAACTATAATAAAAGAGAGCATAAAGGTTTTGTTTTTTGCTTCGATAATAAGTTCTTTGGGGGGACTTGCGATAGAGCAGATAAAGACTGTTTTTGTTTCGATAATGCCCTTGGTGATATTGCTGCCTGCGCTAAATGACATGATAGGGGATTATGGCACAATAATATCATCCAAGTTTTCAACTTTATTGTATGAAAACAAGGTTAATAGGAAATGGTGGAAAGAAGGCTTGATAAAGAGGCTTTTTTTGCAAGTCGTTAGCGTAGCATTAATAACAACTGTGCTGAGCACCATGGCTGCATTTGTAATATCAAGCCTCTCAAAGAACGCGGTTAGCCTTGATGTTGCATACAAGGTTTTTTTGATTGCGATAATTGATGTGGTTGCACTTGTTAGCGTATTGTTTTTGGTTGCAATACTCGCAGGCACCATAATATACAGGAAGAAGGAAGACCCGAGCAATTTCCTGATACCAATAACCACTTCTGTTGCTGACTTCGGAAACATGCTGATACTTGCAATGCTGGTGATGGCCTTCTTTTAGAAAAGAATTTAAAGAAGGTATCGATAGATTTATTGATGATTGCTGATTTACTGCTGATGCTGATAGCTTTCAGTGGCATGGCAACTGGAATAATAATAGGAAGGTATGCTTACGAGGAGCTTAAGCCAGGAGAGAAGTATTTCATAATTTTTAAGAACACAATACTTGTTGTTATTGCAGTATTTTTGGCATTAAATGCAAATGATTTCGTTATTGCGGACTTGCTTTTTTTCGCAACAGGATTTGTAGTGGCTTATTTTTTAAGGTTTAATTACCTTTTTCTTGGGCTAAGCAGCGCTGTTTCCATAATGCTTGGAAAGCAGCTTTTTGTAATGCCTTTAATTTATGTTTATGGGCTGCCTTTTGGAACGGTAAGGTATTACCATATAAGAAACCATGCAAGGCTGGTTAAGGCAATTTTAGTTAACTTTATAATGTTTGTTGTTCCATTGGCTGTCCTGTACTTTGATTTTGATGTCAACATGCTGGTGATGTTTTCAGCAGGGGCATTGATAGCCAACATAAGATGACATTGCATTTAATAAGCATTGGATTGTTTGAGAAGGAAGACATGAGCATAAGGGCTGTTGAAACTGCCAAGAAATGCGATAAGGTTTACCTTGAAGTGTATACAAATTACTACAAAAATTCTGCTGATGAGATTGCTGATTTCCTTGGAAAGAATGTGAAAGAGACAACTAGGCAGGAACTAGAGAATGGCTCAAAGAAGATAGTAGAAGAGGCCATGAAAATGGAAGTCGGGATACTTGTTGTTGGTGATGCTTTAAGCGCCACTACGCATAATGTGCTAGTTCTTGAGTGCATCGAGAAGGGGGTTAAGTATGATGTTGTGCATGGCTCGAGCATTTTTACTGCTGTTGCTGAGTCTGGGTTGTCATTGTACAAGTTTGGAAATGTGACATCAATACCCTTTGAAAACGAGAACATAGAGACCCCTTATGATGTTTTGAAAACAAATGGAGGCATGCATACTCTAGTGTTACTTGACTTAAAAGACGGAAGGTATATGGAAACCAAGGATGCAATAAAATATTTTTTGAGAGTAGAGTCAAAAAGAAAAGAGAATGTGTTTAATGATGATAGGCTATGTGTGGTTTTTTTTAGCATTGGATCTGAGGAAAAGGAGATATACGCTGGCAATGCAGAAGAATTGCTAAAAGTGGAATCTGGAAAGAAGCCACAATGCTTTGTTGTTCCGGGGAAGCTTAATTTCATCGAAGAAGAGTTTTTGAACAATTTTAGGGCTTGATGCAAATTAATAAATGACAGTTATGTTTAAATATGTAGAACGTTAAGTTTTTTGTAATGGGGGTGTGAAAATGGACATAAAACACTGGTATATGACAAATAAATACAAGATTATGCTAGCCTTGTTGATAGTATTGGCTTCTTTTATCGTAGGCTGCACGACTGGAGGGGGAAGCCCGTCGCCGACTGGGCCGATTGGCGGAGGATGTGGAGGTTAAATATTTTTTAGAGAATGGCATTCAAACAAACAAGCCATGCTGAGCAGGAGGCTTACAACAAGCAGAGAGAAGAGATGTTCAAGCAGTTTGATGAGGAGAAAAAGCAAAAGAAAAGAAAAACTATGCTTGCTGTTTACTCTGCTGTTGGAATAATGTTTTTGGTTATTGCAGGAAGTTTCGTGTTTTATTATTTCAAGCCTTCGTATTACGATGACTTTGCAAAATGCCTGACTGAAAAAGGTGCTGTGATGTATGGTGCAATAAAATGGTGCAAATATACACAAGCGCAGGCAGCAATGTTTGGCAAGTCATTCAAGTACATCAATTACCATGATGAAAAAGAGCTTCAGGGAATAAAGACGAGGCCAACATGGGTGATTAATGGCAAGTGGTACGAAACTGTCCAGAGCTTTGAGGCATTGTCAGAGGCTACTGGCTGCAAAGTTATGTAGCTAAGAATAATTTTCCTAATCATAAAGATGTAGGAAAGCTTAAGCCGTCTTTTGTTGGTTCCCTTGCATTGTTTCAGTGAACAACACTAGCGGAAGAACCATGCTAACATTCGACTAAGCGTCTTTTTAGACTTGCGCTGGTCGGGACTCACCGTTTCACCAGCACTCATGCCATGATCAGGCGTTGCCATCATTTCGGCATTGAGGCAGTATCGTTTCTGAGTGGTTGCCTTCCATTTCTGGAACTTCCTTTCAGAAGCAACCCATTTTATGAACCTTATTCAGGTTAGCGGACGGACTTTCCTCAGCAATTGAATGCCGCAGTTAGCTGCTTTCCTACTAATTTTTTGTGTTTTAATGGTTTTTAAGTCTTGTGCAGATTAAGTTTTGAAAAAGAATATAAAGCAAGCATGCTGGATAATGAATGAGATGAAGATAATAGCTGTAGGCGATTTCCATGGAAAATTTCCAAAGAAGCTCATGGATAGAATAAAAAAGGAGAACGCTGACTTGATTGTAAGCGCAGGCGATTTTGCTGACACATTTGATCTAAGAGACCTTGTGTTCAAGCATTGGAACGAACTTGGCAAGGAAGACATTGACCTTGAGAAAATAATTGGGAAAAAAAAGTACATGTTTCTTTTGAAAAATGCCATTGATTCCATGGAAGTTCCGATGAGGCAGTTGGAATTGTTAAAAAGACCTGTTGTAACCGTTTATGGCAACTGCGATTTTTTGGATAATGAAGCCAACAAACTTGGAATGCATGGTTTCGAGCATATGTGCAAGAAAGCAAGAATATTTCTTTTAAGGCGTATTGTGAAAAGATTTAATGATCTGCAAATAGCTGGGTTTTCAGGGTATAGGTCTGCAACATTGAAAGGAATTGTGAAATATAATTCTTGCAAGAAATCAGAAATAAAAAATGTAAACAAAAGATGGAACAATGCTCTTAAGAAATTGTTTGGGGAGATAAAATATCCTGAGAGAACCATATTCTTAGCACATGACATGCCATATGGGTATTTTGACAAGATCAAGAACAAATTAAGCCCGTTGAGTGGAAAGCATGTTGGCGACAAATATATTCTGAAATACATCAAAAAGCATAAGCCTTTGATTGCAATAGGCGGGCATATGCATGAATACCAGGGAAAGAAGAAGCTTGGAAAGACTATGATGTTAAATCCAGGGGCAGCTTATGATGGGAAGGCAGCAATAATAGAAATAGATAATTACAAGATTAAGAAAATAAAATTCATTAAGTAGGGGTTGTGGGCCAACTTGGTAAGCTTCAGCCTTCGGGTAATCTCGTAGAAAAAGGCTGTGATCCCGGTTCAAATCCGGGCAACCCCATAGACAATATGGTGTTACAAGCACACAGCAGTCTGAGGTCTTCCAATGGAATGACAGTTTAATCCTGCAGTATATACAAAAGCAAGTAGAGATTCCAGTAGACTAATAGATATATACCAGGAATTTTTATTTCACCAAATCCGTATAACAAAATACTTTTATATTTTCAAGGGCTAAATAATTAGGGTTTTAAAAAATGGGGTTGAGTTCAATACTAATATTCCAGGGATTCTTTACTGTTATACTATTCATTGCAATCATATTTCTATGGACAGGGCTCGGGAATGAGAAGTATAATGTAAAGTCAAGGAAGATGTTACTGATAATGTTATTCTTAGCAATTCCTTTTCTTGGAAGGGCATTTGGATTCATGGATTCATACATGAAAGAGATGATGTTTGCTGTTGTTCTGCTGCAGTTCATTATAATATCTTTGATGATGATGTACGGGCTGATGCTTTATGAAAGGCTTAGGAAGGCAAGGGTAGACGAGCTTGAGGGAATAGTAAACACAAAGGTTCCAATTAAGGATGACATAAATAGGGAGATAATACTGCCTGAGATAATGAGGCTGGGCAGGGTAAGAAGCTCTATCTCGAATGAAACCAGGGCAGTAGAGAAGCTTAAGAAAGAGCACCTGTCATTGGAGCAAAAAGCGAACACAATAAAGCTGAAGGTCAAAGAATCACTTAATGAGCTAGGAAAGAAGGACATTGCCCTTAGAAAAAGGGAGAGAGAATTAAACAAAAAAGAAGGCATTGCAGAAAGCGGAATAAAAAAGGCAATTGCAGGCAGAGAGATGATTGAAAAGAGGCAGAATGAACTTAATGAGATGGCAGCAAGGCTAAAGGAAAGAGGTACTATGCTGGAAGACAAGGAAGACAGGCTTGAGGAGATGAAAGATGACTTGAATGACATAAGCAAGGGCATAGAGAAGGAAAGAAATGTTATAGAGCAGAGGTGGAACAAGGCAAATGCTGATAGGGAAGAGATTAAGAGAAGCAGGGAAAATGTGGAAAATGCAATGGCTGACTTAAGGAGAGAAAAGGCAGATGTTGAAGCAAGGATTAGGAGGCTTGAGGTTGAGAAGAATGAGTTTGTTCCTGTCAAGGAATTTGTAATGAAGCAGAAAGAGGAGCTTGGCAACAGAGTTAACGAGCTTAGAAGAAAAGAGCTTGAAATCAAGGCTTTTGAAAGGGAGATTATGAAGAGGAATGCTAAGCTGAAAAAACAAGAAGCTGATATAGAGAAGAAGACCAGTAAGGTGGAGGCAAGGGAAAAATCACTTAAAGAGATTGAAATGCAGGTTGATGATGAACAAGATGCCTTAGATGAGCAGAAGGATGATATAGAGGACAGAATGGCTGAGATAAAAAAGGAATCTGAAGGGCTCGAGGCAAGGAAGATTGAAACAGAGAAGATACAGGAAAGGTTAAAGTCCATTGAAAGAGAACTGAAGGAGAAGATGGACAAGGTAGATATCGAAGAGGAAAGCCTTGTAGATGAAAGAAGGAACATGCAGAAGGAAAGGGAGAGGATGGCAAAGAAAGAGATGGAAATGAACAAGCAGGTGTTTTCAAGAATTGAGGGAAAGTCAAATGCTCAATGAAGTGATAATAGGATTGACTATAGCGAACATGATGATGCTTGTAGTAAGCATGATTTTTATGATAAAGATGAGAAGATTTGAAAGCGAGAAAGCCAAGACTGTTTTGAACCTCTTAGTTTCAGGAATGGCATTTTACCTGTTGCTTTTGATAGCAGACGTTTTAGGGTATCTTGGCTTCTTTGGGGTTTACGAGATTTCTTGGCATGGCATAATAAGAAATACAGCTGTGCTTGTTATGGGGCCATTGGTTGCTATGTGCATATTGGCAAGCGTATTCGTGATTAGGGAAAGCTAAAATGGAATTAAAAAAATCTTAGAAAAAAATTTCAGAATTACCATCAGTCTTCTTCTGGATTTTCATCGTCTGAATCTTCATCTTCATCATCGGAATTTTCATCGTCATCGCCATGCTTGCCAAATAGCTTAATTAGATTTATTTTCATTTTTACCCCCAAAAAACTTTTTGTGTGTAATGACCTAATTATTTATAAAATTAACGATTTTGAAAAGGCATGCTTGGAAATATGGGCTTTATGATAACTTGGCAGTGTTCACATAACATTATAATGGAACAATCAGTTAAATGTAGCGAAATGTTTATAAACTTGTGGGCATAGGCAGTATTGTTTAGGGGTTTTAAACAAAAAAGTGGTAATAGATGGTAGAACACATTAAAAAGTCCATATCCAAGATAATGGATGAGGTGCAAAAAGTAGATGATGCAGAATTCTCTAAAATTGTTCCTGCTTTGCTTAAGAAGGGAATAGACAACATAGACCTTTCAATGTTCGGTGATGAGGCAAAGATAGATCTGTTGAACAGGGCAGGTGATGAGCTGTATAAGAGGGGAAATTATGCTGAGGCAATAAAGGCTTACCTGCAGACACAGAATTATGCAAAGATGGTGAAGATATCTGATGACTACCAGAACATGGGAATGTTCTCAAAGGCAGTTGATGTTCTAGTTCTTGTTGGAAACAAGGAGAGGCTGATTGAGATTGGGAACAAGTGCCTTTCTGATTCGCAGGTAAGTGATGCAATAAAGGCTTTCAAGGCTGCTGGAGAATACCAAAGGCTTGCACAGGTTGGGGAGCTTTGCATGGAAAAGGACAAGATAGACTTTGCCATAGAGATATTCAACCTATTGAACAACAGGGACAAGCTCATAACAATAGGGGACAAATGCTTAAAGGCAGGGCAGTACTTGTATGCTTCCAGGTCTTATGAGCTTGCAGGTGACCGGGAGAGGCTCAGCAAGGTTGGTGACATATTCTTAAAATCAGGATTATTGGCTAATGCGCTGCAGTTGTATGAAGTAGCGAACAACAAGACAATGGTACAGTTCATAAAGCAGAATTTTAATGAGAAGGATTACAGCACAAAGATTTACATTTAAATATGTTTAACTTCAAGAAGGTTCCAGATAGGGAAAGCACAAGAGAGGTTTTAAGTAGGCTGAAAGACCAAGAGAAGGGCCAGAATATTTCTCAGCAGGGATATGAGACAAGAAAGACAATTGGGGGTGTAGCTTACATTGACATGGGGCTTAGCAAGAAGCAAGAGCCGAGCAAAGACCTAACATCAATACCAGAATATAACATAGAGAATATATTGAAGCAGATATCTGGCTTGGAAAGAAGGATGAAAGAGAATACATCAAATTACCTTAATTTATATTATGATCTTAGGAAGCTTGAAGACAAGTTCGTAAAGGCTGTTGAATTTGCAAGGGTAAACAACATACAGATAAAGGAAAACCTGCTTAGAGAGATAAGGGAGAGAGAGCAGGTGATAGCGAGAAGAAGCAAGAGGAGCGGTTAAGATGGGATTTTTGGAAAAACTAAAGGGGCTGGTTACAGAAGATGAGATGAATGAGGAAGAGGGATATGCAGAGATTGAAGAGTACAAGGACATGAGCGACAGGAGAATAATGATAAAGATATTTGATGTCAAGCAGGAAGCTGATGTCAAGAATGTGCTTAATGAACTAAGAGAGGGAAGGACAATAGCGTTGATAAGCAGGAATGTAACACTGTCTGATGCGCAGCTTAAGGTCATGATACCAAAGCTAAAGAAGACGTGTGATGCAATTGGCGGTGATATCGTAGGATTATCTGACAGCTTGTTCGTTGCAACCCCTGGATCTGTGAAAATCGACAGGATGAAGCAAGATTAATATATTAGTTTCTTATTCTTTGTTTTATGCTTTATGTAATTGAGCACTTAGAGCCAGAGATGTATAAGTGGTGCTTGCTTGAGTACAGGAGAATAGCAGAAATAGTTGGAAGCAAGAACTTGGCTGTAACAAACTTAAGGGGCTTGAATGTCCCCAGGAACATAACAAAAAATTCCAATAAAAAGAGCTTTAGGAAAATTGGGTTGAAGGGGGTTTGCTTATTGAGCCCGTATGCAAATAAAAGACTAAGCAAGAATGATGGAAATAGGTTTGAGTGTCTTGTCTTTGGGGGAATTCTCGGAGACAATCCACCGAGAAAAAGAACAATGAAATACTTCAATGGGATAAAATGCGAAAAGAGAAACCTTGGAAAAAAACAGATGAGCACTGACACTGCTGTTTACGTTGCAAAGAAGGTTATAGATGGAAAGAGCATGAAAGACCTTGATTTTGTTGACAACATTGAAGTAAAAATGGATAAATATTTAAGTGTGCACCTTCCATTCAGGTATGTTAGAGTCAGAGGCAGGATATTGATACCAAAGGGGATGAAAAAACTTTTGAGGGATATGGAGATGCCATAAAATGAGGCTGATGCATGGAAACAAGGCAGTAGCAAATGATGTTGTCATATTCAAAAATGCTTTTAGCAAAGCAATTGGATTGAGGTTTAAGCATGTTGACAGGAAAAAGGCATATGTGTTTCCTGTGAATAACTCAAGAGCAAGCATGGTAGACACCTTTTTCATGGCATCAAGCATAGACATAGTGTTCTTGGACAATGACTTTAAGGTGATAGGAATAAAAAGGAATGTAAGGCCTTTCAACATGGTTATGCCTGAGAAAGGAACAAGGTTCATAGTCGAGATGAGAAATGCTGGCAATGTGAAATTTGATGACAAAGTAAGGCTTTCCGGGCTTTAATTCTTTAATTAGGCCATAGTGATACAAAATTTGTTACACTTTTGCATAAAAGTGATGCATTTTTTGTTACACATATATGCTAAATTATTACAACTTTAAGCCTTGTTGAAGCAGCCATTTCCATGCAGGTAATATAATTATAACCCTTCCATTAATCTTAAGTTCTTCTTCCTGATTCAGGGTTATTATATGGCCCTTTTTGATACTAAACCTATTCATGGCTTCTAAAAGGCCTTTTAGTTCCCTTTCCTTATTGCTTTTGTTTATTTCATAAGCCACCTGAATAAGTTCTTTAACATTATTGCTCTCTCACACCAGGAAATCGCATTCTCCGTTTTCAGAGCAATAAAATATTTTCTCCCCCCTTCTTTTAAGCTCTATTGCAACCATGTTTTCAAGCAACCTTCTGATGTCTTCTGATATTCTAAAGCCCAGGCTGACTAAAAAACCATTGTCTATGCAGTAAACTTTGCGCGGATTTTGTGATTGCACTTTAACAGAATAGTCAAACTTGTTTACAAAAAAGAACAAAAATGAACCCTCAAATAGATTTCATTGCTGATTATAATTAGAAAACCTTATTTTCATAGAATTAAAAAGAAGGAACAAAAAATATTTTATAACAAAGACAGTTATGAATGTGATTTCATTATACAAGAAAAAGACAGAATTATAAATTATAGAAGCGATTCAGGTAACAGAAAAGCTTATGATAGAGAATGAAAAGAGAGAGTTTGGCGGTCTATTAGAAGCTATGAAGAAATTCAAACTTAAAAATGGCTTGATAATAACCATGGATGAAGAAAAAAGCGCCAAATCAGAAAACAAGACCATTATTGTTCTTCCTGTATGGAAGTGGCTTCTAACATAAAATTATATAAACCACTGCATCAGTGAAATAATATGGTTATACAAATATGCAGTGTCGGCGGCTACAGTGAAGTCGGCAAGAACATGACTGCCATTAGGGTTGGCAATGAGGCTGTAATTCTTGACATGGGCTTCTATCTTCCTGCAATAATAGATTTTGAAGAAGGCGGTGGAGACCGAAAAACACTGAATAAGGATGCACTAATAAAGATTGGAGCAATACCAAATGACCATGCAATAAACAGCTGGGCAGAAGATGTAAAGGCAATAATTTTAGGGCATGTGCACTTAGACCACATCGGAGCTGTCCCAATACTATCACCAAAATACAATGCTCCAATAATAGGAACAAATTATACAATAGAAGTCCTAAAGAACATGATGTTTGAAGACAGGCTCAGCATAAAGAACAAGATAAAGGCAGTAAACCTTAATTCAAAAATAAAGGTAAGCGAGAACATTACAATAGAGATGATAAATGTAACCCATAGCACGCTGCAGACAGCAATGATAGCAGTACATACCAAAGAAGGGACTATACTTTATGCAAATGACTTCAAGTTTGACAACCACCCTATAATTGGAAAAAAATCAAATATCAATAGGTTAAGGGAGCTTGGCAAGGAAAACGTAAAAGCCCTCATAGTTGACTCATTGTACAGCAACAATGACCAGAAAACCCCAAGCGAAAAGGTAGCAAGGGAAATGCTAAAGGATGTCCTGCTTGGAACAGAAAACTCAGAGAACATAATATTTGCAACAACATTTGCAAGCCATATAGCAAGGCTTAGCAGCATAGTGGATTTCGGGAAAGCCTTGAACAGGAAAATATTAATTTTAGGAAGAAGCATGGAAAAATACATAAAAGCAGCTGAAAGGCTGAAGCTTGCTGATTTCTCAGGAACTGAAATCATTGGATATGCCAACAAGATGAAAAGAAAACTCAGGGACATATCGAAATCAAACAGGGAAAAATACCTTGTTATATGTACTGGAGGCCAGGGAGAGCCAAGCTCTGTGCTGAGCAAGATACTTGCAAACAAGATACCATTTGAATTCTTAAGCGGGGACCATGTAATATTTTCGAATAGCGTTATACCTGCAACCCCGAACATAAACAACAGAAAAGCAATGGAAGACAGTTTAAAGAAAAAAAACATCAGGATATTCAAGAATCTCCATGTTTCTGGGCATTGCAGCAGAGAAGACATAAGGGATTTGATAACGATGGTAAGGCCCCAGCATGTTATACCTGGTCATGGCTATCCTGACCTGTTCAAGGGATTGACAGAGCTGTGTGGTGATATGGGATACAACATAGCAAAGAACGTTCATATAATGCACAATGGGCACAAGATAGAATTGTAGATATCTTCTTTTTTCAACACCCAAAAACGTTTTAAAGATAGCATAACAACAAAAAACAAGAATAATGGATTAAAACAATAACCAAAAAATGAAGCAAAAGCACCTTACAATAATGTTTACAGATGTCAAGGAGTTTACACTAAGGACTTCTAAAAGCTCCAGGGAACAATTACGCAAGATTCTTGAATTGCATGAAAGGATAATATCTCCAGTGTTTAAGGATTTCAAGGGAACAATCATAAAGACGATTGGCGATGCATTCATGGTTACATTTGAATCACCAACAGACGCCGTATTATGCGGGATGAGAATACAAGAAATATTGGCAAAGCATAACAGTGAATGTGAAGAGGATGAAAAGATTGAGGTAAGGATAGCAGTAAACAGCGGAGAAGTAACTATGAAGGACGAGGATGTTTATGGTGAAGCTGTCAACATAGCAGCAAGGCTCGAAGGCATAGCAGAAGCAAATGATATTTACTTCACGGAATCTGTTTACTTGGCAATGAACAAGTCAGAGATACCTACTGCTGAGATAGGCTATAGGCATTTCAAGGGCATACCACATGAGATAAAAGTCTATAAAGTTTTGAAAGAAAATGCAAAATCATCAAAATCAAGCAAGTATTTCAGCTTTCCAAGCAATTTCAAAAACAAAAAGAATATTCTTATAGCAGCAATAGCAGCAGCATTGATTGTTTTAATCTTGATAATTTTGATTAAGCCATCAATATTAAAGCCTGATAAGAAAGACCTATCCATAGATGCAAAAGACAGAATCATTGCTGAGGCTAAAACTACAATAAGGGATGTTGAAAAAGCAATTGCAAACAATGAAAAAGAAAAGGCATTGGGAGGAATAAAGAGGCTTGAAAGGTTAAGTGAAAGGATTGGAAATCCAAAGATCTTTGAAGGAGAGATAAAAAGGCTAAGAGAAATGTACAGCAAGAAATTCAGGGTGTCTTAGAAAATTCTTATATCATCAGCATACACACAAAAAATGCAAAATCAACCGATAGCTTTATAAAGTAGCTATCAGAATATTTAATTTCTCATGAGAAAAGAAATCTAAACTCTTTTTGATTCATGTTTTTTGTTTTTAGTTAACATATCCATGCTTAAGATGGGTATGTAATAATGAATACTTGCATTGAATAATCAAGTACGATGTATGAACATTCAAAGGTTAGATTAAGCTAAAGCCAATTTAGAATAAAGTTAGACCAATCTTGTAACATAATTCCCGTTGATCCTGCGGGAGAGTGCTGCTATTGGGTTCCTAATTAGCCATGCAAGTCTTGGGACTCGCAAGAGGACCGGCGAAAGGCTCAGTAACACGTCGATAATCTGCCTTATGGTCTTGGATAACCTTGAGAAATTGAGGCTAAACCAGGATATGGGATTGTGGCTGGAATGCGCTTTCCCTTAAAAGCAATGCCATAAGATGAGTCGGCGGCTGATTAGGTTGTTGGTGAGGTAAAGAGCTTTTCTTAGGAAG
>Ga0209541_10002594_pt1 | contig 34017 bp, 34 predicted proteins | sample RifCSPlowO2_01_FD_184027 | JGI IMG/M metagenome (GOLD analysis project Ga0209541, IMG submission 184027) | Groundwater microbial communities from Rifle, Colorado - Rifle CSP2_plank lowO2_0.1 (SPAdes) (version 2) | ecosystem: Environmental > Aquatic > Deep subsurface > Groundwater | place...
AAGCCGGCTTTCTATCTGTCCCTGCGCCATTCTTGGAATAATTTGCATAATTTTACTAAATATTGTAATCCTATTTACAATATTATACTAAATTTTGTTATTTGTCAAGGTTTATAATGTATGTTTCTTAAAAGTCCACAATTTATTCAGTGCGAAATTCCAGAAGGTGACGATTGCCACGGCGGCTAATTTGGTGATAATGTCGGAGATCTTTAAATAATGCACGCCAATCACAAAAATCCCTTGGCTTAATATGAGGCCGCCGATTGAAACAATAAGGAATTTTGAGTACTGGACATGATAATTTTTGCCCTGGTCCCGGAATGTCCATTTTTTGTTCCAAAAAAAGCTGTTGGTGGCCGCGATGGAAAAAGCGATGATATTGGCGCTCAAAAGATGCTGTTCAAAAAAATCAGTACCGCGGGTGAGCGAGAAATAAATAAAAAAATCAATCGCCGTGTTGACTGATCCCACTATTACGAATTTGATAAACTGTTTCATAAATCTTTTATTTTGTATATTTTCCCCTCTTCATCTTCATACATTTTTTCAAAATCTTCATTGTTTTTAAACAGCTTGTCCATATCCTGATGATCCGAAGTCGCCAGCACATATTGGACGCGCAATTCATTTTTGATCACTTTGGTCATATCGTCCACCCCTTTGCCGGTCGTGATATTGACCCATTTCCAATATAGGTCTTTATTGTACTCGTACATAAAGGTCGGGTCAAGGCCGACAATGTAGTAATTCCAATCGTTTTGGTAAAATAAAACAGGGGATTCGTCCCAATCCGAATGCAGAACAATTGATCCTTTGGGCGTATTGGTTTTCAGCCAATTGCCAATGCCTTTGAATTGAGCAAAGGGCGTTCCGGAAGATAAGTCGCGCTTGGTGTTGGCGATTTCTTTAAAAGCGGAAGGGACGGCCATTACCGCAATGTAGCCGATAATCAATCCGTAAGTTAGCTTTTGGACTATTGATTCGGGGATAAGGTTTTTCAATGCAAGGCGGGAAATTTGCAAGCCGTCGCGCAGGGCAAAACCGGAAAAAAGAATCGCGAAAGGGGTGAAATATTCAATATTGCGTTTTGATTTTAAGGTTAGAATAAAAAATATTGCCGTAAAGACAAAGAGCGTCAGAGATTTTGAAGTCTGTTTTGGAAGCGTTGCCAGAAAAATCGCCAAGCTTCCGACCATGATTATAAAAATAAGATTAAGTCCGCCGATCAGATCAAAAATTTTATAAGGATACCATTCGCCGCCTACGCCGATTATATTCTGATAATTTATCAAACCGATTTTCACGGCCTGCTGCCAAGTAAAGGCGATGTTGTCCGGGAAATAAGGATTGATGATGAGGCCGGCCAGCAAACCCAAAAAAACTATACCAAGAAGTTTTATGTTTAATAAATTCGAAGCACGAAGCACGAAATACGAAACAATATCAAATAACCAAAATACAAAATACAAAATTGTTTTGAAATTTGAAAATTTGAATTTGGAATTTGTTTCGAATTTCGGATTTCGGATTTCGGATTGACTTCTTAACGGGCTGATTATCGCGTCAATGATAGTATAAACAACCGCCGCTCCTCCCAAAAGCATCCAGCCGCCGTAGAGCCAAACATAAAAAAACGACAGAAAAAACAGCGGAATATATTTTTTTCGGAACATTAATTGCAGTCCGACGATGAGCACGGCCAAAGAAAGAATCGGCGCTTTGGCTAAATTAGCGCGAAAAAGATACGGTCCGGCGGCCAGTAAAATCAGAGTGAGGGCGAAAGAAAAAGGAACTTTATTTGATTTTAAAAACCAGAAAATTACGGTAAAAACCATAGTACCGATTACCACGACGGAAAATTTCAATCCGGCCAGAGGATCAGGAAATAGGCTGACGAAAGGAATTAAAAATATATGGTACAGAAAATGGTGGTCGGTAAAATTGTCTTTCAGCGTCGTAAATTGCAGCCAAGGAAATTCATGAAGAATCTTTCCATTGGCCAAAATTTGAGCGATTTTGGCGTGATAAAAAGAATCCGGATCGGATAAGACCGGGGCGCTCTGCAGCCAGAAAAACAAAAAATACGCGGCCAGAATTATTAAAAGGTATTGGAGAAGGGAGTGGTGAGAATTCCAAAAACTAGAAAGACGATTAATAAAGTGCGCCATATTTAGATTATTACAGAGTTAACGGGTTCACGGGTTAACGAGTTGTCCCTCTCCCTAGAATTCATTAATATCAATTTTATCAAATTTCTCTTGAAAAAACAAGAAAAATCTGTTATAGTTTGCGGGTATGAATCTTGAATCATTTGCCAAACCCTACGACCCAAAAGAGGTGGAAGAAAAAATCTATAAGATTTGGGAAGAGTCGGGCTATTTTAATCCCGACAAACTCCCTGAACGCTATACCCTAACCCCTAAACCCTTTACTATTATAATGCCGCCGCCGAATGCCAATGGCTCTTTGCATCTTGGCCACGCGGTTTTTGCCGCTTTGCAAGACATTATGATCCGTTATCATCGGATGAAGGGAGATAAAACCTTGTGGCTTCCCGGGGCGGATCATGCCGGATTTGAGACTCAAGTCGTGTATGATAAAAAATTGGAAAAAGAAGGCCGGAGCCGTTTTCAAATCCCGAGGGATCAGTTATATAAAGAAATAATGGAATTCACCTTGGCTAATAAAAAAGGAATGGAGAGTCAATTGCGCCGGCTCGGCGCTTCTTGCGATTGGTCGCGGGAAAAATTCACCTTGGATGAGGATATAGTTTCAAAAACTCAAGATGCCTTTATTGAATTGCGCAAGCAAGGATTGGTGTATCGGGGAGAAAGATCGGTAAATTGGTGCGTGAAGCATCAGACCGGACTTTCTGATTTGGAAGTATTGCATGAGGAGCGCCGTGACCCCTTGTATTATATTAAATACGGGCCGATTACTTTGGCCACGATTCGTTTGGAAACAAAATTCGGCGATACGGCCATTGCGGTTCATCCGTCAGACAAACGATATAAAAAATTCATCGGCCAGGAAGTTGAGATAACCACGCTGATCGGCAAAACCAAAATAAAAGTAATCGCGGACAAAGCGGTGGATCCGAAGTTCGGAACCGGAGCCGTAAAAGTCACCCCGGCGCACGATCCGGCCGATTTTGAGATTTGGCAAAGGCATAAAAATGAAATTCCCGCGCCAATTGCCGTTATTGATAAATTCGGGCGTTTGGATCTTTTGGCTCATTTTCCCAATAATGAGAAAGCCAAAAAATACCACGGGTTAAAAGTTTTGGAAGCGAGGAAGATTATTGCCGAAGATATGCAAAAAGAGGGATTGATGGAAAAAGTTGACGACGATTACTTTCATAATGTGTCCGTATGTTATAAATGCAAACATATTCTTGAACCAAGAATAACCGCGCAGTGGTTTATTAAAACAAAGCCTTTGGCCGATCCGGCCATTGAGGCGGTGAAAAGAAGAGAAATAAAATTTATTCCGGATCGCTTTAAAAAAATATATTTCCACTGGCTGAAAAATATTCGCGATTGGAATATTTCGCGGCAGATTGTTTGGGGCATACAAATACCGGCTTGGCAGTGCCAAGACTGCCAAAGCTGGATGATTGCCAAAGAAAAACCTTTAAATTGCGATCAATGCCAAAAATCCAATCTGGAGCGCGATAAAGATGTTTTTGACACATGGTTTTCATCCGGACAATGGCCGTTTCTCGCTCTCGGTTGGCCGGACGGAGATGATTTTAAAAAGTTTTATGCCACCGATGTTATGGAAACCGGTTGGGATATTTTGTTTTTTTGGGTGGCCAGGATGATAATGCTGGGCCTTTGGCGAACAAAAAAAGTTCCTTTTAAGCATATTTATCTTCACGGACTGGTGCGCGACAAAGAGCGGCAGAAAATGTCCAAATCAAAAGGCAATGTGATTGATCCTTTAGGCGTGATTGATTTGTACGGCGCGGACGCTTTGCGCATGGCGCTGGTGGTTGGCAATACTCCGGGCAATGATCCGATAATTTACGAGGAAAAAATAAAAGGCTATCGGAATTTTGCCAATAAAATTTGGCAAGCAAGCAGGTTTGTTTTAACCAACACGCAGGATTTTAATTATAAGGCAAAGCCGAAATTAACCGCGGTTGATAAAAAAAATCTGAAAGAATTGAAAAAACTTTGCAAAGATATTACAAAACAAATTGATGATTTTAAATTTTACGCCGCGGCGGAAAATTTGTATCACTATTTTTGGCATTCGTTCTGCGACAAGATTATAGAAGAATCCAAGCCTAGATTGAGCGGAGAAAATAAAGCCGATCGCCAAGCGGCGCAGTACGCATTGCTTGAAATTTTAAAAATAAATTTGAAGCTGTTTCACCCCTTTATGCCGCATATTACGGAAGAAATATGGTCGCATATTCCGGGCGAAAAGAATCTTTTGATGATTGAAAAATGGCCAAATTGACACTTCCAGCGGAATATTGTATATTTAATGTATAATTATTATTGGATATTTTAATAAATTATTATGGATCAAAATACCTCAATGCCGTCAACGCCCGCCGAATCGATGGGCATGCCGGAGCATCCGATGCGCCATCACCGCGCGGCTCCTCAACGGGAAAATAAAGGCGGCGGATGGAAGATAGCGTTTATTATTCTAGTCATTATTCTAATAGCCGGCGGAATCGGCGGATATTTTATTAAAAAATCGGTCTTTGAGGGTAAAAATTCATATTCCAAAAGCGAAAACAGCAGTATTTGGCAGGCTGTGTTTTTAGCTAACGGCCAGGTGTATTTCGGGCATCTGAAAGAGCGGACTTCAAAATATCCCTTGCTTACTGATATTTATTATTTGCAAGTCAATCAGCAAAATCTTCAGTCCGGAGATCAGAATACAAATACAAATACGAATACGAACGCCGACGCGGCCCAGCCTCAAATTTCTTTGATCAAGCTTGGCGACGAATTGCACGGACCAAAAGACGAAATGTATATCGCCAAAGATCAAATTCTTTTTTGGGAAGATTTGAAAGACGATTCAAAGGTCGTTCAAGCGATTAAGGATTACAAAAAGAAATAAAGTCAATCATAAAAGTCATTCTGATCCGTGCGGGATCAGCGCAATGGATTATTATTAAAGTTTATTTAATATTATGGCCGAACAATTATCAAATGATTCAAAATTATTCGCCGCGCTTTCCTATCTCTGGCTTTTGAGCGTTGTAATGCTTGTTTTGAAAAAAGACGATGAATTCGTCAAATTTCACGCCAAGCAGGGGACAGTAATTTTCGCAATCAGCATCATTCTTTGGTTTATTCCGATTATTGGCTGGTTGCTTCAAATTGCGGTGCTCATCGCCGTTGTTATCGGTTTCTTAAAAGCTTATTCCGGCGAAAAATACAAAATGCCGGTAATCGGCGATTTGGCGGATAAGATCAATTTGTAGCCATAAGCCGTAGAGCCATAAAAGCCGTGAAATCTCAGAGTTATAGAGTGTATTTTTAGCGGATTCACGGCCCATTCATTGTTGATTCAATCACCATTTATTTGATTGGATTAATTGTCCGGGTCGAAACGGTGAATCGTTTATGTTATATGTCCAAAAAACTATTTAAAAAAAGAACTGTTCTTTTATTAGTTTCCATTTTTTTTGTATTATCCGCGGAAGGGAATGTCTTGGCGGCAACTATACCGCTTAAGCCGGTCAAAACATATAATTATCGAGAAAATAATACAATGCTTGGGTGGCCAGAGTTTCTTAAAATTGGCAACCTTATTTATTTTATGGGTTATTTTGACGGCGTCCAAGACAAAACCGTTATCCGCGTCTTTGATGTTTCTAATCCGCGAAATCCAGTCCTTAAGTCAACATATAATTTTTCACCTTATAATCAATACTTTATTAGGGGTAATCATCTTTACGCCTTTGTGCCGGGAACCGATACCAAAGCGGCTAAGATAGAGGTCTATAATTTTTCAAATCTTGTTGCGCCGTTCGCTAGATATACCTTTGACCTAGGTTATAATATAAAAACTTCTATAGATGATATTTTCGCGCAGGGGGACTATCTTTATTTGACAAATCCAAACAATGAAACATTTTATATTTTTCAAAAAAAGTCGTCCGCGAACTCCACAAGTCTTACTCTTTTGTCTACATTAGATTTTCCCGGCAATGTGCCTAGGAAAATTCATGTTCAGGGATCAAAATATGCTTTTGTCCATTATACACGATCACAAGAAAGCTCTGATCCGGACAAGGCAAAGCTTCGCATTATTAATATAGAAAATCCTTCAAATCCAATACCCATATCATCATATAAATCCCCCATAGAAAACATTTCTGATTTTTTTGTTCAGGGAAATTTTGTGATGGTCGAAACTTTTAATCACAAAACCGTGGCTAATTATCTAGAGATTGTTAATGTGTCAGATGTTTCTTATCCAAAATTAGTTGAAACCAAGCGTCTTAAGGAGGGTGGCATGAAGAGAGGGTTTTTAAGTGTGGGAAATAATTTATTCATTAGTACTGTGGCTGTTCCGGGCAGCGACAATTATCCGCGCGGTTTTATTGAAGGATTTGATTTGACCGCACTCCCTTCTCTAAAAAATGTAACCTCTATTTCCTATAATGACGAGTCTATGATTACCATTTCAGACGCTGCCTCATCTCATGTTTTTATACCTACCAAAGATTATGCGTATATATTCTATCCCGTCCTCTCCTATCATAATGCCAGATTAGATGTCTATGACATTTCGCCATATGTTCCTAAAATCTTAACCAATGCTAAGCTGAAAGGGCATATTTTAATCCAGGTCGAATCCAAGGGTGAAGCTTGGTATGTCGATCCATCGGAACAAAAGAGATACTTTTTAGGAAATCCATCAGACGCTCTTCAGGTGATTCGTAAACGAGGCACTGGAATTACGAACGCGAATCTCGCTAAAATTCCAAAAAAAGGGGAGTCTAAAGTCGGCGATACGGCACTAAGAAAGAGGTTGGCCGGCAAAATACTTCTTCAAGTAGAAAGTAAAGGAGAGGCATGGTATGTTGATCCAGTTGATTTGAAACGATATTCTTTGGGTAATCCAAAAGAAGCATTTCAATTGATGCAGCAAAGAGGCTTAGGAATATCTAATAGCAATTTATCTAAAATTCTTGTAAGTTCAAAATCGGAATTACCCAGTTGATAATTTGGTCGCATGATTGACTCTCATTGCCATTTATATTTTCCTGAATTTAATCAGGATCGAGATGAAGTCATAAAGCGCGCCCGGAAAACGGGCGTGTCTTTTTTCGTGCAAGTTGGCGCCTCACTGGAAGATAGTCGAAAAGCCGTTGAATTGGCCAAGCAATATGATGATATGGTTGCAAGCGCGGGGATTCATCCTCATTGCGCAGAGAACGCGGATGTTGATGCGGATATTGCAGAGTTAAAAAAATTGGCGCTTGATAATAAAAAAGTTAAAGCCATTGGAGAATGCGGATTGGATTTTGGGAAATCCGGCGAGATTGAAGATAACGAAAAAAAAGCGCAAATCGCGCTTTTTGAAGCGCAAATTGTTTTAGCCCAAGAATTAAAGCTGCCTCTAATTGTCCACTGTCGCAACGCCCACAAAGAAGTCGCGCAAATGATTTATGATTCAGGCTTCAAGATTCATGGCGCCGTCATCCACTGTTTCACCGGCAATTGGGATGACGCCAAGCGCTATTTGGAGCTCGGCTGTTTTATTTCGTTTTCCGGCATTGTTTCGTTTAAGAAAAAAGCTGAAGCGATTCAAGAAGCGGCCTTAAAAATGCCGTTGGATCGCCTTTTGATTGAGACTGACGCGCCGTATTTGGCGCCGGAGCCGCATCGCGGCAAAAGAAACGAACCGGCCTTCATAAAAAATATCATTCAATCAATCGCGGACTCTCGCGGCGCGTCGTTTGATGAGATTGAGAAGGCGACCGATCAAAATGCCAGAAAAATTTTCACCCCCACACCAAACAAGTTTATTTAAAGTATTTAACAATATATTTTATAATGCATTCCTACGACTAGCAACATTAATCTCCCGATAATATAGCTTGAAAAAATTGATGAAAATTAAGAACTTGTTATGGTGTGGGGGTAAATAAAAAAATCCCTCTGATGGCTGTCAGAGGGATAGAAGATTGTCGTTGTATTATTAGTGCATTGTTTGCGTGCGCGCATCCTGATGAAGCAGGGCGGAAATTTCAATTACTCTGATCCCGAATGATTTAAGATTATTTTCGTGTTTTTTAAATTCTGGATTATCGGAAATTCTTTCGGCGAATTCCGCGAAAAAAAGCCGAAATTCTTCAACTGCCTGGTTTTCCTCCTCATCATTATGAGTCGTTTCGCGGTTCATTGAAATTCCTCCTTTCTTTTTTGGGCATAACGCGCCTCCTTTGGTTTAGAGTGAAACGAACATTGCATCTGGATTTTAGCGAAAAATCTCTCGGTTGTCAAATAAAAAATGTTGTGTTATGCTCAAAATAGTATGGATACGGCATCAGTCATCATTATCATCATAGTCGCTGTCGGCTTCGGAGGATTGTTTTGGTTTTTGCAAAATCGGCTAAGGCAAATTGAAGCCAATCGGGAGAATGATCAGACTTATGCCAATGTGACCAAGCTTTTGGAAATGACGCAAAAAGCGCAAGAGATAATGCAAAATGAGTTGCAGGCCAATCGGGGAGCGCTGGATCAGAATCTTCAGGCCCAGAGCAAGGCGATCAATGACCGTTTGGATAAGGCCGCTAGTGTCATCGGAGAAGTGAATAAGCACTTGGGCCATATGCAGGAAATCGGCCGGCAGATGAAAGATTTTTCCGATTTTTTGCGCAGCCCCAAATTGCGCGGCAATGTGGGCGAACAAGTGCTAAAAGAGCTTTTAGAGCAAGTTTTGCCGCGCGGCTATTTTGAAATGCAATATAAATTCCGCGAAGGGGAAACCGTGGACGCGATCATCAAGACAAATAATGGTCTAGTGCCAATTGATTCAAAATTTCCAATGGAGAGTTTTCAGCGGGCGGCGCGCGCGGAAACGGAAGAGGAGAAACAATCCAATATGCGCGAATTTATCAGAGCGGTAAAAAAGCACATTGGCGATATCAGTAAAAAATACATCCTGCCGCAGGAAGGGACTGTAGATTTTGCCGTAATGTATGTGCCGAGCGAATCAGTATATTATGAAATCGCGGCTAATCAGCCGGAGATTATTGATTTCGCGGCCAACCAAAAAGTGTATTTGGTGTCGCCCAATAATTTTTACTATTTTCTTAAAATAATTATGATCGGGCTGGAGGGGGCGAAATTGCAAGAAGAGGGCAAAAAAATTTGGGAAACGCTGAAAGCGGTTCAGCATGACGCGGGTAAATTCGGCGAACAATTGGGCGTGCTTTCCCGCCATGTGACCAATGCCAAAAATTCCATGGATGGAGTAAACAGCGAATTTATAAAATTGTCCGGAAAAATAGAAAATATAAAATTGCTGAAAGGAGGGTAGCTCCCGCATCGCAAAAACAAAAAAGTTAAAGAAACAGAAAAATCGTTCTTTACATTTTAAACCAAAGAGGAGGAAATAAAAATGGACGACGATAATTCATGTGCGTTTGTTTTTTGGGATGTAAACCTGCCGAAGATTTTGCAAGTTGACAATCGTTTTAACGGAGTTAGAATGGCCGGTCGCATTGATTTGTTTATGTGGTTCCGCTCCACTGATGCGGCAATCTACGCGTATTTGATTGAAAAGGCCAAGAAAGAAAAAGTTAAAATATTTTTCTTGACTCGCGATGGTCTTTTTAAGAAATCGGCCGGATGCAATAATTATCGAAAAGAAGTCAGAGAATTGGTGGAATTGATTATTTTGCAGGAATATCGCAACATTGTGCCGGAATTGGCGGCTGTGGACAGCATGCTGAAAAACGAACTCGTTGAGATTATCATCAGAGTACTTAAACATGTTCTTTATTGCAAACAATCGCAATTGATAGTGTCTTGATTTCCCCTCTTTTTATCAAAGCCCGCCAATTTTTAGAGCGGGCTTTATCATTTAATGCATTATTTCAAATGCGTATATTCGTTCCAGGTGGTCAGACGCCACTTATGGTAGCGGCTCTTTTTCTTGTCCGCGATGTATTCGCAGATCATAATGCCGGTGTTGGCCGTTTTGCAAAAATTCATTATTTTGAAAAATATTTGCGAATTTAATTCGTCTCCCAGCATCATTTGCGCCAATATCATTCTCATAAATAAACCGTGCGTCACTACCAAGATATTTTTTTTAACCGGCGATAATTTTTCAATAAAACGAATCGCTTGTTGGCCGCGTTTTCTCAAGTCATTAAAATTTTCTTCATTGGAATGCCGCCAATCCTTGTTATGATAATTTTTATAAATCAGCCCCGTGATTTTAAGCGATTCCGGATCTTCAATCGGTTTGCCAAAGAGATGGGCAGGATTTCGCCGTTCTATAAAAAGCGGAGAGTAAACGATTTTTTTTGCCAATGGCTTTAGAAATTATTTGCGCGGTAAGTTTTGCGCGATCATACGGGCTGGATACGATCAAATCTACCGGTATTTTGGAAAATTTTTTCGCCAATATTTTAGCTTGTTTGATTCCTTTGGCCGTGAGGCCGCCATCCGGCCCCTGCCGCAGACCCAATGCATTGGAAACGCTTTCGCCGTGCCGCACGAAATATATTTTCATACCCCGCAGTAGAACTTTGACAATTAATTTTAATGGATTTCGTTTATTTTTAAACTAAGTATGTTAAATAATCTCTGTATTGTTTTTAATTTTTCGTGCCCGAACGGTGAAAGTCAAAGTTTCACTGCGGGGCATAACTTCGCGATTAATTATATTTACCATTATACCCGCTTTGCGTTGTTTTTCAAAATCACTATCACGATTCGTCTTCTTCAAAGAAAAATGCGCCGCCAATATGGTTGCGTTCGACCCACCCTGCCCATTCCGCGCAACATCAAGGTATTCCGTAAAAATTTTACAAATCTTGTGTATTCCATTTTGGCATATTACACTGTGGAATATAACATATAAGTATTAAAATAACAAGTATGAACAAAACAATTTATTCAAAAGATCATAAATTTTTAACTGAACAATTAAAAAAAGCCCGTATTGAGGCTGGTTTTGATCAAGAGAAAGCTGCGGAATTATTAGGAAAAACACAGTCTTATATCTCGAAAATTGAAGCCGGGCAAAGAAGGATAGATATTGTTCAATTAAAAGGATTTGCAAAAACTTACAAAAAGTCGCTTGACTATTTTATTAAGAAATAAATATGACCATTACTTTACGAAAATTAAAAAAACAGTTAGAAAAAATTAAAGCAATGGGTTTTGTTAAAACTCATAGAGCGCACGATACAGGCATTGGTAAAACCCTTGAGGATCTTTTAGAAATTAAGGAAAATAATTTGCGTCTTCCCGATGTTGGCGATGTTGAATTAAAAGCTAAAAGAATAGACTCAGGCAGCATGCTTACCGTTGTTACAAAATCGCCAGAACCAAAAGGAATAAATAAGGTCTTGTTTGAGAAATATAAATATTTAGACAAAGAGGGAAAATATAATTTACATTCTACTGTTTACGGGTCTCGGAAAAATCCCCAATCATTCAAGGTTGTTTTTGAGGGCGAAAAACTTGTTTTAAAAAATAAATCTAAAATAGTGGCGTATTGGCCTATTTCTATCTTTGATAATGTCTTGAAAGCAAAATCAGATAAAATTCTATTGGCCTTTGCGGAAACAAAAGGTGATCGAAAAACTAAAAACGAAAAGTTCCATTTCACAGAAGCTTATTTGCTTTCAAGTCTCAATATTAATAAGTTTAGGTCCGTCGTTGAAAGCGATAAACTAAAAATTGATATTAGGATAGGCGTTTACAGAAGCGGAAAGAATAAAGGAAAATACCACGACCACGGCACGGGTTTTAGAATAAACAAAAGAGATTTTTTACATCTTTTCGATAATTTTACTCAAATTATTTAGCCTTTTCTCAAAATAACAATACTCTCTTTGTTCATTGTTTCCTCTAATGCCCCAACAATATTTGTTGGCGAGTTTTTAATAGGCATTCTTTTACTGGGGATATTTCTAACAAAGACATCTTCGCAAGTAAAGCCAAATTTTTCGCCCAACTCCGCGATTATAAAGTCTGTTGGTATTCTTACCTGCTTTACGAGCCGATTGCCAACGACCAAACAAAAATATTTTTTTGACTTTAATATTTTATAAGCTTGTTTTAGGCAATCATTCAAACCAATATAAAAACTCAAAACATCCTTAGCTCTCTTTTCGTCTATTTTTGCGATTTTATTTAAAGAATCTTTTAAATATTTTGAATCCAGTGCGTGCTCAAGGGTTTTAGTCGCTTTTCCGCCAAGCAATTCATTGTCTACGCCAGAGGCTTTGTTTGGATTTTCAAAAATATCTATCCATTGTGCGGAAAGGCGAGAAAATTGGCCATAAGCAACCGTCGTTCTCGAATCTCCATAAGGCGGAGAAGTGATAATGCAATCAATTGAATTGTCTTTTATACTATTAGTTTTCGAAGAATCTCCATAAATTATTTTGGTCCAAGATTTTTTATTTTCATCTTTGTAAAAATCAGTCATTCCCTTGATATTCGCTTCCGTTTTTTTTTTGAAAATCCCTAAAACATCGGGGTTATAATTTTCCAGCTTTTCTTTTTTTATTCTGACGAGCTTAAACTCACCGCTTTTTGTATTTGATGATAAGCGCACGGTTTCACTAAAGGAAACCATAAAATAATCTCGTATATCCTCGTTTTTTATTTTTAAAATTGCTCCTTTGATTTTTGCTAATTGAATGATAACTTTTTCTTTAAACCAAAAATCAATATTATTAAAATGCGGCTTTTTAATTTCTGTTTCTTTTATTTTTTCAATGTCGGAAATAAGTTTAAAATATTCATTCGTAAGCGTTAATGGATTGATTGGCGTTGTTTTGGCTTTCGCCAAAAAGATTGCTAATGGATTTAAGTCAATCCCGTAAGCATTTCTGTTTAAAATCTTGCTTTCAACCAGCGCGGTGCCAGACCCGCAAAAAATATCGCAGATTGTTTCTCCTGTCTGGCTATGATTTTCTAAAAGCCGTTTTGCCACCTGTGGGATAAACATTGCCGGATATGTATGTATTCCGTGGGTATATGTTTTTGTTTTTTCGCCCCTATAATCCCATGAATAATCTATCCTTCTAATATATTTTTCGTCTTTAACCTTTTCTTTTTCGATTTGCGTTTCTAAATTTCTGATGATTTTTACAACGACTCCTCTAATTTCAACTTCTTCTCTATAGATGGGAAAAAGTGTGGGATTTGCCGGCTGTAATCTAATTCGATTTTTTTCCCTGTAAAGTTTTTTTAGTGTTGCTTCGTTGTCGTCAATTATGGCAACGACTGTTTGCCCATTGTCGACAAATTCTTGTTTTCTAATAACAACAATATCCCCGTCAAAAATTCCTTCATCAATCATACTATTGCCCTGAACTCTTAATGCGTAGTTTTTTCCATACTTTCCGACTTCATCTTTTGAGACGATTATTGTTTCGCCAAGAGTTTCTATCGCTTCGATTGGCTGTCCAGCCGATATTGTTCCGACTAACGGCACTTCAATTGTCGCTTTTTCGTTTCTTGTAGATACCGCTCGTGGCTGATTATATTCTTTTTGCAGACAACCAGCTTCTTGAAGTTTTTTAACATGATGATGAGCCGTGGAAACAGAGGACAACTTAAGGTATTTCTTTATTTCCTCAAGAGACGGCGAAAAACCTTTCTTTTTTTGGAAAGAAGTAATAAAATCCAAGGCTTGTTTTTGACGTTTTGTGAGCATAGGTTTTATATCCATTGACTTTCGATTTACTTTCGATTATGCTATCAGTATAGACGAATTTGAAAATGTCGTCAATAGATAACAAGATATTGTTTTGGATAAATATTTTAAAGATAGTTTTGACACAATAATTAAATGCGCAGAATTATAAGTTTAAGCGGCGCGCCAACAAAATTGAAACATTGGCGAATAATTGGTAAGATGAAAGAATGAAGAGTTTGATTTTAGAATCTTTAAATAAAGAGCAAAAAGAGGCCGTAGTTCACGAAAATGGGCCGCTTTTGATAATTGCCGGCGCGGGTACCGGGAAAACCACGGTGATAACAAGGCGGATCGCTTGGCTGATTTTGGAAAAGAAGATTAAGCCGGATGAGATTTTAGCCCTCACCTTTACGGAAAAGGCGTCTACTGAAATGGAAGAGCGGGTGGACAAGCTTTTGCCTTACGGCTATGTGGATCTGTGGATTTCCACTTTTCACGGATTTGCCGAGAAAATCTTGCGTTTGCATGGGCTGGATATCGGTTTGCCCACCAATTTCCGCATTCTTTCCGATTCGGAGCAGTGGTATTTGGCGCGCAAGAATTTGGACAAATTCAATCTGGATTATTATCGGCCGCTCGGCAACCCCACAAAATTCATCCACGCGCTCTTGAAGCATTTTTCCCGCGCCAAAGATGAAGAAATTTCTCCGGAAGAATATTTAAAATATGCCGAAGAATTGAAGTTAAATAATGATTCGGAAAACTCCAAAATCCCAATTTCCAAATCCCAATTTCCAAACAAATCCAAAATCCAAAATCCAAAAAAACGAGAAGCAGATATTGAAGCAAACAGCGGTAATGAATCAGACGAATTGGAAATTAAACGGTTGGAAGAAGTGGCTAACGCTTATCATATTTACCAAAAAATACTTTTGGAAAATAACGCGCTGGATTTCGGCGATTTGATAAATTATGTTTTAAAACTTTTCAAAATCCGTCCCAATATTCTGGATAATTATCGCCGGCAGTTCAAATACATTTTGGTGGACGAATTTCAGGACACGAATTGGGCGCAGTATGAATTGGTAAAGCTATTAGCCGAATCGAATAATAATCTGACGGTTGTGGGCGATGATGATCAATCCATTTACAAATTTCGCGGCGCCTCCATTTCCAATATTTTGACTTTTAAAAAAGATTGGCCGCAAAGCTGTGATATTTTGCTTACGGAAAATTACCGGTCCGCGCAAAATATTCTTAATCTTTCCTATAAATTTATTCAACAAAATAATCCAAACAGATTGGAGGTACTGATGAGCGCGAACAATTCATTGTCCGGTATTTCAAAAAAGCTTCAAGCGCAGACAAAGGATAAAGGAATCATTGAATATATCACGGCCGATACCCAAGAACAAGAAGCCCGCCAAGTCGCGGAAAAGATTCTTCAGCTTTACAGTCAATCGCCTCAATCAAAAACGCAAGACGCAAAAGACAAGATACAAGATCTGCAATGGAGCGATTTCGCCGTTCTCGTCCGATCCAATAGCGGAGCGGATATTTTTATGCGCGCTTTTGAAGCGGCCGGCATCCCTTTTGAATTTTTAGCTTCGCGCGGGCTTTTTTCCAAGCCTTTGATTATGGATATTTTGGCGTATTTTCGTTTGCTGGACAATTACCACGAATCAAAAGCGTTTTACCGGCTTTTAACTTCGTCAATTTTCGCTATTGATCACAATGACTTGGTAAAAATTTTAAACGAGGGACGGAAAAAATCCTTGTCGCTTTTTGAAAGCTCCCATATTTTCAAAACATCGCCCTCAATTTCCGTGAATTCGCGAGAAATCATCGGCAATTTATTGAACCTGATAGAAAAACACACGGCGGCCGCCAGGTCTAAACCAGCCAGTCGCGTTCTGTACGACTTTGTCAATGATTCGGGATTATTGACTAAAATTCTCAAAAAGTCGGACAGTTATAATTTTGTAAATTTATTGCGCCAGCTTTTTAAAAAAGTCGCGGCGTTTGAAGAATCAGCCAGCCAACCAACAGTTCGGGAATTTGTTCAAAGCGTTGATTTGGCTCTGGAAGCCGGAGATGAAGGATCGCTTGACAATCCGGAAGACAGCGGACCGGACACGGTAAAGATTATGACCATTCACGGCGCCAAGGGTTTGGAATTTCAATATGTATTTGTCGTCCAAATGGTGGACAAGCGATTCCCGACCATTGAGCGCAAAGACCCGATAGAATTGCCGGATAATTTAATAAAAGAAATTTTGCCCGAAGGCGACATTCATTTGGAAGAGGAAAGGCGCTTGATGTATGTGGCGATGACCAGGGCAAAGACTGGTTTGTTTTTTACTTCGGCCGAGGATTACGGCGGAGCAAGGAAAAAGAAGCCGTCGCGCTTTCTAATTGAATTGGGCTTTGCCAAGGACGAGGCCAAGGAAAAAAAGAAGAGCAAAATCGATTTGGCGGTTGAGGATATGAAGACAAATAATCAAAACTCAAAACTTAGAACTCAAAATTCAAAACCTATTGATAATTTGCCGAAACAATTCAGCTTTACGCAGTTGAGAGCGTTTGAGACCTGTCCGTATCAATACAAATTCGCCCATATTCTAAAAATTCCGGTTGAGGGAAAACACACCTTCAGTTTTGGAAAAACAATGCACAAAACTTTGGAAGTTTTTTATCGCCGAGTTCAAGAATTAAACACCAAAGAACAAATCGGATTATTCAATCAAGACAATCAGGCAGACAGCAGCATTAAAGTTCCATCCATTGACGAATTGTTAAAGATTTTTGAAGAATCGTGGATCGGCGATTGGTACGAATCAAAATCAGACCAAGACAAATATTTTGCCAGCGGCCAAGAAATTTTAAAAGAATTTTACGAGAAAAATAAAGGAATATGGACTGTGCCGGACGCTTTAGAAAAGGCGTTTCATTTGAAAATCGGCGAATATACTTTAAAAGGCGTGATTGATCGCATAGACAAATTGCCGTCAGGCAAAATTGAAATAATAGATTATAAGACCGGCCGGCCCAAGGAAGAGGGGAAAATCGCGTCCGAAGACAAAGAACAGCTTTACATTTACCAGATAGCCAGCTTGGATGTTTTGAAAGCCGAGCCGGAAATTTTATCGTATTATTATTTTAGTAATAATACTAAAGTGTCTTTTCTCGGGGAAGCGGCGGATTTGGAAAAAATAAAGAATAAAATTACGGATACCATAGAGGCGATTCGGCAAAGCGAATTTCCGGCCACGCCCGATCCGATGAAATGCAAATTTTGCGATTTCGCCAAAATCTGCGAATTTAGGAAATTGGCATAATGTCCTTTCTAAAATTATCAACAAGATAAGGCGACTACCAAATGTTTGATGTAAATTGTTTGTTGTGGCGAATTTGGTGTAAAGCAAATTGAATCCACGCAAAAATAAGTTTATATGCTAACCATAGTATGTGGAATTAAAGATATTAAGTAAGTATACTACAGTTATTTACTATGAAAAAAGAAGTTTTGGAAAAATTTGGAGCAAAAGTCCGTGGGGAACGGATTAGATTAGGCTTTTCTCAAGAAAAACTAGCATCCCGGGCCGAGATGCACAGAACTTATATTGGTATGATTGAGCGTGCGGAGAAAAATATTACTCTTGAAAATATACAGAAAGTTTGCAGAGCTTTGAATATTAAAATGGGTGACTTTTTTTCAGATTTTTAAAATTATGACGAGAGGTTGGGAAGAAAAAGTTAAAGAATACTGCGAAAAATATAACATTCCGCTTTTATATTTAGTCGAGACCCTATATGAACCAAAAGTTGTGCCTATGATACGAGGCAAAGCTTTTGAATTTTCTGTAATGATGGCTTTACAAAATATTTTATCAAAAGATGAATGGCAAGTTGATAAACAGGCGATGAACGCACAAATCGGTTTTCACGATGTCGATGTGAGAATTGTTCATAAGCCAACTAAAAAAACCATAAGGATTGAGTGCAAACTTGCCAAAAAGGGTGGATATCGCCTATTTACTGATGGACATAGTGAAATAAGAGTTAAGTGTATGCGAAGTCGGACACTAGGTCTGTCGAAAGTAAAAGAGCTGGCCCCAAAACTTGGGGTTAGTGAAAAAGTTTTGGCGGTACATAACGACCAGTATTTGCCAGCAGATTTTGATGTTGTAATTTCGTCTATTGGCAATGCATTTTATATAACCGACAAAAAAACTGAACTATTTGAGTGGAGGCCGCCAAAAGCCGGAATGGATTTTCTACGGAAAATAGGATTTAAGAATGTTGGGAGCTTGCAAGATTTTGCGTTTCAGAAAATGTACGCCGCAAAAGCAAGTGATTTGACGATAGGCCACAATAGTGTTGTTTGCACTCGTGCTTTATGTAAAAACAAAAAAGCCTGCGGATTTATTCCGAATTATCCAATCATTACTTTTGACAAAAAAACCAAGCAGCCCACAAATAAATGGATTTCGATAGAGCAAATATTAAGCTTGTTGAAGGATTTGGTAAGGGTTTAGCTTATAGTTGAAGAGAGAGGCTTGTTTTTCGGAATCATAATTTACGATAAATAATTCGTGTCCCTTATATCGAGCGCCTTTTTTACCTGTGCCATTTTTTTGATCATCTGTTCGGTTGATTGTATAATTCCATTCTTTTTCGTGCATAGCTTCGGCCCAAGTATATAATTCTCTAACTTCCAGACTATCATCATAAGTTATTAAAAATTTTATTCTGTTTTTATGTTTTTTCAATATTTTACTTAATCGGATGTGATCTTCCTTTTCAAAAAAGTGAACATAAAATTTTTGTTGATCAGCATTATAATAGGGTGGGTCAATGAAAAGGAAAGAATCATCAGGCACTTCTTCAATAACTTTTTCAAAATCAAAAGAAGTCAATCTTACTCCTTGCAATTTTGCTGATGTTCTTAAAATATTTCTTGGCCAATTTTCTGGTCTCATACTATACTTATCGCCATAACCCCAATAACAATTTTGCATATTCATAATTCCTGAATAGGAAGTACGATTTATATAAAACCATCGAACGGCACGATCAAGTTTTGTTTTAGGTTTATATTCATTTTTATAATACGCGTGCCTTTCTTTGGTTGCTTTTTCATCCCTCAATCTTTCGATTAGCTCGCGTGGATCATCACGGATAATAGCCAAACAATTTATCAGGTTCTCATCAATATCATTAAGCCAGTTTTGCTCGACCCTAGATTTAGCAAAAAAGATTGAAGCACCGCCAGCGAATGGTTCTATATAGAAAGTATGTTGAGGGATATGCTCAATAATAAGCCTACGAGCATAAAACTTCCCCCCCGCATATCGGAATGGTGAATTAATTTCTTGGTTCATATGTTTGCTAACTTTAGTATACACTAATTATCAACACTTTGCAAGGGTTTATTTTTTTTCAACATGCCCACGCCTTGCCTAGTATATTTCCATATTTTTCTGTAAAATGGCTTAGTTTGTCGGAACAAATTTTATGCGTTTTTTATTTTATGCTTTTTAATGTAGCTGCATAATTTGTATTTTAAGTATATCATTTCTAGGGCTTTTAGACAACGGTATTGTTTAAATATAATGCGTAAATCGATCAATTAAAATTTAATTTTGTTTACAAGCGATTGTAAGCGACAACCATTTTTTTTCTTGCTTATTTTCAAACTCTACGACAAAGTATCCAATTTGATGGATGCCAGCTGGATGAGTCCGGAAAAGCTGCAGCGCTATCGCGAATACACAAACCGTTTGACGCAAGAGGTTCAAACGCATTACGGCGAGCTCAATATAGTCAAGCTCGCCAAAATTCTCGCAGCGGATCATTTCAAATGATCCGCTTTTTCTTTTCATTTTGTCGTGGTAAAATATAATTATGAATATTTGCAAAGATCAATTTGAAATTTGCGCGCGGGCGGTGATCAGGCATCGCGGGAAAATTTTGGTTTGTTTGGCCAAGAGGGACAATTTTTATTTTTTTCCGGGCGGACATATTGAGTTCGGCGAAACGGCCAAAGACGCGCTGAAGCGCGAATTGGCGGAGGAGCTCGGAGTAAAACTTAAAAAGTGCGTTTGTATCGGCACGGTGGAAAATATTTATAAAGAAGACGGACAAAAGCATCATGAGATTAATTTGGTATTTGATTGCTCGGTTGATAAAATTCACAGTCAAAGCCGGGAAGAGCATATTGATTTTACCCTCTTGAATAAAAACGAGTTCGCCAGAATAAAAGCCCAGCCGTTCACTCTTCATAAAAAGGTGACGAAATGGATAAAGGATAGAAAAATGTTCTGGTCAAGCCAGGCCGATTAAGTGTTTATAAAAACATTTTAAATCGCGATGATTGTCGCGATTTTCTTGCTTATTTTCGCGTTTTTTGGCGTGATTCAAGATTGAAAATGAAGAAATGATTTATGAAAAAATAAGGCATAATACGAGTTGCCGGGTTTGTCGGTTTATGTTATGATATTTAACAATATGGATTACATCAACCAACAGATTGATTATTGGAAGAAATCAGCCGAACGCAATTGGAAAACCGCCGGGGATCTTTTTCAAACCAAGCATTACGACGCTTGTCTTTTCTTTTGCCACCTTGCCTTGGAAAAAGCATTAAAAGGCTTAGCGGTTCAGGAAACTAAAAAACCAGCGCCATACATTCATGACCTTGAAAAGCTCGCCGACCTGGCAAAAATAGATCTAGATCAAGAACAAACCCAGAATATGCGCACTATTTCAACTTTTAATATTGCGGCCAGGTATGATGATATTAAGCTTGCTTTTTACAAAAAATGCACCAAAGAATTTACAAGCAAACATATGTTAATTTCTAAAGATTTATATTTATGGCTGAAAAACAAATCCCGCAAGGCGTAAAAAAAATCATAAACGAATATATTCAAGTGCTTAAAGCCGACAGGCTTCCAATCCAGCGCGTGTTTCTTTACGGGTCGTATGCCAAAGGAAAGCAGCATCAATGGAGCGATGTTGATTTGTGCGTTATTTCGCCAAAATTCAAAAATCCATGGCAGGCAACGCAGTATCTTTGGTCAAAAAGAATATTTAGCCGGAAGGCAACCATTGAACCAATCGGAATGACCTTAAAAGATTTTCGCAGGCCGTCTTCGCTCACTCAAGAAATAAAACGAACTGGAATAAAAATAAAAGTTTAAACATCTTTTGTTCATTTTTAATTTATGCCTTTAACTCAATTTTTGACCGGGATGGGGATTGGGACGATTCTTGGCTGGATCTCCTGGCTTTTTGTGATTTTTAAAATAGATCCGGAGGTCTCGGGGATTGTCGGGAAAATATTTTTTTACGCCAGTTTGTTTATCGCCGCCGCCGGCACGGCTTCGCTTTTGGGATTTTGGTCGCGCGCGTATTTTTTTAAAAACAAAGTTTTGTTTTCCCATTTGGCCATTGCTCTCCGTCAAGGCATCTGGTTCGCGATCGTGGTGGTAATTATGCTAATTCTCCAATCGGCCGATCTTTTTAAATTCTGGAATATGATTGTCTTAGCGCTTTTATTCGGCGCGGTGGAAATGTTTTTCTTATCAAGAGAAAAATATATCGCGGAATAAATTATTTCGCTTATGATTGACATTAAAAAACTTAATCAAGATTCTGAAAACGAAATTAAATCCGTCAAAACCGCTGACGAATTATTTGTGGTTGAAAAAAAGTTTTTAGCCAGAGGGGATGGGGAAGTGGTGAAACTTTTGCGGCAATTAAAAGATTTGCCAATGGAAGAAAAAAGAACGATGGGGCCGGAAATTCAGGAGCTCAAAATTCGCATTGAAGATTTGGCAAGTCGCCGCCGGAGAGAATTGTCCGACGAAACGCAAAAAGAATCGGAAAAATATTTTGACAGATCTTTGCCGGGCAAGCTCGTCGGCCGCGGATCAGCCCATCCGATTTCCCAATTTATGGATCGGGCTGTGGATATTTTTACCCGTTTGGGATTTGAAACGGTGGATGAGCGGGAAGTAGACAATGAATTTTACAATTTTGACTCTTTGAATACTCCCAAAGACCATCCGGCCAGGGATATTCAGGATACATACTACATAAATTCAAAGTTCAAAGTTCAAAGTTCAAAGTTATTGTTGCGGACGCATACTTCAACCGCGCAAATACGGGCGATGGCCAATCACCGGCCGCCGGTAAAAATTATTTCGCCCGGGCGGGTTTTTCGGCATGAAGCCACGGACGCTTCGCACGAAACCACCTTTAATCAATTGGAGGGATTTGTAGTGGACAAAAATATCCGCGTCAGCGACTTGATCGGCACGATTAAAGAATTTTTCGCGCGAATGTACTATGATAAAGATATTGAATTGCGCGTCCGGCCGCATTTTTATCCGTTTGTGGAACCGGGTATGGATATTGATATTTCCTGCATTTTTTGCGGACAAAAAGGCTGTTCGGTGTGCAAACATTCCGGCTGGCTGGAATCGGCCGGATCTGGAATGATCCATCCCGAAGTCTTGAAAAATATGGGAGTTGACCCGAAAATTTATTCCGGATTCGCTTTCGGTTTCGGCATTGATCGGATGGTAATGGTGTATTACGGAATTGACGACATAAGATTATTGTATTCGGGGGATTTGAGATTTATAAAACAATTTTAAATATGCCAGGCAGTAGAAATTTGACAATTTTTTATGAATAAAATGATGTTGTTTTATGCAAAATTCAGCGTATATAATAAATAAAATTAACGATTTTTATCGCCTTGGCGATAAGTCAAATTTTCACTGCCTGGTATGAAACTGCCTCTTTCTTGGCTCCATGATTTTATAGATATTAAAAAAATACCCGCGAAAAAAATAGCGGATGGTTTGACATTGTCCGGAAGCGAAGTGGAACATATCAGCCGCCGGACGCCGGACGAGTTGGCGCGGTTTGATAAAGTGGTGGTGGGACAAATTTTGGAAATCCAAAAACATCCCAATGCCGATAAGCTCCAAATCGCAAAGGTTCGTATCTCGCCACTCAAGACAAAGGATGCAAGATTTAAGATGCAAGATTTAAGCATCATCTGTGGCGCTCCCAATATCGCCGTAGGACAAATTGTGCCAGTGGCTTTGATCGGCGCTGCTTTACCTAATGGAATGGCGATTGAAAGGCGCAAAATCCGCGATGTGGAATCGGAAGGAATGCTCTGTAGCGCAAAAGAGTTGGGTTTGGCCGAGGACGCATCGGGAATTTATATTTTGAGCCAAGACGCGAAGATTGGCGAATCTCTAGTGAAAGCATTAGAGCTTGACGAAATTGTTTTTGATCTGGACATCACGCCCAATCGCGGCGATTGTTTATCAATCCGCGGATTGGCTAGGGAGGTGGCGGCTTTAATCAAGAAGGCTCCTCTTCCGGCGCCGCCATTTTCACCGTCTCAACCATTACGCGGAACGACGCGGAAAAGTACGCGGAACGACGCGGAAAAAATTGATTTGGAAGTGCGCGTGGAAGATAAAAAAGTTTGTCCAAAGTATAGCGCGCGCGTTATTTATGATGCAAAAGTCGGCGAATCGCCGCAATGGATGAAAAACAGACTGCTATCTGTCGGTATTCGGCCGATCAATAATATTGTTGACATAACAAATTATGTAATGATGGAATTGGGACAACCACTCCACGCTTTTGATTTTGATAAAATCAAAAGCGTGGAAATCCCAATTTCCAAATCCCAATTTCCAAATAAATCCAAAATCCAAAATTCTAAATTAAAAAAAATAATTATTGTTCGGCGGGCGAAAATGGGCGAGAGAATTGTCGCGCTGGATAACAAAGTTTATGAATTAACTGATGATATGCTGGTAATCGCGGACGCTGAAAAGCCCATTGCTATTGCCGGAATTATGGGCGGACGGGATTCCGCCGTTGAGCAAAGCACAAAAAATATTATTTTGGAAGCGGCCCAATTTGATCCGGCCGCGGTGCGCAAGACAAGCAAGACCTTGAATCTGAAATCAGACAGTTCGTATAGATTTGAAAGAAGTATTGACGCTTTGCGAACTGAACAAGCGCTCGGGCGGGCTGTTGAATTAATAGAAGAAATCGCCGGCGGAAGGCGGGATCAGAAATTATACGATATCGGCAAAACCCCAAAACCGCGCACTATTAAAATTTCACTAGAATTTATTTCAAATCGTTTAGGCAAGGAAGTCTCCATAAAAGAAATCAAACAAATCCTCATTTCTCTCGGCTTCACGGGATTCAAGTTTCATGATTCAAGTTTCATGATTCAGGTTCCCTCCTGGCGAAACGACATTAAAATTCCGGAAGACATTGTGGAAGAAATCGGCCGGATTTTCGGATATGGGAAGATCGCCCCGACGATTTTTGGCAACGATTCGACTGTTCAGGATAATATTCGCGCGCGGCGGCAGGAAATAAACATTGCAAAATCAATAGGCGATATTCGCGATGTTAAAGATGTTTTAATCGGCGCCGGATTTTCCGAATGTTTATTATATTCGTTTTACGGGGAAAGACACGCGCGATTGACTGATGTGAGTCCGGACGATCATTTTCAAGTGGCCAATCCCATTAATCCTGATCAAGAATATTTGCGCGCCTCTCTCTTGCCTCGCCTTTACGAAGCCGGAGAAAAGAATTATAATAATTTTCCGGAAGTAAGGATTTTTGAAATCGGAAGGACTTTTTTGCCAAGTTCTGAAAATCTTCCGGATGAACAAAAAATGCTGACCGGCATTTTGATTGACGCGGAAAAATCCGCAATGGATAATTTTAGGGAAATCAAAGGCGTAATCGAACAAATAGGCGAGCGGCTGAATATTGATAAAAATAATTTTCAATGGATATCCGAAGGATCAAGAGCTGTAATTTCCACAAAAGACGCAAGCGGACAATTCCATAAAATTAGTACTTGCGGAATAATTGATTCCCGCGCGCGCAGCGCTTTTAAAATTCCCAATGGTTCTGCGTTTTTTGAAATAAATTTATCAGCGCTTTTGGAGATTCAAACAGTATTCAAGAAAGTAAATCCGATCAGCGAATTTCCGGCTGTTCTCCGAGACATTTCTTTAACAGTTGATCAATCAGTTGCTTATGAAAAAATAGAGCAAACTATGAAGCAGTCATCAGATATTCCGGCGGAGATTGAGCTTTTTGATTATTTTACGGACGAGAAAAAAATAGGCAAGGACAAAAAATCTCTGGCGCTTCATTTGGTTTTTCAATCATCCGACCGCACCCTTACTTCCGAAGAAGTGGACAAAGAGATGAAAAAAATCATCGCGCAGTTGGAAAAATCATTAAAGGCGGAGATTAGGAAATAAAAATTAAACTATCAGCATATTGGACGATCGGTTGATATATAATGCAATTTGTTTTGAAAATCGTTTGTGGTCGCAGATTTGACGATCGCACCATCTGCGACTATGAAATAATAATAATAATAATATAATCGCATTTTAAATCATAATTAGAATAAATCATTGACGCATATATGAAAGGCGAAAATCGTTTGAAAGTTTTTGAGCTTTTAGAAAATTCAATTTTGGCCGTTGATGAATTATTGTTTGTATTTTCTCTTCCCTATGGGTCGTCGTTTCACAAGATTGAAGCGTCTTTGCGGAAATATCGGGAAAAGCGCGATTTGTACATACGGCAAATGCGTCAAAATAAAGAGAATCAAAACCGGTTTAAGCATTTTATGTATCATCTCCGCAAAGAAGGTTTGGTTGAAAATATTGGAAAAGATAATGGAATGTTTATTAAACTCACTTCTTCGGGCAAAAAACTTCTTCATAAGCTGCGGCGGAGAAAAGAACAAAGCCTGCCGGAAAGCAAATATCCGATTCAAGAAAAAGACGAATTAAAAATTATTATTTTTGACATTCCGGAAGCGGAAAAAAGAAAGCGGGCTTGGCTACGCTCGGTTTTGCGCAATTTGGAATTCACTATGATTCAAAAAAGCGTTTGGAGCGGAAAGACCAAACTGCCGCAAGAATTTATCAGCCAATTGCATGAATTAAACCTGCTTTCATATGTTGAAATTTTCACAATCAGCAAGACCGGATCATTGAAAAAACTTAAAACATAAACGGTTTTAGCGCCCCGCGATTATTTTTGTTTTTATCAAAGTTTTCATAAAAATTTGGTCGCACATTGTGCGATCGTGCAATCTGCGACCGATGGAGGCGGTTAAGTGGTGTGGGGCAGATAGAAGCAGGTAGAAATAGATAGAAATACATGGGAACAAATGGAATTGGAAAAAATTTGAAAATTGAGAGTGAAAATTAATAACAAAACACGCCGTTTTTGGCGTGTTTTGTGTTTTTGCGATTGCTATTGTTGACGATTGGTTTAAGCGATTGCGCCTTTTGAGTTTGAATATTCTCTTATTCTGGTTTTGTTTCTTCCGGCTCGGTTGGAGCGGCGGGTGTTTCGGTTTTTTGTTCCGCATTTTCTTCTTTGACTGCTTCAACAGGCGCCGGTTCTTTAAGCGACAAATGAATGCGCCGGCCTTCCGGATCTATGGCCACGATTCTGAATTCGCGCGCATCGCCTTCCTTAGCCAAAGTGGAAATATTTTGCGGATTGGCTTCCGGAATTTCCGAAATATGGCAGAGTGCCGTAATTGATTCTTTGAGGTCTACGAATAATCCGAAAGGATTAAGCTTAATGATCGTGCCGTTTACCTTTTGGCCGATCGCATATTTTTGCGTGATATTTTTCCACGGATCGTCGCTAAGCCTCTTTAAAGTAAGAGAAATTTTTGTGCCATCCACGGACAAAATCTGCGCTTTGACCATTTGCCCGACATTCAGTATTTCCCGCGGATGATTGACTCTATCCCAGGAAAGCTCGGAAATGTGGATTAATCCTTCCAAATGTTCACCAAATTCCACAAACGCTCCGAAATCAACCACGCCGACCACTTTTCCTTCCACAATATCACCGGTTTTAAATTGCGACACTTTTTCTTTTTCCGCTTCTTCCCAAGCGCCCCGCTCGGAAATTATCAATTTATTTTCATTTTCATCAACATCAATCACCTTTACGCGGAAAGTCTGATTGACATAGCTTTTTAATTTATCAAGGATTTTTCCTTTGTCGCCGCCCTCCACGCGCGGATAATGCTGGGCGGTCAATTGGGAGACGGGCAGAAATCCGTCAATATTTCCGATCTTTACCATCAGTCCGCCGCGATTGGCGTCCACGATTCTCGCATTGACGATTTCGCCTTTTTTCAAATATCCGGCCAGCCGTTCCCAGGCTTTTTTATGTCCGGCTTCGCGGAAAGACAGCTCCATTTCGCCGTTTTCATTTTCCAATTCCAGTACTGTGGCCCAGACGCGATCGCCCGGTTTTAGATTGGAATATTCGCCCGATTCGTCAACAAATTCCGGTCCGCGTGCCATGCCGGTGCCGATTCCTTCAATATCCAAATGCGCCTCATTTTTGGAAACGCTGATGACCGACGCCTCTATCAAATCGCCCGCCTTGGGGATTTTCGGGCCGGTCTTTAGCAGGGCGTCCAAAACTTCCGATTTTACTCCGTTTTGATTTTGATCTTCCATATAATGATTAATGATAATGGTTAATAATAATACCTAAGCATACTAACATAAGGATTGGTTTTTGTCCATGGTGCTGTTGATTCTATAGTCTAACGGGGTGTATAATAAAAAACAATATGCGCAATGTTATTGTTCCGAGATTAAAAAGCGATTCGCTGGCCCATCAGCTTGTTTCTCTGTACGAAACTTTTAAAAATGCTTCTCCAAGAGAGTCGTTGTTTTTTGATTTTTCGCAAATTAATTGGACTTGTCCGCTTTTAATGCTGCCAATCGCTTCGTATATTAATAGCACGAAAAGTGATTTTATTTCCGGAGATAATAGTAATGTTAAATCTTATTTAAGCGCCATAAGTTTTCCAAAAGGCATAGATTCAATTTCAGAATTTGAACAGCAAATTCAGAAGTTTAAAAGTTATATTCCAATAAGCGTTCTTAAAAAAGAAAAATACGAGGAGCGGGAAAAGCTCCAAGGTTTATTTGAATCAATGATCTATAAAATTTTGGAAGTTGGCGAGATCCAAGGAATTCGAAACGCTATTTTTTATCCTGTTTTGGAGTTAGTGGGAAATATTTTTGAGCACAGTAAAACCGTCAAAGGGTTTATTTTTGGCCAGTACTTTCCAAAAAAGAACTATCTTGATATTTGCATTGTAGATCAGGGGAGAGGTTTGGCATCGGCTTATTTAGAAGAAAAAGATTTAAAATTATCAGACGATGCCGCGCTTGAAGAAGTAATGAAAGGCCACTCTACTAAACCGGACAAAGAAAGAGGTTATGGAGTCAGAACATCAAAAAGAGTGGTTTGCGAAGGGTTGGGCGGGGAATTTTTATTACTTTCCGGATCAGTGGCGCTTATCTCCGCAAAATCAAAAGAAAAAATAATGTCGCTTCCGAATTTTTACTGGCAAGGCGTTGTTATTGCTTATAGAATACCGCGCCCCACGATGCCTATTGATATTTCTCCGTATTTGGAGTAAAGTATATTTTTTGATATAATGACAGATATGATAAAATCATTGAAAGTAATCAAAATAGCCGAAGTTTTGGCGCCCATCATGAGTTCGCGCGATGTTGTGGACAAGCTCTTGGCGCCCATTCGAAAAACCGAAATCCAATCGGTTGTTTTGGATTTTACCGATGTTGAATTTATTTCTCGCTCTGCGGCTCACGAACTGCTTTTGCTTCAAGAGGAATTTCATCAAAAACACAAAGAGCTTTCTTTTGAAAATGCCAATAAAGACATTACGCAAATGATCCGTATTGTGGCCGCCAACCGCGCCCTGCCGGAACATTCAAAACCAACATTCAAAGCCGAGAGGGTGAGTATCAATTCGTTGATTTGAAAACAAGAAGCACAAATAGAAGCCGCTCAAAAAGCTCTGGACGCCAAAGGCTGGGACGGGAAGTAAAATAATTTTCTTTCACACATAAAATCAAAAAGATAATTTATGGACAAGACAATCTCTTATTTAGAGTCAAGGGTATGGTATAGAGCATTGAAAGTTCTCTATATTATATTTTTTTGTTTAATTTTTTTATATTGGCTCGGCCTTTGGGCCACAGAAGGAAATTTTGAATATCCTCTTATTTTTCTGATTGGTCTTGCTTTAATAGCCCTACTATTTTTTATTGTTAAAAAAGTTTTTTACTACATTGTTTTAGGGGCACCACTAGTACCCCTTCCGGCTAGCGAAAGCATGAAGAGAATGATATTCGCTAGTAAATCAGAACAGTTAGCGCCCGAAAATAAACCAACGAAACGCTTTTACGGAAAGTACTCACTTTGGTTTTTAGTTTTTGCTGTTGTATGGCGTCTTATATTCGAACAAATTTTTCTGAAAGGACAAATTATTCAACCCCATTCTCTGTCCACGGCACTATCTACATTTTTGGCTATCCTTCTTCCACTAATTGGAAGCATGCTTGATTTCGCTGTTTTGTATTTTTTGATATTGTGGATCGCAGATTTAATACGACGACGAGGCGGCATTGAGCGATCAGAAAATAAAAAAGTGAAATTGGTGATAAATATTATCTTTGCGTCTATATTTTTGCTAATGATTATTGCCCTTATCCTCAACTCATTCAAATCTTAATGTTGTAAAATCACAAGCTCTCATAGTAAAATGTTTATTTATTTTGTAAAATCACCCTAAATCAAGGCGCGATTTTTTTATTGAGAGTTGATTTTTTCTAATATTTCTGTTATTCTTAAAAAAGATTTTGTTAATACAAAGATTTTGTCTATGACATCGCAAATGGAAAAAATAGTATCGTTGGCGAAAAGGCGCGGGTTTGTTTTTCCTTCCTCGGAAATTTATGGGGGATTGGAATCGTGCTATGATTACGGGCCGTTGGGAGTGGAATTGAAAAATAATATCAAACGCGTTTGGTGGAAAGCCATGGTGCAAATGCAAGAAGATATCGTGGGGCAGGACGCGTCAATTTTGATGCACCCGAAGATCTGGGAAGCTTCCGGGCATGTGGAAGGATTTACCGATCCTTTGGTGGATTGCAAATCATGCAAAAAAAGATTTCGCGCCGATCATATTGTAAAAACGGACGGCCCGATGACTCCCCAGTGGATGAAGAAAAATTTTGAAGACAAAAAACCGAAATGTCCGGAATGCGGCGGAGAATTGACGCCGATCCGCAAATTTAATTTAATGCTAAAGACTCATCTGGGGCCGGTGGAAGACGAAGGGACGACAGTATATATGCGCCCGGAAACAGCCCAGGCCATTTATGTTGATTTTGATACGATAATGAAATCTTCGCGTAAAAAAATACCCTTTGGCATTGCCCAGATCGGCAAAGCCTTTCGCAATGAAATCACGCCGGGCGATTTTACTTTTCGCACGCGCGAATTTGAGCAAATGGAAATGCAATGGTTCACAAGACCGCGAGATGAACGCAAAATTGAAAATCCGCAAGATAAACGCGAGATGCGAGGGCCCGATGAATGGTTTGAGTATTGGAAGCAAGAGCGGATGAATTGGTATTTGAATTTGGGTTTGCGCAAAGAGCGATTGCGTTTCAGAGAGCAGGAAAAAGATGAGCTGGCGCATTACGCGAAAAAGGCCGTGGATATTGAATATAATTTTCCGTTTGGCTGGAAAGAAATAGAAGGGATACATAATCGCGGCGATTGGGATTTGAAAAGACACAGCGAATATTCCGGTAAGGATTTGTCCGTGACAGACGATGAAACCAAAGAGAAATATATTCCGTGGGTGATTGAGACTTCGGCTGGCGCGGACAGGACCGCTTTGGCATTTTTGCTGGACGCGTATGAAGATATCGCAGGCGGCCGCACCACCACCACCGAATCGGCCAAAGAAACGGAAACGGTTTTGCGATTTTCCAAAAATCTTGCGCCCGTAAAAATCGCGGTCTTGCCGCTTTCCAAAAAAGAAGAATTGTCGTCCATCGCCAAAAATATTGCCGGAGACTTGAGAAAACATTGGACTGTGGATTACGATGAAACAGCGTCAATCGGCCGCCGCTACCGGAGACAGGACGAAATCGGCACTCTTTTTGCCGTGACTATTGACTTTGAAACATTGGAGGATAAAAAAGTGACAGTCCGGGACAGGGATACGATGAAGCAGGACAGGGTGGAGATTGTACAGTTGATGAATTATTTTCAGAGAAAGCTTGATAATGATTAATTAATTATTAGTAAATTAGCGCGTTTAATAAGTAAATTCGAAATTCGAATATCGAAATACGAAACAATATTAAATATCTAAATTCAAATAATCAAAACGGGTTTTGAATTTTAATAATTTGTATTTTGGATTTGTTTCGGATTTCGTGCTTCGTGCTTCGGATTTTAACTTAATAATAAAATAACTATGTATTCAAAACATCTTTTAAAAAACGGATTACGGGTTATTTTGATGCCGATGAAAGGCACCGAGACCGTGACTGTTTTGGCCGCGACCAATGCCGGATCGCGGTTTGAAATGCCGCAGGAAGCGGGACTCGCTCATTTTCTGGAGCATATGGCTTTCAAAGGCACCAAAAAGCGTCCCAAAGCAATGGATATTGCCAAAACATTTGACGCGGTGGGCGCGGAATACAATGCGTTTACTTCAAAGGAATTGATCTGTTTTTACGCCAAGGTCGCATCACAGCATCTTGATTTGGGGCTGGATATAATTTCCGATATGCTTTTAAACGCCCGAATGCCTGCCGAAGAAATCCAGCGGGAAAAAGGCGTAATCTTAGAAGAAATGCATTTGTATCAGGACACGCCGATGCGGTATGTGGACGATATTTTTGAAGAATTGCTTTTTGGCCAGACTTCTTTGGGAAGAATGATCATTGGGACGGAAAATACCATCAAATCATTTTCGCGCGAAATGTTTGTCAATTATCAAGAAGGGCTTTATAAGGCGTCCAATGTTGTGGTGTGCGTATCCGGGAAAATTGACGAATCTAAAGATCTTAAGCGCATAGAAAAATATTTTAACGGCTTGGCTGACGGGCCGGTGCGCTCAAAAACCTCATCGCCGATTATCCAAGAAAAACCCCGCGCGAGAATTCATTGGAAAAAGACGGATCAGACTCATCTGATGCTGGGATTCCATGGTTATCCGTTGGGTCATCCGAGAAAATTCGCCGCTGAAGTTCTTACCACTATTTTGGGCAGCGGGATGAGTTCGCGACTTTTTCATTCAATCAGAGAGCGCCGGGGATTGGCTTATTATGTGCGCGCCGGCTCCCAGAGCTATACGGACGCGGGCTACATCGCGGCCCAGGCCGGAGTGGCCAATCAAAAAGTGACGCTGGCCATTCGGCAAATTTTGGCCGAGTTTAAAAAAATAAAAAAAGAAAAAGTGAGCATTCCGGAATTGCGCAAGGCCAAGGATTACATCAAAGGACATGTTCTCTTGTCTTTGGAATCATCGGACGAAGTGGCCTCATGGGGCGCGATGCAGGAGATTTTGGAAAAAAAGATTTTGACCGTAGATGAGCTTTTTCAGCGCATTGATCGTGTAAGCCCGGCCGACATCCAAAAAACAGCCAATGAAATATTTGTCAATCAAAAAATGAATCTTGCTCTGATCGGTCCTTTCCGCGACGCCCAGCCATTTGAAAAATTGCTGAAAATATAGTATAATTTATAAATGCAGCAAACGACCGTCATTGAAATATCAATCAAATCAATCATCCGCATTGTCGCGGTGATTTTAGGCATCATTCTTGTCTGGATGGTGTCGGATATTTTGTTTTCAATCGTGGTGGCGATCATCATTGCTTCGGCCATTGAGCCGTGGGTGGGAAAATTGCAGACCAAGGGTATTCCCCGGAGCATCAGCGTTCTTTTGACTTATTTGGTTGCTTTGGGAATTGTCGCTTTAGCCATAGGATCAATCATTCCGCCCTTGGCTTCCGAAGTTTCGCAATTGGTCAAAGATTTTCCGGAAAAGTACAAAGGATTCATTGACTTTTTTGTGTCGCTTAAATCGTTTTTGGAAAATAAAGGATTTGGCGCCAATGTGGAGAATATTTTGCAGAGCGCCGAGACCGGCTTGTCCGATTTGACCGGCGGATTTTTCAAAACCGTGTCCGGATTTTTCGGCGGGCTTTTCGGAGTATTGGTGGTCATAGTCCTGGCTTTTTATTTTTCCACGAGCGAAGAGGCGATTAAAAAATTATTAAAGCATGTTATCCCCCCTAATGCTCAAGACCGCTGGTTGGGCCTTATTGACAGAGCGCAGGAAAGAATCGGTTGGTGGTTTAAGGGGCAACTCATCCTTTCTTTGGCGATTTTTATCCTCACATTCGTTTTTTTGAAAATATTGGGAGTAAAATACGCGCTGTCCTTGGCTTTTTTGGCCGGCCTGCTGGAAATCGTGCCGGTGATCGGGCCGATTATTTCAGCCGTTCCGGCTATTTTTTTAACTTTGCTTTATTCGCCCTTTAAAGCGCTGCTTGTTTTTATTCTTTTCATTCTGATTCAGCAATTTGAAAATCATGTTTTGGTGCCCAAAGTGATGCAGAAAAGCGTGGGTTTGCATCCGATCATCGTTATCGTGGCGATGCTTGTGGGGGCAAAGCTTGGCGGAATCACGGGCGCTTTGGTGTCTCTGCCTTTGGCGACAGTGGCTGATATTTTTTTGACTGATATATATTCTCGCGCTAAAGAAAAATCAAATGCTGGCGGATAATTCAGAAAGTACCACAAATTCGGCCAAGCGCCCCAAAGAAATCGTCTGGGTCGGCGTAATGATTGCCGGCCTGTTTTTTATCGCTCTTAATCTATATTGGTTTTTTCCCGTTGTTCCCGGAATAGTATTGGGAACGATTATTTTAATCTTTGTCGCTTGGAATACTTTTTCTTTGGTAAAGACCGGCAAACTTTTGAGCAGGGAAAAAGAACGCGTTAATGCAATCATCAGGTATTTGACCGACGGAATTATCCAGTGCAATTATGAATCAAGAATCGTTCTTTTGAATCCGGCGGCCGAGCGGATTTTCGGCATTTCCGGCAAGGAATTGGCAGGAAAAATAATCAGTCCGGCCGATATAAAAAATTCAAAAT
>Ga0209541_10002596_pt1 | contig 34016 bp, 35 predicted proteins | sample RifCSPlowO2_01_FD_184027 | JGI IMG/M metagenome (GOLD analysis project Ga0209541, IMG submission 184027) | Groundwater microbial communities from Rifle, Colorado - Rifle CSP2_plank lowO2_0.1 (SPAdes) (version 2) | ecosystem: Environmental > Aquatic > Deep subsurface > Groundwater | place...
CATTCGCAGTGTAAATGCGACGCTCTACCAGCTGAGCTAAGTGCCCGCGTTTGCTATTATACCCTAATTTTGTGCGGATGAAAGGAGTCGAACCTTCACACCATTTCTGGCACTACCACCTCAAGGTAGCGTGTCTACCATTCCACCACATCCGCTTGATGTGCTAATGAGAGGATAATACACCCATTCGCCTTCGGCGAAAGGTGAACCAGATCAAAGATCTGATTAAATCCCCAAAGATCCGCAAGAGTTAATTTTGCACCTTCGGTGCAACTAAACTCTTGGTGCCGATGAGAGGATTTGAACCTCCACGAGATTGCTCCCACTGCCATCTGAAGACAGCGTGTCTACCATTCCACCACACCGGCGTAAATTATATCCCATATTGTACTTCAAACAAACCATTTTTGCAGGGGTTTTGTATTTGTGGTATTCTACCTTGTATCTTTTTTTAAATGGCAACCAATGACGGAAAGAATAGGCCTCAGAAAATTGTAACCTTAGGTGGTGGCACTGGCCATTATGCACTCCTTAGAGGTTTAGTTGAAAATAACCACCCTGAAGATTTAACAGCAATTACTGGTACCTGGGATAGTGGTGGAAGTTCTGGCAGATTAAGAGTTGAGATGGGTGTTTTACCTTCTGGAGATATCAGGCAGGTTTTACTGGCCTGTATGGAAGAGGAGGAGCAAAGACAGGTAGCCCAAAGGCTTTTTAATGAAAGGCTAAAAGAGGTTGATGGACCCCTAAAGGGCCATGCCATAGGTAACCTTTTGGAATCCCAGCTGCAGAGGCTCTACCAGGGCCAGGACAGGGGCATAGACGCCATGAGAGCCCTTTTTAGGGTAAAAGCCCATATTGTGCCTGTCAGCCTGACTGACTTAGAGTTAACAGCCCAGACTTCAAAGGGCAACACTCTAGAAGGAGAAACAAAGATTGATACCAGGGGACAGGAAGCTAACTATGATCCTCAGGACAAAATCTCAAGAATTTATTTTGATACAACTGCAGATCCTAACCCGGAAGCGCTAGAGGCAATTTCTGAGGCTGATAAAATTATTTTAAGTCCTGGGGATTTATACACCAGTATCTTACCCCATCTTTTAGTTAAAGGAGTTGCAGAGACAGTTGTGGCCTCAAGTGCAAAGGTTATTTTAGTTTTGAATTTAATGACCAAACAGGGAGAGACTGATAAATTTAAGGCTTCTGATTTTTTGAAGGCATATAATTTCTATTTGGGCGAGCCAGATAGAATACAGCTCATGATAGCCAATGATGCCCATATTGAAAGAGAAGTTTTGGAGGCATATAAGAGTGAGGGTCAGGAACCTTTGGAGGTTGATGAAAAAGAGTGTTTGAGAATAAATCCAAAGCTTAAGATTATAAAAGCCCCACTGGCAAAATACTTTCCAAAAGAGCATCTTTTAAGACACGACCCTGATAAATTAGCCTCATTTATCCTAGAGGTTTAATATTTAACCTCCTTAATTTGACTTTTTGAACCCTATAGTATATACTTAGCAGCTATATCCTGGAGTATGTCCCCTCATACCCCAGGATTTTTTTATGCAAAAAATATTTGCAAGTTTGTTTATATTTATTACTCTAATAACCCTTAACCCATCCAGCGCTTTAGCTGAGGATAAACCTGTACACCTTTTGACTCAAACTCATCAGATAGAAGCAAAAGCTCTGGATCCTAGGGCTATTGTCTTAAAAGACTATTTAGCTAAGCACAACTCTCCAATGCAGGATAATGCCCAGGACTTTATTGATGCTGCTGATAAATATGGTGTGGACTGGAAATTAGTTCCAGCTATTGCCGGTGTTGAATCTACTTTTGGTAAAAGAATTCCCGGAGGTTACAATGCTTATGGGTGGGGAGTTTATGGTGATAATGCAATTTATTTTAAATCTTGGAAAGATGGAATTTACACTCTAAACAAGGGCCTTAAAGAAAACTATATTAATAAAGGTTTGACTAACCCATATGCTATGAACAGGGTTTATGCTGCTTCACCAAGGTGGGGTGGAAATGTTTCTTACTTTATAGCTGATATAGAGAGATTTTCTCAAAGCTATAACCTTAACATTGAGCTTCCTGAAGGAAAATCTGAGGAACTTTCTAAGATTTATACATCTTCTGCCAAACTTGCTTTAAAGTAAAGGCTCCAAACATAGTATAATTTTTCAGTGCTCAGACTTTTTATTGCAATAGTTGTTGGAAAGACTATTTTATTTCTTACAAGGTTTTTAAAGGTTGGCGGCGGTAGTGCAGCTCCAGGGCTTTATGGATTAAAGATTTGTCCTGATCTTGTTTCTATTTTGGCCAAGCAGATTCCTATAAATGTAATCATTACAGGAACAAACGGTAAGACCACAACTTCAAGGATGCTTGCCCACTTTGCTAAATCAAATAATCTTAAAGTTTTAAGAAACTCCACAGGTTCAAACCTGGAAAGGGGTATTGCTTCTGCCCTTATTTCAAGTTTCCACATTCTAAGTGGGAAGCTGGAAAAGTTTGATTTAGCTATCTGGGAAATGGATGAGGCTGCATTTAACAGTGTTGTTAATAAAATTAATCCAAGTGTTATTGTTTTTTTAAATTTATTTAGGGACCAGCTGGACAGGTATGGGGAGGTTAATACTGTTTTAAAAAAATGGACAGGGACTCTCAAACTTTTAAACCCAGACTCTTTAATAATTTTAAATGGTGATGACTTTAATATAGCTACACTCAAAGATGATTTTAAGGGCAAAACTGTGCTTTTTGGACTTGATGAATTCAAGGTTACAGGAGAAAACAGAAAAGGAAAAGCCCAAAAACTGGACTATGAAGCTGAAAATATTAAAACAGAGGGTTTAGAAGGATGCAGTTTTCAAATAACCATGAACCATGAACTATTAACTATTAACCTGCCTCTTCCAGGCATTTATCATATCTATGATTTTTTGGCAGCATTTATTTCAGCTTATCATTTGAATTTAGATATAAATATATCTATTGAGTCTTTAAAAGACTTTTCACCTGCTTTTGGGAGAGTGGAAAAGTTTGAGATGACACACCCGGTGTGGAAAGCTAAAAAAGAGGGGTACATTTTTTTGATAAAAAATCCTGCTGGAGCCGGGCATGTGTTTGCAACTTTAAAAGAACATATTAAAAAAGAGGATACTTTGCTTTTGGCTTTAAATGATAATTTTGCTGATGGAAAGGATGTATCCTGGATCTGGGATGCTAATTTTGAGGAGTTCAGAGTTCAAAATTCAGAGTGCAGAGTTATTTGCTCAGGTACAAGAGCTTATGATCTGGCTGTAAGGTTAAAATATTCAGGCGTGGAAGCTAGAAATATAGAGGTTATTCCAAGCTTAGATAAGGCCTTTCAAGACTCAAAAAGGGGTCTAAATGGGCGTCTTTATATCTTGCCTACTTATACCGCGATGCTGCAGCTTCAGGATATATTAGTAAAAAGTAAAATAAAGAAGGAATATTGGAGGGAGGAATGAAGTTAGTAATTGGGTATTTATATCCTGATTTAATGAATATTTATGGTGATACTGGAAATATAATTGCCTTAAAAAAAAGGGCGGAGTGGAGAGGTATAAAAGTTTTAATTAAGAATATTTCTCTTAAAGACAAGTTAAAAAGTGGAGATGTGGATGTATATTTTTTTGGAGGGGGACAAGACCAGCAGCAGGAATTAGTGGCCGGGGATTTAAAGGTTAGTGATAAGGGAAGAGTGATAAGGGAAGAGGTGAAGAGAGGGGTGCCTTTACTGGCAATTTGTGGGGGATATCAACTTTTAGGAGAATCTTACCAGCCTTTTGAGAGCCCTAAACTTGAAGGAGTGGGTATTTTTCCAGCCTTTACTATGGCAGGTGAGGAGAGAATGATAGGGAATATAGTGATAAAAATTTCAAATTTCAAATTTCAAATTTCAAATTATTTGGTGGGGTTTGAGAACCATTCTGGAAAAACTTATTTAAAAAAGGGTGCAAAAGCTTTGGGCAAAGTTAAAGCTGGATTTGGAAATAATGGGGAGGATAAATTTGAGGGATGTATTTATAAAAATGCCATTGGGTGCTATATGCATGGGTCCCTTTTGCCAAAAAACCCTGAACTTGCTGACTGGTTATTGCAGAAGGCATTGGAAGTTAAATACGGTAGGAAAATTGAACTGGATGAGCTTGATGATGAATTAGAAAATATTGCCCATAGAGCTGCAGCCTCGCTCAGTTAGACTCTTAATTGTTATTCTGTTAAAATCCAGATATGCCCAAGTGGTGGAATGGTAGACACGATAGATTTAGGATCTATTGCCAGAAATGGTGTGGAGGTTCGACTCCTCTCTTGGGCACATAACAGTAAACGGATTTTGATTAATGAGCTTGGTATGCGTTCGAAGTCTACTAGACTTCGAAAACATCTCTTGGGCACTTAGCACTTATTTAAGTTATTTCATTGCAAAAGATGAGATACATCGGTAACACTCCTGAGGTAGAATTTTTACCCAGGGAGGTGATTACACATAAAAAAGATTAAATATCTCCTGCAGCCTAAGTTAGATCCTAAAATTCCAGATAAATGGAGCTTTTTAAGAACATTTGCTAAAAAGACTATCTCAACCAATGCTCAGTTAAAGTTAGAATGGATAATCTTTTACCATACTTTAGGTAAAAGAAATGCTAAGTTAACATCAACTCACTTTGGCATCTCCAGAAAAACATTGCATAAATGGCTTTTAAGGTTTAGAGAGGAGTATTTAGCCAGTTTAGAAGAGGAATCTAGAGCACCAATCCATGTTAGAAAAAGACAGATAGATATTACAGACAGAATCAGGATAATTAGCTTAAGAAAGAGACACTTAAGGTATGGGAAGATGAAGTTAGTACATCTTTTTTCTAAGCAGTATGGATATACTATCTCTTCCTGGAAGATACAAAAGGTAATTGAGCAAGAGTGCCTGTATGAAGACAGATCTAAGATTAACAAGCTCAAAAACAAGAGATTACAGGCAAGATCACATCACAAAAAGAGGATTACTGAACTTAAAAAGAAAAAGATTGTTCACTATCTCTGGCATGTAGATACAGTTTTGTTAACCCTCTCTTCTGGAGGATACAGATATTTACTTACAGCCATAGATGAAGTATCCAAACTTGCATATGCCAGGTTATACACTACTCACTCCTCTAAACAAGCAAAAGACTTTTTAGAGAGGTTAAATTATCTAACAGCTGGTAAAATTACTAACATCCACCATGACAATGGTACAGAGTTTGCAGGATACTTTGAAAAAGCCTGTACTGCCCTAAATATCCCTCAATACTACTCCAGGGCATATACTCCCAAAGATAATCCAGTCTTGGAAAGGTTTAACAGGACTATTCAGGAAGAGTTTGTTAATGTGACTGATGCAGACCCATTAGATATATCTGACTTTAACTCAAAGCTCCTGGATTGGCTTGTTGAATACAATAACTTCAGACCTCACCAAACCCTTGATTACCAGACTCCACTAGAATATATTACTACCCATACCTTAGAAAAAGTGTCACCTATGTACTCATCCAGTACAACAGCTTGACATTTTAAAATAAAAGATTAATATTATCTATAATTCAGAAGAGTTGCCCAAGCGTAACTAATATGGCATTAGAACAAGTTGGTCAGAACACTCCAGATACCTCAGAACTCTTATCTATTTTCGCAGCTCACAGAAATCAAGAGAAACAACTTTCATGGAGTGGTCCTTTGAGTGAATATTTAGCACTTGTTGGGGAAAATCCTAAAGTAGCCAGACTGTCCCATGCCAGAGTATATGACATGATTAGTGCTAGGGGTGTGGAAGCTCAAGGTGAAGGTAAACCCCCAAGATATAAATTTTTTGAAAGTGAGTTGTTTGGAGTAGATGAGCCAATATCACAGATAGTGGATTATTTTTCTGCAGCTGCCAGAGGATTAGAGGTCAGGAAGAGGATTTTACTATTGATGGGTCCAGTTGGAGGAGGTAAATCTACAGTAGTGGCTATGTTGAAGAGAGGGCTTGAAGAATATACCAGAACACCTGAAGGTGGGGTTTATGCTATAAGCGGATGTCCAATGTATGAAGAACCACTGCATCTTATTCCTGATGCTCTGAGGCCTGAGGTCTCCAGGGTTCTTAACGTAAAAATTGAAGGTGATTTGTGCCCTCATTGCAGGATGGAACTTTCTGATAGGCATGATGGTAAATATGAAGATGTTGAGGTGGTCAGGTATGCTTTTTCTGAAAAAGAGAGAAGAGGAATTGGAACCTTTTCACCTTCTGATCCAAAGTCGCAGGATATCTCTGAGTTGACTGGTTCTATAGACCTGTCTACCGTAGGCAGATATGGGAGTGAGTCAGATCCAAGAGCTTACAGGTTTGATGGTGAACTAAATATTGCCAATAGAGGAATGATGGAGTTTATAGAGATGTTAAAGTCAGATGAGAAGTTTTTGTATGGACTTTTAAGCTTATCCCAGGAGCAGTCAATTAAGACAGGCAGGTTTGCTATGATTTATGCTGATGAGGTATTGGTATCCCATACTAATGAGTCTGAATATAATGCTTTTGTAGCAAATAAAAAGGGTGAGGCCCTGCAGGACAGGATTATTCAGGTCAAGGTTCCCTACAACTTAAGGTTATCTGATGAGATGAAAATTTATGATAAGCTTTTGAGGGATACAACAGATATTGCTATTGAAAGGGCTCCTTTGGATGGTGAGGTACATATATCTCCTGGTGTTTTAAGGGCAGCGGCTATGTTTGCTGTATTGTCCAGGTTGACTCCAACTAAAAAAGAAGGGGTGAATTTAATGACAAAGCTTAAGCTTTATGATGGTCAGGATGTTGGAGATTTAAAGCAAAAAGATTTGCGAGAACTTAAGGAAGAGGCGGCTGAGACACGTGAAGGTATGGATGGTATTTCACCAAGATACATAACCAATAGGCTATCTTCTGCGCTAGTCCAGGAAGGTGCGCAGTGCCTAAATCCAATAGATGCTCTCAGGTCTTTTAGGGATGGTTTAGAGAGTGTGCCTGGTTTGACTAAAGAAAAAAAGGATGAATATTTAAAACTTCTTGGAGAAGTGAGGGGTGAATATGATGAGAAAGCTAAAACTGATGTGCAGAGAGCATTTATTGGCTCCTTTGAAGATAACATCCAGACAATAATGGATAACTATATGGATAATATAGAGGCTTTCTGCAACAAGAGTAAGGTTAAGGATGCTTATACTGATGAAGAGGTGGATCCTGATGAGAGGTTGATGAGAGAGATTGAGGAACAGATTGGGGTGACTGATGGCCAGAAAGCTGGTTTCAGGCAGGAAATTGTTAATATAATGGGGTCTAAACTCAGAAAGGGCGAAAAATTTGATTCTACAAGTCATGAGAGGTTAAGAGAGGGATTGGAAAAGAAGCTGTTTGCTGATATGAAAGATATGGTTAAAGTAACCACTTCTACCAAAACACCTGATGCAGATCAGCAGAAGAGGATTGACGATGTGCAGTCAGCATTGATTAGAGAGAGAGGTTACTGCACATGCTGTTCTTCTGAACTCTTAAAGTATGTAGGTAGACTTCTTAACCGCTAATTTTAAAAATGGGTGTTGAACTTTTTTTGTCCAGTCATCAGGTAAGGTTTGATGGTATGGGAGATAAGGCTTCCAGGGATGTGGCGCGCCATAACGAAAAGATTAAGGATGTAATAAGGCAGCAGCTGCCTGGCATTATTGGAGAAGAATCAATTATTACTGGCAGCGATAAAGGAATTGTTAAAATTCCAATCAGGAGTCTGGAAGAGCCTTATTTTAAGCATGGGGATAACAGTGCTCAAGAAGGTTATGGACAGGGTGATGGTAATACCCAAATTGGTGATGTTATTGGCCAAGTGCCTAGTAATGAGCCTGGAAATGGTCATAAACCTGGCGAAATTCCCGGGATTGACTACTTAGAGGTTGATGTGACAATTGACCAGTTGGCTGCCTGGATGTTTGAGGATCTGGGGCTGCCTTTTTTAGAAAACAGAGGGAAGGCTATAATACCTTCAGAGCATGTTAAATTTGATGATATAACCAAAAAAGGGCTGATGGGAAATTTGGATAAGAGAAGGACTGCCCTAGAGAATATCAGGAGAAGGGCGCTGGGTGGGTTAGAACCGGTTTTTGAAGATGTCAATGAGGATGATTTAAGATTCAGAAACTGGGAAATCAAAAAAAGAGAGGAATCCAATGCAGTGGTTATAGCAATGAGGGATATCTCAGGGAGTATGGGAGAGTTTGAGAAGTATATATCCAGAAGTGCATATTTTTGGATGACCAGATTTTTAAGGACTAAGTATGAGAATGTTGAGATAGTTTTTATAAACCATCAGACTGAGGCTAAAGAGGTAAATGAGGAGGCATTTTTTTATTCAGGTGAGAGCGGAGGGACAAAAGTCTCTTCTGCTTATCAGCTGGCCTGTGATATAACAAAACAAAGATATCCAAAAGAGGATTGGAATACATACCCATTCCATTTTTCAGATGGGGATAACTGGGGTGAGTTGGATAATATTAAATGCAAGGATTTAATATTAAGAGGACTTGATGAGTTGGGGTGGAATGCTTTTGGATATGCTGAAATTCAGGAGGGGGGCCGGCGTTCTGCCAGCACTTTAATGACAGTAATGGAAGAGATAGAACATGAAAGGTTAATGAAAGCTGTTATTACTAGTAAGGATGAGGTCTACGGTGCAGTTAAAACTTTTTTTGGAAAAACTGAGGCTTTAGCAGCTGCTTTATAACATGGAAACTATAAGTGATGATCAAAAACCCTCTGTTCCCATTATTTTGAGAGGCGGCGGAGCTGTAGAGCTTGATTTAAAAGACAGTGTTTCAGCCATTGCTGAGATCTCTGAGGAAGTTGGTTTGAAGCCATGTAAAACTTACTTTGATATGGTTCCAGCTGAGACTATGTATGAATATGGGGCATATGGTATTCCAGGCAGGTTTGGTCACTGGACTCATGGTAGGGATTACTACAGGATGAAGACCATGTATGACCATGGTTTTTCTAAAATTTACGAGCTGGTGATAAATGATGATCCGGCTTATGCTTATCTTCTGGAGACAAATCCTCCTATAGCTAATAAATTAGTGGTGGCTCATGTGGTGGGACATGTTGATTTTTTTCAGAAGAATATGACCTTTAGCCATACAAACAGGAGGATGGTGGAGACTGTCCAGCAAACAGCTGCTAGGTTTGCAGAATATGAAGATCTTTATGGAATTGATGCGGTTGAGGCAGTAATTGATGCTGCAATATCACTTAGCAAAAATATTGATACCCATCCAAAAGGATTTAACCGGTTACCCAAGGATCAATATGTTGCCGAGAGTTTGAGAAGGTCGCGTGATGAGCTGAAGGGGAAGGGTATATCCACATCAGAATATGATGACATTTGGAGTTTGGGGGCCCCTAAGAAAGAAGAACCAAATGAACGGCCTAAGATAACTGTTCCTTATGAGGCAGACCCTGATTTGATGTGGGTTATTTCAGAATTTTCACCAATTTTAATGGATTGGCAGAAGGATATATTACTTAGTGTGAGGGCTGAGCAGCAGTATTTTATCCCCCAAATGTTGACTAAGATAATGAATGAAGGCTGGGCTTCACTCTGGCATACCAGGATAACCAGGGAGCTTATTGCACGGGGTTTAGTGAGTGATGACGAGGCAATGCAGTATGCTCGATTGCACAGCGGAGTTATTTCAGGAAATAGACGCAACCTTAATCCCTATGGACTGGGGCTCAGGATTTGGGAAGATATTGATGATAAGTATCATGGAAGGGTAGATTGGGGTGAAGAAAGAGAGATTGATAGGTGGGGAGAGGTGATAGATCCAGAAAGTTATGTGGGCAGGGAAGATCATGATATTTTCAGGGTGAGGGAAACCATGGTAGACCAGGGGTTTTTGCGAAACTTTCTTTCAGGAAGAATTATCAGGGAGCTTGATCTGTATGGTTATAGAAGAGAAGGTGACAGGCTTGTGGTAGAAGAGAAAGATCCACAAAAAATCAGGGAAGGGTTGGTTGCCTCTATGGATAGATGGGGTTTACCGAGCATTGTTATTCCAAAAGGAGGAGCAAACTATACCAGCAGCAGGGAACTTTATTTAGAGCATGAGTTTGAGGGGGAAGAGCTTCATGAGAAATATGCTCAGGAGACTTTGAAGAGGGTTTTTTATCTCTGGGGAAGGCCTGTGCATTTGCAGGCTAGAATAAGAGGCAGTGAGACTACAATCCACTGCTCTGAGGGCCCTACAGTTTTAACTGTATAAAAGGTGTGACCCCAGCTGGATATATCACAATTTTTTAAATTGCTGAACCAGCGACAAATTGATAACACACCCAATCCGCCAGTTGGCGGATTGCAAGAGTCTCTATGTGAGGGCGCAGGGATTCGAACCCTGGACCGAATGATAATACACCCAATTTGCTACGCAAATTGCAAGAGTCTGTGACCCCAGCTGGATTCGAACCAGCGACCAATTGATTAAGAGTCAACTGCTCTACCGCTGAGCTATGGGGCCATCACTGGCTAATTTTACTAAAAATTGGATATTTTTGCTATTTTTGGAGATAAACTATTTTTCCCACTGGGCTTTTTCTGCTTTTTCTACTTCTCCTGCAATGTTTAATTCTGCTGGGTGTTCATCATCTGCTTTTTGGTAAAGACCCATTTCATGGGCATTTTCTAAGGTGTCATCATCTGATTCTAAATCAGGAGTATCTCCAACTAGTGAGGTTTCACCACTATCATCATTATCACCTGTTAGATTGTGTTTTTTATCATCATTCATAAAGTCATTCTATCATGAATTAAAAAAATTGCGAGTCAGAAATATGTAAGAGAAGGTGAACTTTGGTACAATACACACAAGCGCCTGTAGCTTAATGGATAGAGCATCTCGCTTCGGACGAGACGGTTGGGGGTTCGACTCCCTCCAGGCGCGCACAATTGGTGTATTGTAATTTTGAAGCTATATAGTTATATTTACATGAATTATGCCTGTAAAGAAGAAATCTACTAAAAGAGCTGCAGCTAAATCAACTAAGGTTGAAAGAGCAGAGGAATCTGTCTCTTTTTTAAATTTAGCTAATATAAGATCAAGATTTACTAAATCAGGAAGGACAAAGTGGGTAATATTAACCCTTCTTTTGGCTGCATTAATAATATTTTTGGGAAATAAATACCTTATTGCTGCCTGGGTTAACAATAGACCAGTGACAAGACTTGAGCTTAATAATGCACTGCAGAACAGATATGGAAAGGATGTTTTAGAGGAGTTAATTGTTGAGAGATTAATTGAAGAAGAAGCCAGAAAAAGAAGTTTGACCGTTTCCCAGGAGGAACTGGATAATGAAATTAAAAAAGTTGAAGAGCAGCAGGGAGGAGCAGAACAGTTAGCCCAAATCCTGACTGCACAAAATATCTCCAGGAATGATTTTAATAAACTTGTAAGATTGCAGCTTCTAAGACAGAAGATGTTTGGAGCGGGCAAAGATGCAACAGATGAGGAAGTTGAAAAATATATTGAAGAAAATAAAGACAGCCTTGCGTTAGAACAGAGGACTGCATCTGAGGAAGCTAAGTTTAAAGAAAGTATAAAAGAACAGTTAAAAAACCAAAAGGTAAATCAAGAGTTTAATACCTGGCTGAATGGAGCTTTATCTGGTCCTGGAGTTTCCCGCCAGATTTAGGAGGTAAAGTTACTGCTGAGAGTATCCCAAAAGAGGATCCCACTAAAAATCCCCCAATCACATCTGTGGTCCAGTGTTCACCTAAGTAGATTCTGGAGATAAGCATGGTTAATAAGAAACAGGATAATAGGATGATAGAGAACAGTCCTTTTTTAAGGCTGGATTTAAGATAAATATAGGTCATTAAAAAAACTATTAAAAAAGCAGTCCTGGTAACATGGCCTGAGGGGTATGAATAGTCTGTTTGGATAAAGTGTGAGGGGAAATCAAACTTAATTACTCCCCTATACATAAAAAAGGGCGGGCCCGGGTGATATAAAAAGACTTTGCCAAAAAGCTCCATTAAGAGGGCTAGGGGGAGCAAAAACAGGCTCAAAGCAGTTAGCCAGTACTTTTTTATGAGCAGATAGAAAAAGATGATTAACCAAATTACCCCGGTTATTTCAAGTGAGCCTATAATTGAAAATACTGAAAAGGAATAGTCAAACCTGCGGGGGATTTTATCCTGGAACCTGACTGTAGTATCAAAATCATGCTGGGTAAATAGTTCTTTTGAAACCAGGTAGGAATAGAAAATAAAAAAGGCAAAAAGAAGCATTGAGATTAAAAGTAAGAATTTTTTGGATTTCAGCATTAGAATAAATGATACCAGAAAAGTGTAGCGGGTGTGTCTCTTCAAAACCACACCGGGAGTTGAGGCACAAAATCCTTATTGACTAGCTCTGTATAGTAAACTAATATTATCCTATAGATGATTGAAAATAGTGATAAACCATTACATCCCAAAATTTATACCCAAGAAGATACTGTAGCCAGGTTTTTTAAAAGTTTGACAGTAAATAGAGATTCTGTTGAACAAGTATTAGAGTATTTTAGGAGTGGTAGATTGCCAAAACCCATAGATACTTTTACATATAGAATTCCAGATCATGTTGAGCCAGGACTTATTGGGATAGATGGTTCAAACTATTTTGCTGCAGGTATAGTTAAAGAATCATTTCCTTTTATTAATTTTGCCAATGTTTATTTTGTTGCTGAGGAAATAGGGAGATCTTCAAATATCGAAATTCTAAAAGAATATAAAAGCTATGATGAGGTGAGACGGGCTTTAAGTATAGGTGCAAATTGGAGATTTTCAAATTTTCTTTCTTCGGAAGAAAACCTCACTGAGTTTACAGCTGATATATTCTCTCCAAGACAAGAGCTAGAAACGGCTTTTGTCTAAGTTCTATCTATTCCGTTCATTCTTAACAAACAAGTAAGTTCCAACTACTAACATTATCACAAAAGCTCCAATCATAATTGCCAGGTCTACAATAGGTGGGTGTAGGACTACTTTGTCATATTCAGGGGAACCTGCATAATAAAGCCCTCTTAGGAAATCCACTGGGTAGGTCATAGGGGTGAGGGTTGAAAGGATTGCCAGGATTGGAGGAGAATCTTTGATTGGGTTAAAGACTCCTGACAGGAAAAATTGAGGGAAGATGAGGAAAGGGAAAATTTGGTTAGCAGAACGCACATTTCCTAAATTGGCCATGACTATTGTCCCAAAAGCTCCTCCAAAAAGACAGGCTATCAGGGCTGCAGGAATAAAAAGAAGCATCTGTGAAATAGAAATTGGTACTCCAATAATGAAACCAAAGACTAAAACTCCAATAGCCTGAGTTAGAGATACCAAAGTTTCTCCCAGGATTTTTCCAAAAATTATTGAGTATCTGGAGATAGGGGAGACAAAGATTTCCTGGGAAAAATCATTTGCCCTATCTTCTATAAGTGAAATAATACCTGAGGCAGTGGACTGGAATAAGACCTGGGCTAAAACTCCTGTAAAAGTAAAGGTCAGGAAGTTAAAGCCTACCTGTTTGCCTATGTTTGCCTGCAGCCCTCCTCCCAAGGCACCAATAAAAATTAAAGGGAAGATAAAAGAGATAATTAACCTACCCCTATCCCTTAAAAGTTTAGTAAAATCCCTGGCTGCAATGGTTAAAATGGCATTTAATTCTTTCATGAAATTATATCCTTCGCTACGCTCAGGATGACAGATTGTTCTCCCTTTCTGCAATTATTTCCAAGTAAGCCTCTTCTAAGGTTGGGGAGTGAGTTTTTAACATGCTAAGAGGAGTTTTAATGTCCTGGATTAATTTCTGCAAGTTCTTGTTTTCAATATCTATTTTGAATGGGCCGTTTCCTGTAAATTTTATCTTTTTACTCTCAAGTTCTTTGGTTAACTTATTCCTGTTGTCTGCATCGATTAAGATATATTCATCAATTAGTGTATTTTTAATCTGGGTTGGGGTACCAAGTGAGACGATCTTGCCTTTGCTGATAATGCAAACCGTATCTGCTTCTTCTGCCTCTTCTAAGTAGTGGGTTGTTAAAAATATTGTAATGTTTTGCTGCTTCCTAACAGTTTTTAAATACTCCCAGAGGTTTTTTCTGGAGAGTGGGTCCAGGCCAATTGTTGGTTCATCTAAAAACAGGACCTTAGGTTTGTGCATTAGGCTTCTGATTATCTCAAGCTTTCTTTTCATCCCGCCCGAGAAAGTTTTTATGGTGTTAAAAAGTTCATTACCTAAACCAATAACTTCTGAGAGTTCTTTAACTCTTTTTTTATAGGACTGGGGCATTAGTTCATAAGAAGGTCTAAAAGGGTAGAGTCCATATAAAATAGCATGAAACCTAATATTTTCTTCTGCAGTTAGATTTGTATCCAAACTTGGGTTTTGGAAGATAATTCCGACGTTCTGCCTGACTTTTGAGGAGTCCCTGTCTGTGTCGAAACCTGTAATTTTAACCTCTCCTGAGGTTTTGGATAGGGTAGTTGTGAGAATAGAGATGGTTGTGGTTTTACCTGCCCCATTGGGGCCCAAAAAGGTAAAAAATTCACCCTCTTCAACTTCAAAGGAGATATTATCAACTGCATTTGTTTGGGCATTTTTGTACTTTTTAACCAGGTTTTTTACTGAAATAATTGCACTCATGGGATATTAATGTAGCAGAAAATTGGAAGAGTTTGTACTAGGAGGTTAAAGTTTGGGGCTTTTGAAGAATCTGGGCTTTTTTGGAGTTGGTTTTTAAAATGATTTTTAAAAGAGATATAGCTTTTTCTAAAGCAGAATATACGATTACCTCATCAGAAAATCCTATGTTTAGCTTTATATGGAATATCCCTACATTATCTGTTTGCCAGTCCCATTTGGTTTTTCCTTCAAGGATAAACTTTTCATCTGGATCTTTTTTTAGATCGGAGAGATATTCAAGCAGGATGTGTTCAAAAAGGTGGCCAATTTCTGTTTTTTTAACCTCTCTTTGAAAAGGTGCATTTAAATAGTTAAAACATTTATGTGAATAGATTTTAGGAAGGTTGTTATTTAAGACTTTGGTTGTATTTGGTAAAGTTTTAGTGTTCAGGTGGTTTGTGAGCATAACCATTTTAATTGAGGTATCAGAATGGTTTTGTTTAATCTGTAGGGTAAAAAGCGGATTGGAAAAGATTATTGGTAAATGATCTGTAGGTTTAGCGGGCATTTGTTTACAGCTTTCTATAGATATTATTACAGAAAACTTACGTAATATATACCCTCAATTCTTTTCTGTCAAATTTCTTACCTAATTTTTGGTTTTCTCCTATTTTAACAGATTTAGATATTCGCTAAAAATACCTCCTGCAATTGAGAAGGCCCCATGAGGAAAGTAAATATTGAAAAGACCTGGTTTTTTATGGAGGTTAGGGATGCCTAGTTTTTCAATCTTTTTTTGGGTTGCTTCAAAAGAAAAGTTAGCTTTTCCTATCTCAAAGTTTTTTTTAACTATTCTTTCTACTTCTTCTGGACTGCTTAGAAGTTCCCTGACCCTGTTTACAGTATCTGAGGTAACTTTATTATCTACAGCCACTGTCTCAAAACCTAAGGGCTCTATATCCTTTTTGTAAACTTCGTATCTGTTAACAAAGATGGGTTTTTTAAAGTAAACAGCCTCTATAAATTGGTTGCCAAAGCCTTCAAAAGTAGAGGGGTAGGTAATAAAGTCTGCGTTGACAAAACACCCCCAAAGTGTATAGAATCGACCTGCCTCGTCTGTAACTGCACGTTCTGATTTGATCCTCGTACCGATAAATTTTGTCCGGATTCCTGCTTCTTTTACTAATCTGACTATTTTTTTTAGGTAATCACCTGATTCATCCCCATGATAACCTGCCAGGACAAAGATGATGCGCGGGTCGTTTAGTTTTTTTATAAGTTCAATTGCCAGTTCAATATTTTTTCTGGGCACAATCCTGGTTGCCTGTAAAAAAACAATATCGTCTTTGGCTATTTCAAAATCTTTTCTCCAGTTTTTAGTCCAGGCATCAAGCTGGTTTAGTTTAAGGTTAAAATCAAAGCAGTCTGAAATAACCCGGGATTTTATGCCTGACCTTTGTTTAAGCTCCTGCTGGGCTATTGAGTTTATGGTAAGGTGGGTAATTAATGGGTTGTTGGGAGGAAAAAAACGTTTAAAAAATTCAAAGCAGTGGGATTTTAAGTACCTTTCCCGCTCCCACCAAAAGTCATGGTTTCTGGAAATTGCAGGAATTTTAAATTCAGTTATGACGCGCTCAAGGGCAACTGCTGCAGGGAAGTGAATTGGAAGGCTAAAAACATTTGAGATTATTAGTTTGTCTATATGAAGTTGCCTGAAAACTTGTCTTAACTCTCCTTCAATATCTCCTGAGAGGGCAAAAATCTCTTTTTCTGCTTTTTTATAATCAATATTCTTAGTGATTATATCCTCGTGGATTTTATAAATTTCCGGGTGGGTGAAGTGGAGTGAGTCTATTAAAACCCCGCTTTGGTCAAGTTCACCTGCGATAAAGGTGACTTTGTGGCCCATTCTTTCTAATATTATCTTCCAACGCTCAGCCTCCAGGGAAACACCATCAGTGCCTGCGATCCTGAAGGAGAGATAACCTATGTTCACATATCCATAGTAAGCACCTTTTGAGAATGCGGTCAAGTGTGAAAATTTTAGTGATTAGGATTTTCTGTTGTGTCTGATAAAGATTTTATGTCTATCTTTGTACAGGAGTCCCTGGAGGATTCCACCCGCCAAAAAACCTTTAGTAAAGTGGGCATCCAAGATGACATTTGTCAAAGGGATTGAAACAGCCAGTATAATTGCAAAATTTACCCAGTGATGAAGCCAGAGAGTGTGGTTGCCTGTTTTAATCTTAATATTCGGGGAAAACTCTATCTTTGAATATTTAAGTCTAGGGATCCTTTTTTTAAACTTTTTAGGGTGGGTGAGATAGTGCATTGTGGGAATAGCTGCTAAAGCACCTGGTAAGAATGAGACAAGTTCCATAATATTTACCTATATTTAATGTAATGGGTGTGTGAAAAAAATGCAATACACCCAAAGTATATTAGTCAAGCCTCCTATTTTTTAAAAGTTCACATTTTGTGCATCTTAAAGTTTCAGGAGCAAAAATCTGGGCAACTTTTTCTGAGGTTCTAATCTGAATCTCATCACTTTCTTTTAAGTTTATAATTTTAGGGTTGTTATCAACTGCCAGAACTGCAGGTCCACGCACAATTTTAATTAAAACTTTATCTTTTAGGGAAAGCTTTATTGGTTTTAACGAAGCTGTTAAATTGTTAAAAGCCAAACCTAAACCTTTTTTAAAGGATTTTTTAACTATTGATTTAAAATAACCTGTTGAACCAAAATGGGTTGAAATAACAAGCCCATCTCCAACTAAAATATTTGGGCTAAACTCTTTTCCATTTATAAAAAGTGAAAACCTCATTGCATGAGTAGGATTTAAATTTCTGATTACAATATCATTTACACCTTTCAAAACAGAATCTCCAATTTTGGCTTCAAGCTTATTAAATTTCACCAGTTTTAATTTCTTGTTTTTGAATTGGTTTAAAATGGCTTCTGTTTGGTGGTTTGGGCATTTGTTGCAGGTTTTTGAGTCCCTGATTGGGAGTTTAGGTATCCCTGGAAATTCCCTTTCTGAAGAAAGAAGTGTGCCATCACCTCCATAGCTTATTACCAGGTCAGGATTTTTGGAAACTATAGAAAAACCAAGGCCTTTAATCAGGTCTTTAATAGTTTGGGAGTTTTTGCCGTAAAGGGCAGTTTTCATAAGATTAAGTATATCAGATTTAGGTTCAGATATCAAACTATAGGTTGTTCAAATAGATGTGGTAAACTAAGATTATGATTGGAAGAACGCATGATTTGGCTGCTTTTACAGCACTTTCTTATGTTGCAGCAACTTCACCATTGCAGGAGGTTTCTTTAGCTACTTTGGGGGTGGCAATTGGAGCTAATTTTTTAGGGGGGCTGGCGCCTGATTTAGATCAGACTACTTCTGATTTCTGGCACCATGTTAGAGGTGGAAATGTAATAAGCAGGATTATTGCACCCCTTTTGGGAGGACATAGGTTTATATCTCATTCCATATTGGGGATTTTTTTATTTGGATTTATAGTTGATAAGATACTGGAGATGATCTCAGGAGTTTTGATTGTTAATATGGATATTGTCTGGTGGGCTTTTATGATTGGGTTTGTGAGTCATTTAGTTATGGATACTTTCACCAAAGAAGGGGTGCCCTGGCTTTTTCCAATCCCTATCAGGTTTGGGATCCCTCCTTTTAGTTTTTTGAGGGTAAAAACAGGTGGAATGCTTGAAAAATCCTTTATATTTCCTGGGTTAATTTTGTTAAATTTCTATATCTATTATGCAAATTATGGGAAGTTTTTAGAGTTTTTTAAACAGTATATTAAATGAAGAAGAGAATTAACCCTTTTTTGGCTTTGGATTATTTTGATTTCAGGCTGTTTTTCTTTGGCAGTTTTATCTCCCAGATGGGCACACAAATGCAGGTAGTGGCAGTTTCATGGGAACTTTACCAACTGACCCATTCGGCCTCTTCTTTGGGGCTTCTGGGGCTGTCTGAGTTTATACCTGTAATACTTTTTGCACTGGTAGGCGGAATTGCTGCAGATAAATTTAACAGGAAAAAGATTTTAATTTTTAGCCAGATTGGCTTGGCTATCATGGCAGGAGTGCTTTCTATTGCTTCAATTGAGGGAATAACCTCCCCCTTGTTAATTTATATTGTGATGGCAGTGAGCGGTGTGGGAATGGCTTTTAATATGCCTGCCAGGCAAGGTGTATTGCCTCATCTGGTTCCAAGAAAATATTTTATGAATGCAGTGTCTTTAAATACCCTTCAAAGACAAACTGCCATAATTGTTGGTCCTGCAGTTGCAGGTTTTATGATTGCACTTTATGGAGTTGAGACTATATATATTTTTAATGCCATAACTTTTTTAATTTTAATTATGACACTTCTGCCTATTAAGATACCTGCCCATGAGAAAAAAGCAGATTTTGACTGGAAGTCTGTAATGCATGGGTTAAAGTTTGTTAAAAGTAACCAGGTCCTTTATTCAACTATGATTTTAGACTTTTTAGCTACATTTTTTGGGACAGCTACAATTTTAATGCCTATCTTTGCAGCAGATATCTTCCATACAGGGGCAAAGGGGTTGGGACTTTTATATTCTGCACCCGCAGTAGGAGGAGTAATTGCAGGACTTATTATGTCATCAATTCATAGAGTAAGAAGGCAGGGTGTGATAATAATTGGATCAATTGTTTTGTATGGACTGGCTACAGTTGGATTTGGATTAACAACTTCTTTTGCTCTGGCGCTATTTTTCTTAGCCTTAACAGGGGCAGGGGATATGATAAGTACAATTTTAAGAAATACAATCAGGCAGCTGGTGACACCTGACCACTTAAGGGGGAGAATGGTCAGTATAAATATGATTTTTGTTCAGGGAGGTCCAAAGCTTGGGGAAACTGAAGCAGGGCTTTTAGCAGCAATGGTTGGGGCTCCTGTGTCTGTGGTGATAGGGGGGGTGGGAACTGTTGCAATAGCTTTGCTTTTAGCATTAATAATGCCAAAGCTTAGAAAATTCCAGGGACATGAACTGGCTGTCTGATTTTTTGGTATAATCTGTGCCATGGGAAAATTTCAAATTCTGCTCTATTACAAATATATTCAAATTAATGACCCCGGGAGGTTAAAAAAAGACCAGGATGAGTTGTGCAGGGGGTTAAATCTTAAGGGGAGGATAATTGTGGCTTCTGAGGGGATTAATGGGACTTTAGAGGGGTTAACAGAAGATACTGAGAAATACATTAGATTAATGATGAATGATGAAAGATTAAAGAATGTACATTTTAAAAAGAGTGAGGGGACTGGAAGTGCTTTTCCTAAACTTTCTATAAAAGTAAGAAGTGATATTGTTAGCCAAAAACTAGAAGAGTTTAAGCTGGACCCAGCAAAAGAGACTGGAAAATATTTACATCCAGAGGAACTTCATGAGTGGATCCACAATGGAAAAGAATTTTATTTAGTGGATATGAGAAATGATTATGAGACTGAGGTAGGGTATTTTAAGGGGTCTATCTTTGCCCCGTTTGAGAACTTTAGGGATTTGCCAAAAGTTTTGCCTATTTTGCAGGAGTTAACAGGTAAGACTATTGTGACAGTCTGTACTGGAGGTGTGAGGTGTGAGAAGGCTTCAGCATTTTTGATAAAAAATGGATTTAAGGATGTGTACCAGCTTTTTGGGGGGATAGTTACTTATATGGAGAAATACCCTAATGAGGATTTTGTGGGAAAGTTATATGTTTTTGATGGTAGGGTGACCATGGGGTTTAATACTGATAGTCCTATGCACAAAGTTGTAGGAAGGTGTACAGTCTGTTTTGAAAATGCAGACACATATTATGACTGTAAAAATTTATACTGTCAGGGTAAAAGACATTTTATAAGTTGTGAGAGATGTATTGAAAAAAGTTTTGGGTATTGTCAAAAATGCGTTTCTGGGAGGCAAAGTAGTGAAAAAGAAGTAGTTTTAGCTGCCTGAAAAACTTAGTCTGCCAAAAGGATTCGTTATTTTAGATAAATCCATGCCCCACTCATCACTAAGTTTTTTTCTATAAGCTGGATGTGTAATAAGTTTAGCAAGATGTACCTTTCCTATCAGTCTTTCTACTTTTCCTAAGGCTTGCAAAAAATCTTTTATACCTGGATTAGCAACTTTTCTAAGTGCTTCGCCCTGGACTTCATAATCTTCCATAAAAGATGGACCAGGCATCTCAAAATTTAATAATTCATCCTCTATTTCTTCAATTGCGTGGGGGTCAGTATTTTTTAATATAATTGCACCTTCAAGGCTCCAACCACTATGATGAAACTCTTGGATTTCAATGAATTTTAATAATCTTTTTAGAACTGGTTCATGAGTGTTTGCCCCAAAATTCTGGTAAAACTGACCTGTAACCTGTTCCTGCATCATAGTTCTTGTCCGTGCTCTGGGTGGAGTTAAAACTCTTTCTTTTTTACCCCACTGCCCAGCCCTTCTACTTTCCAATCTTACATCTAAGTCTTGTGGATTAACTCTTCCTGAGGCTAAGGCATACATCCGTAACCCCAAATAATGGTGGAGTTCCTGTTCACCCCAAAGTATAGTGAAAGCAGATTCTTCATGATCCTGTCGGTTCATCCACAAAAGAGTCTGAACGTAGACTGGGTTTAGAGATTCAATATCCATTGCAGCTAAAACACCATTGACATCATCATCTGTGAGCCTGGATTGATCAATTTGGTGCCAGGGGATGTCTCTAAGATCCCAGGAAGTTGCTTTATGTATACTATAAAATTTATCAAAGCGGGGAGTTAGTACAGTACCTGGTTCACTTAGTGGAAAAACATGGGTATTGGGAGGAATATTAGGATTTAGATCTGGTGCAATTTCGTAGGCCATTTTTTAGGGTGGGTTAGAAAATTGTATAGTATAATGTAAGGCTTGACAAGCTTAGGATAAGAGAGAACTAAAGAGGTCTTTTATTTCTGAAATTTCATTTTTAACAAATTCTATAAAATTAAATCTTAAATCCACTTCAGCAGAAGGATTAGAGGTTGGAGAGGGATTAGAAGATGGACTTGCACTAGCAGTTGGGGAGGGTGAAACGTTCACCTCAACTTTTTGACCATTAACATTGACATCTACTGAAGTGTTGACTGTTGAGCTTTTTTGTTGGACCACATTTGAACTTGAAGTATCAGAGGAGACATCAACTTTTGAATTTCCATCAGAGGATTCAAGATGAACACTTCCTCCTTCTTCTGAGTGATATTCTTTCCTTTCCCCATTTGTTTCTATGACAACATCTGTTTTAGATTTTGAGGTGTTAGACTGGTTTGAATTAATATTTACACTATTTTTTGATCCATCAAGGTTGTTTGAGATTTCAACTGAAATTTTTGCAGAAGCTAAAGAGGGAAAGGCTAAAAGAACTAAGCTTAAAAAAATCAGGGCAGATTTTTTCATAGGGCTTACTATTATAACCTATTGGTCAAGGGAAGTTAGTAGTAAAACAGTAAGAAGATTTGTCTTTAGTAGAGAAAAAAGCTCATTCTTGGTAAAATATGGGTTATACGGTGGTCGTAGCCCTGCCTGCCGGCAGGTTAACCTGCTGCAAGCATGGCAGGTCAATGGCAGAGCACTCTGATGTATTACGTTTATATCCTCAAGAGTCAAAAGGATAATAATTTTTATACTGGAATTACTAATAATATTGAAATCCGCTTAAGACAACATAATATTGGGTATTCTTCCACAAGGTCAACTAAGAATAGAGGTCCATTTATATTAGTATTTGCTCAAGAGTGTTCTGACAGAAATGAGGCACATGCTTTAGAAAAGTACCTCAAATCAGGTGAAGGTAGAGAATTAAGAGATAAACTGTTAAAATAGGCATTGTTTATGGTGGTCGTAGCTCAATGGCAGAGCATCAGATTGTGGATCTGACGGTTGCGGGTTCAACTCCCGTCGATCACCCCAAGAGGTGTAAGCTATTTTCTTATAAAAGATCACCTGTGATTGTAATCTACTGTATTAATAAGTATTGTTAATTTAGTATAGATATACTATGAATATTAAAGTTAGCTGTTTTTGGGGCATGCTCTTCTTCCTTATTATTTTCTTCTCTGTTCTATCATCCCCTGTATTTGCTGCTAAATCCTCCTCTAGTCTGGGGTCAACGCTTGCACAAAAAAGGATCAAAATTGGTGCAAAACTGAGAGAATATAAACCACCAACCAAAGCTGATTGTGATATTCGGGTCCCTAAGCAATATCCCACAATCCAAGCAGGTATAGATGCTGCACTAACTGGGAATACTATATGTGTTGATAAAGGAACTTATAACGAAGACATAGTTATTAACAAATCCATTCGGCTTTCTGGAAAAGGAACTCTTAAAACCATAATTAATGGTCAAAACCCAGACGCATCTGGTACAGTGTATATTACGGCCAAAAATGTCATTGTAGAAGGGTTTTCCATCAATGGGGTTGGAAATAACCGTGGTACTGCTGCAGTACGCCAATTTGAACAAGTTTACGACACTATAATCCGATACAACCGAATTGTGGCTGGAAACGGACAATTGGCCTTCCTGACAGATAATGCCCAAAATAATAACCTTGTTGCAAACAACATATTAGTAGGTAATAACTCCCCAGATATAGCCAAAGTTAATGCGTTTGATAGCAATAAACCTACAGATAAAGTTGATTTTCTAAACAATACATTTATAGGAACAGTAAGCCCGACTGATTGGCAAACCGAAGCATTCGTATTAGATGCTGGTGCTCCAAACAGCTTGATTCAACAAAATGTTTTTAATGCGACAGGTACAATGGTAGCAGTGATTGCTTCTAATAACAGCAGTAGCATCCACGAAAATAATTTCAATGGTGGAACTACCATAAAAGTTGCTGGTGGATGGGGACCTTCTGATCTGAATGCTGAAAATAACTGGTGGGGAGATTCAGCCCCATCAGATAATGTCCAAGGAGCTATTGATTTCACTCCATTTGCAACAAGTCCATTTACAGAAAATTAGTTAAGTTTTCCCCTTCCTTCAAAAAATCTATTTAACCAATAGTGTTTAATCTGTACCTTATTCATAATTTCTCTGAATAATTAGGAATTACAAATAGGGGCACAAATTCCTTCATCTGTGTACAAACAACACACCCAATTCTTTCAGAATTGCAAGTCTGCCCACTCACCCCAAATATACTAAGAGATAAATCCTGATAATATTGTCAGTAGGATGAGTAAAGTAATTCCAGCAAAAGCTAAAACTGTGTGAAGAAAAAATCTTAAGGCGTCTTTTTTCTTGCCATCTAGATAAAGCTGCAGAGGTTGTGAAAGAAAAATATAACCCATTACTGCAGCAGAAAGGGTAAAAATAGATATTACCGCAATTGGAGCTAAGACTCCTTTGGCCGGCGCTGAGCGTTCAATAATGTTAAACATTACCGAAGCAATAAAGACAATATAGAGCCCGGCTGCTCCCGCATTTATTAATGGATTTCTACTCATAAGAGTATTCTACCACCAAAAAGTGAAGATTTGATAAAATGAACTATCCCGAAGCAGAGCTGACGGGTATCAAAACAAGTTCTTGTCATAGGAATTTGTTACCGCGCAGCAAGCTGCTCGGTATTATGTGACAATAAAGTAAATATGTCGACAATCCGTTTTCGCGCTCCCCTGTTAAAAATTGGCTCTTGGATCCTGCTTAGACTGCCTAAGAGCGAAAGCGCGAAGCTTCCATCAAAGGGCATGGTAATGGTTAATGGAAACTTAAATAATTCCTCATTTCAAGCCCCGCTCGAACCAGATGGTAAGGGCAGCCACTGGTTAAAAGTTGATGAATCCATGCAGAAAGCTGCTAAAGCAGATGTTGGTGACACTGTTAAACTAGAAATTGAACCAACAAAGCAGTGGCCAGAACCTGTGGTGCCAAAAGATTTGAAAGAGGCTCTTGCAGCTGCCCCACAAGCACATAAACTCTGGATGGATATCACGCCAATGGCGCGCTGGGACTGGATCCGCTGGATAGGTGCAACAAAAAACCCGGAAACACGTAAGCGGCGGATCGATGTGACATTCTCAAAGTTTAAGGCCGGAAAACGGAGGCCTTGTTGTTTTAACCGTACCCAATGTACTGTACCCGATGTATCGAATAATGGGGTTCTCCTCGAGCCGAAGGTTTAGCAGAAATTATGGATGAGTCTGCCTATGTTTATAAACTAGATATAAGGAATGAGTCAGAGGATCCAGTATTGGTATTCCCAAGAGAAAAATATGCGAGAGCATCTGGGTTATATTGGGTACCAAATTTGAGTGAGCTGGTTAATTAGGCTATGGTTTTCCAGAATTTATTTAAAAGGGTAAGGACTTTTAATAAATAATTATTTGTTTGTGCGGGAGTTTCTTTGACCTCAGTTATGAATTCAAAAGGTTCTGAATCAAACTGTTTGCCTCCAGAATAAAGATTTAAAACTGTTTTGTATGAACCTGACTGCGGCGCTTTTAGGACTATTTCAAAGGTGTAGGTTTGGCCTGGCTCAATTTTTGTGTCTGCAGGGATTTTTACAGAAAGTAAGCCTAACTCTTTTGAGCCTTCCTGGACAAATAACTGGACATTGTCATACTCATTCCAGATAGACTGGCCTGTGTTTTTAAAAGTTAAGAGGATTTGATAGGTTTCCCCTGAAACCACTGTTTTATATATCTCACCCTTATTAAGCTCTGCTTTATTTTCCTGGATGGGTCTTCCAGACTGTTTTGGGATAGACTGCAAGGCAAAATAGTGGGGGTGGAATCCTACATCTTCCTGTGTGGTAAAAGAAAAATGGTCAAAGGGGTAGGACTGGTAGTTTAATAAAAATGGGGTGACAGTAATAATTTGAGGGGTGTTCCAGGCATCTGCAAAAGCTTCTTTATAGTATTGCCCTATTGTTTCAGGGGAGGGAAGTGAGTTATCTATCTTATCTCCTTGTGAGTGCTTCCAGCCTGTTTCTGTAATAAAGACAGGTAAATTTTTAGTGACCCCAAGCTTTTTTAGGGTATCCAGTTCCCACTGCCAGGTTCTAACAGTACCTCTGCCTTTGTCAGCGGGCTTACCTAAGAAGCCAGGGTTAGGGTAGGAGTGGGAGACCCAGCCATCAAGTTTATCAAATATTCCAGGGACTGATTGATTCATTTCATTTAAATAAGTTTCTTCATTATAGTAGGCTGGAGTTTTTTGGGGAGCTGAAGCATCAAGACCTGCATTTAGGACAAAAAAATCTGGATTTTTCTTTTTTAGGGCATCAATAGTTTTATCCAAAACTTTTGCATATTCCTCAGGGTCAGCAGAACCGCCCCATTCAGTAGCATGGTTGGGTTCATTATAGATGGTGACATACCTTAATTTTGTGGGCCAATTAAGAGAATCCAGAAAATCTGCCCAGGCAGTCTCTTCACCCTCATAGGGTTTTTTCCAGGTATCCCCATCAGGTGAGGTAGCTAACCTGACTATGGGGATTAAGTGGTAGTTTCTTAATTTATCAAAGAATTTCTGCCATTTTAACTGGTCCCTGCTGTAGCTTTCTATAATGATTGTGACATAGCCCCAATCTCCACCTGAGGAGTTAACAAGCTCCTTTGCAGAATCTATCTCTTTGTCATTAGTTGTGATAATGTGGATGCCATATTTATTATTTGGAACTGAGGCAGGGTCAGTGATTGCCCAGGCAGTTGAGGGTAATGTTATAAAGAATATGAGGGTGAACCACCAAAACATCAGTAAAAACTTTAACATTGGTATGGGTCGAAGTCATTTAGACTTCGAAAACATCATGGAAAATAGATTTTACCACATTATTACTTGACTTCGGGTATTGTTTGGGTTAATAATGATAGTCTGCAATGTTAGAACTTTCTGAGTCAATCAATGTCTGGGCACTTTTTGAAAAAGCTTCTGTCAGGCCCTTTGTTTTTATCTGGAATAATAGAAAGATAAAGATAGAAACTATTAACTTTGTCCACACAACCCATGAGGGAAGTGCTTTGATTTACCATTTTTCTGTTTCTGCAGGAGGTAATTTCTATAAATTGGGGTTTGACTGCTCCAACCTAAAGTGGATTTTGGAAGCAGTAGAAGACGATAGCTGACCGACTACAGACTTCCGACTATAGCAAGACAGTTTTGCGGTAGACCTGCCTGTCCGGCAGGCAGGCCGTAGACGGTAGTCAGAAAGCATTTATGCGCACAATTCTTCACATTGACTTTAACTCATACTTTGCCACTGTAGAGCAGCAGGCTAACCCAAGGCTTAGGGGTAAACCTGTTGGGGTAACAGGAGGAGACAGGTTCAAGAGGACTGTTTTAGGGGCTGCTTCTGTTGAAGCAAAAAAGTTTGGGGTTAAAACCGGGATGAGGATTCCTGAGGCTTTAAAGCTTTGTCCCAGGCTTATCTTAGTTAAAGGAGACAGCTATAAATATTTAGAGTCTACAAAAAGGTTTTTAAATATTTTAAAGGACTATTCACCATATGTAGAAGTTTTTTCTATTGATGAGGTGTTTTTAGAATTAAGGAATTTTTCTTGGGGTCCTGTCAGGTCGCAGCCCCAAAAATGTCCTCGCTCATTACCATTCGCTGCGGGCAGTTTTTGGGGCGCCCCGCTTCCTGCCACCCCTGCGAAAAACTATCCTCTGTCGCCTCTTGAAACCGCCTTAGATATTAAAAGAAGAATTAGTGAGGAGGTTGGGGAGTGGGTTAAGTGCTCTATTGGGATTTCCTATAACAGGAGGATGGCAAAATTGGCAGGCAGTTTGTACAAACCTGATGGGCTGGTGGTTATAGCAGACGAGGAAGGTGCAAGGTTTATATTAGACAGGGTTGAGCTGGATGAGATATGCGGGATTGGGTTTGCAATTAAAAAAAGGCTTAATAATATGGGGGTGTTTAGTTTTAAAGACCTAAGGAAAGTACCTCTTGAAGCCTTACTGGCCTCTTTCAAGAGCTATGGGAAGGTTTTATTTGATTTATCCAGGGGGATTGATGAGACTTCTGTTCTGCCTTTTTATGAAAAGGAGGAGGTAAAGTCTGTTGGGCACAGATACACCATTGACCATGATACTAAAGATTTAGCAGAAATTAAGCAGGTTTTATTAAAATTAGTTGAACTTATAGCTAAAAGATTAAGAACTAAAAAGTTAGTTGGAAAAACTGTTAGTATTTGGGTAAGAAATGCATTTAAGCCCCACCTCCGAGGTGAAGTCATTGCTAAACCTGTTGCACACCTCGGAGGTGAATTTGCTCACCCCAGGGGTGAGCTTGGTGGGGGTGGATTCCAAGGGGCAGGGATGCAGGCTACTATTGCTTTTACAGACTCTGGTATGGAGATATTTAATGGGGCCTGGAAAAGTTTTTTAAAGATTTGGGATGGGAGTGAAATCAGGATGGTGGGAGTGTCTGTTTCAAATTTAAAGCCTAAAAATCCTGAGAATCTAACATTTTTAGAGGATAAGCTAAGGATTGAAAAATTAACTAAAATTATGGATGAAGTTAATAACAGGTATGGGGATTTTACCCTTCAGAGAGGGGTACTTTTGGGATCCAGGAAAGTAAAAAGAATGCCAAACCCGTTCTTAGCAGATTACAGGTTTAAGATCTAAGGAGAGCGGCAGCTTAATTACATATTTATTACAAAGTTGCCTATTTAATTCTTACTTTAGATACATAAGATTTTGTTAAGGAGGTGATTAAAAGAATGGGAGATTTATACTGGGTCTGCCCCACATGTGGAGAAGAAGCCTCTGATGAAGCAGATAGAATTTTACATCTTAGGCAAACTTTCTATGATTTAGACCATGTCAGGGAACAGGAACTTTTATATGGAAATGACATAGAACTTTTTGAAAACCAGAATTTGTATTCTTAAAAAAACTGCCATATACTAGTTACAATGAAGATTGTTGTAACCGGTGGAGCCGGGTTTTTAGGTTCACACCTTTGTGACAGGCTAATTAACTCGGGCCATGAAGTTGTAGCTTTAGATAACCTTTCAACTGGGTCTAAAGAAAATATTATGCACCTTTTAGATAACCCCAACTTTGAATTCATTCAAATAGATTTATCAGAAAAACTTCCTGAAGATTTAAAGGCTGCACAAATCTATCATTTGGCTTCTCCTGCCTCACCAAATGAAGACAGTCCAAAGTCTTACCACAAGTTAGCTTTTGAAACTATGCAGGTTAATACTTTGGGGACCTGGAATATGTGTGAGTTAGCCCAAAAATTGGGTGCTAAAATTTTATTTACTTCCACTTCTGAAATTTATGGTGAACCCTTGGAACATCCCCAAAAGGAAAGCTACAGGGGAAATGTTTCTACCACAGGACCAAGGTCTGTGTATGATGAATCAAAAAGGTTTGGGGAAACTATAGTAGCTGCTTTTGAGAGATCAAAGGATGTTGATGGAAGAATTGTCAGGATTTTTAACACTTATGGACCAAGGATGGATGAAGATGATGGCAGAGTAGTGGTTGAGTTTATTACTGCAGCTTTAAGAAATGAGCCATTTCCAGTCTTTGGGGATGGGGAGCAAACCCGCTCATTTTGTTATGTTTCTGACTTAATAGAGGGGTTAGTTTTAGCTATGAATACTGAAAATACCAGAGGAGAGGTAATAAATTTGGGAAATCCTGATGAATATACTATAAAAGAGCTTGCCCAAAAAATTAAGGAACTAACTGAGTCTGAGTCTGAGATGGTGTTTGAAGGGGAGAGGCCTGAGGATGACCCATCACAAAGATGTCCTGATATCTCAAAAGCAAAAGAGCTACTTGGTTGGGAACCTAAGATACCTATTGATGAGGGCCTGGAAGAGACTATAAAGTATTTTAGGAATTAATTTTTTGTTCTGCGCTATAAATTTTAGGGATTGTTTCTAACAATGAGTCTGGGTTTAGTGAAATACTGTCAATTCCTGCTTCAACTAAAAATTTAGAAAACTCAGGATAATCAGAGGGGGCTTGTCCGCAAATTCCAATGTATTTTTGTTTGGACTTGCAGACTTTGATGACCTCCCTTATTAAATCTTTTACTGAATCATCATTTTCGTTACTTATATTTTTAATCCTTTCATTACCATCACGGTCTATGCCTAAGGTTAGCTGAGTGAGGTCATTTGAGCCTATGCTCATGCCATCAAAGACCTCCAGGAATTTTTCAGCCAAAATTACATTTGAAGGGATTTCACACATGACATAGACTTTAAGGGTTGGGTCTTTTTTGCGGGAAAGCCCCGAAGACTCCATAATTTCTATGACTTTTCTACCTTCCTCTACAGTCCTGCAGAAAGGGACCATAACTACAATATTTTTAAGGCCAATTTCTTCCCTTACCTTTTTTATGGCTTTTAGCTCAAGTTTGAAGGCTTCTATAAAGGCAGGGTGGTAGTAACGGGAAGCGCCTCTCCAGCCAATCATTGGGTTTTCCTCTTCAGGCTCATAATATTGCCCTCCAAGAAGGGACCTATATTCATTAGTTTTAAAGTCAGACAGCCTGACTATAACAGGGTTTGGATAAAAAGATGCTCCAATCCTGGAGATGCCATAGGCTAAATTATCTATATAGTAGTTAAGTTTATTTTTGTAACCTTTGGTAATTTTGAAAATCTTATTTTTAAGGGCAGGTTCAAGCTGTTTAAAATTTATTAAAGCCATTGGGTGAATCCCAATTGAGGCAATTATGAACTCTTCACGGGCCAGGCCCACTCCTGAGTTGGGATAAAAGGATTTTTCAAAGGCAGTTTCAGGAGTGGCAATATTGATCATGACTCTTGTGTTAGTTTTTGGGAGTTTTCTAATATCTTTTTGGATTACTTTAAACTTGATCTCACCTTCAAAAATTATTCCCTCTGAACCTGTGGTATCTACTGTTATTAAAGTGCCATTTTTTAATTTTTTGGTAGCATCAGAGCATCCCACTACTGCAGGAATCCCAAGCTCCCTTGAGACAATGGCTGCATGTGAGGTCCTGCCTCCCTTATCAGTGACTATGGCTGAGGCCATTTTCATGATTGGCTCCCAGTCAGGGTCTGTAATGTCTGTTACCAGAATTTCACCCTTTTGAAAACTGCCAATGTCTTTAACATCCATGATGATCCTGACTTTGCCTGATACAATTTTTTCTCCAACTGAGGCTCCTTTGATAAGAATTTGTCCTGAACCCTGCCTTTGGTACTGCTTTACAAGGTAGAGATCCCTTTCAGAATGGATAGTCTCAGGGCGGGCCTGGACTATGTAAAGGTCACCATCTTGTCCATCTTTTGCCCATTCTATATCCATAGGAGTCCATTTGCCTGACTTTTGGGTGTAGTGGTCTTCAATTTCAACTGCCCATTTTGAAAGTTTTAATATTTCTTCATCTGTCAGGACAAAGCTATCACGCTCAGGTTCAGAGTTTTGAATAACTTTAGTGGGATTTTGGTCTGAGTAGACCATTTTTTCTAATTTTGCTCCTAATTTTTTGCTGATAATTGGAGAGAAGTGGGATTTTTTAAGAAGCCTTTTTAAGGGATGGGAGGTTTTTTCTTTCCCGAGTGTTTTTTTAAAGACAACAAATTCATCTGGGGTAACTGAACCCTGGACAACCATCTCACCAAGTCCATATGAACCATTTATCAAAACTATATCTTTAAAGCCTGTTTCAGTGTCCAATGTGAACATGATACCTGAGCAGGCAAGGTCTGAGCGGACCATTTTTTGGACTCCAACAGAAAGTGAGATCTTAAAGTGGTCAAAGCCTTTATCTGCCCTGTAGGAGATTGCCCTGTCATTAAAGAGTGAGGCCATGGCTTTTTTGATGGCCTCTAAAAGGTTTTGTTCTCCTTTTATATTTAGGAAAGTTTCATGCTGGCCTGCAAATGAGGCACCAGGCAGGTCTTCTGCTGTGGCTGAAGAACGTACAGCAAAAGTAGAATTAGATCCATATTCTTTTTGGATTTGTTTATAGGAATTTAAGATTTCCAGTTTTAAATCTTCAGGAAAGGTAGATTCTACTATTTTATCCCTGACTGTTTTGGCTTTTCTGGTCAGGCTTCCCAGGTCTTTTACTTTTAAATCTTTTAAAGTATCTTTAATGAAATATTTTAACCCTGTTTTATCAAGGAAGTGCTGATAGGCTGAGGCTGTGACCACAAAGCCTCCAGGGACCTTTATATCCTTTTTGGAAAGGGCCTGGATCATTTCCCCAAGCGAGGCATTTTTCCCGCCCACTTCTGACAAGTTTGAGAGGTTTACTTCTGAAAGTTTCTTTGTGAAGGAGTTGGGCATTAAATTAATAGTAACAGAAAAGTGTTAAGTTAATCCAGAAATTATGACTTTAGCTTTAAAATTGATATAATAGCTTGTGCATCCGCCCCCATAGCTCAGTGGATTAGAGCGGGACGGTTCTAACGTCAAGGTCGGGGGTTCGAATCCCTCTGGGGGTGCAAGATTTAAATTTCGGATTCATTCGGGATTTAAATCTTTCTCCTCGTTTGGAATTCTAAACTAATCTCTGATTTGGTTCGTTAATCCGAAGGATTAGGACATATCCCTCTGGGGGTGCTCACTCTGGGGGTACAAATTTGACAAGAGTTATATCTATTTGTTAATGTATTTTTGATGCAAAAAAGTATTATTGCCCTTATTCTTTTCGCACTCTTCTTAATACCTTTGTACCCTGTATATGCTCAAAGCATTGCAACTCCGGCTGCAGGCAAACCTACTACAGCAATCCAGAGAGCACAACTTCTAAAAAATAACCTTCAGGCTAGCCCGGGCACAGTTGGGGATAAGATTGCCTCAAAGGGAGCTCAGCTTAAAGAAAAACTCCTTAGATTCAGGGACCAAAGAAAAGCCAAGCTTGCAGAAAAAATAAATGACAATTTAAATAAGATAAATGAAAGAAGAACTAACCAGATGATGGACCATGTTTCTAAGCTTTCAAATATTTTATCAAGGCTTGATGAAAGAGTAAGCAATGCAGAAGCAAATGGTAAAGATATGAGCAGCGCAAATGCTGCAATAGCTGATGCAAATGCAAAAATTGCATCTGCTGAGGCTTCTGTAAGTGCACAAAAACTAAAGGATTATACAATAGAGGCAACATCTGAGGCTACAATAAAAGCTGATGCAGCTGCTATGAGAAATAAACTTCACGATGATTTACAATCAGTGCATAATTTAATTGTTACTGCAAGACAGGCTGTAGCAAATGCTATTTCAACTGCAGTATCCAGTGCAAAGGGAGGAGGCACACCATAATATGGATTCTAATATAACACCACCAGCCGGAGGAGGGTTACCACCAGTGCCTCCAAATCCAATCCCATCTCAAAACACTTCTATGCCTGCACAACCTGCTGCAGCCCCTGTTGTTGCACAAGCAGGTGGAGGCGGAGATTCTTCTTCTAAAAAATGGATATTTATAATACTGGGTGTAATTGGACTTTTAGCAGTTGTTGGAGGAGCATACTTCTTCCTGATGGGAAGCCAGACAGCTCAGCCCGCGCAGCAAAATGTACAGGTGGATACAACTGAATTTGAAAGCCTAAATGCAGAGACATCCCAGATTAACTTAGGAGATATTCAGTCTGATTTTGTTGAAGTAGATACTGACCTGCAAAGTTTATGACGCTTAAGATTTGGCTATTTGGATTTATATTTTTATTTATTCTTACTCCGGTTGTAAGTGCGGTTGATTTAACCAGACCTACACCTCCACCAAGACCTCAACCACTAACTGAAAGACCTGAAGCACCTAGAGCACCTGAGCCACCTCAAGTAAGCGGTGACTTTGAGGTCCCTGAGGTCCCAGGACTGCGTGTTAGGGTTTTTGCCCATCCTCCAAAGCCAACCCCTCCACCAAAGCCTGGTACAACCCCTAAACCCACTCCAACCCCATCACCTGTTCCAGTTGAAAACACTTCTTTGGTTTGCGGTTTATTAGACCCAGATACTCAAAATGTTGTAACTCCAGCAGGGTGGCACATAATACCTGGTTCAATAACTTACAGATTAAATGCAGCCAGCGTACCAGCAAGTGTTGGGGGGAGCAATTTGGATGCAATTGTCCAGAATGGGTTTAGCCAGTATAACCAGGCAACGGGTGGAAAAGTAAATTTTGTTAAGGGGGTAAATACAAGTGTTAACAGATCAAGGTTTGATGGGCAAAATGTAGTAACCTGGGGAAGATTAGGAGCTGGATCTTTAGGAATCACCTATGTTTGGTATTATCCTTCTAGCGGGAATTTAGCTGAGGTTGATACTGTTATGAAT